>MDSV01247511.1_pt1 | contig 10031 bp, 7 predicted proteins | sample 810851 | NCBI WGS metagenome assembly MDSV01 (sample SAMN05326640, study PRJNA326480) | marine metagenome | isolation source: seawater | place: Atlantic Ocean: North East | collected 2012
CTTGAAAGTTTTACTCAAATACGTCTTACGTTACATGGGTCTTTATCGGATAGCAGTTCGATTCAAATCTTTAGTTGTTGGTAAGCGAGTGTTAACCTATTCGTTGCCTGATAATCCAGAGTTCGTTATTGATGAGAATAATTATAATGATTGGTCAATATACCGAACCTCAATTAGTCGATTTAAAGACCTTGAAAAAATTACAAATTCTCTGAATTATTCAGCAAGCGGTAATCGCTTCAATGCGCTAGGTGGATTATGCGGAATCGACACTCTCGAATTACCATCTGTATCACGGGTGTTAATGGTTGGATATCGAGAAGATACATATGACCTTCAGGTTTTAGCGAAATTGAATATAAAACCTGTGATTGACTACCTAGATATTGATCCTCTAGATGCAAAAGATATCATAAATATTAAAGAATTTGACTCTTTTACCATTGTACAAAAAAATGCTTACGATCTTGTAGATGATCTTTCTCCTAATACTTACGATTTAATATATTTTTCTAGAGCATGTCTTGACTTATTCGAATGGAAACAGGCGCTTAAAATCCTCGAGGCTGCAAAACATGCGGCAACAGTTGCAGTTATAGCACACATTCAATCAATTTTTTGGAGTTCAAGACAAGAGTCTGGTCAAGATTCAGACGCAAACTGGTTAGTTTTGGACCCACTGAATGATCCATATATAGGAGCTTATCTAAGCACAAAGCTTAAGGATCATATAGACGATTATGTATTGAGGTGTGGTTCGCTAGAGATTCAAAGAGCTACAGAAAATGTAGCTAATAACGATATAATTAGAAATATTTCTGAGACTCAAACGGGAGATCCAGAGCGAGTAATCAAGCTTGAAAATTTTCCAGGCAGCCCTATTCTATGTTCAGTGAAACTAGACGTTGCCCCAGATACTGCGAAGAAAAGTTTTTACATGTCGTCGATATTGCTTTGGGGTCCAAGTATATAGACAGAGTTAGGATATATATTCATAAAATATGTATAATAGTATTCATAAAATATAAACAACAGTATTCATAAATATAGATTGTGTGAAGTAATTATTTTTAGAAAGAGATTAGGATAGTTTATAAATGCCCACTATAGTAAGTCACTCAATAATAGGTATTTTTGCGAGTAAAATTTTTAGGGTTAGTAATAAACCTAAATTTTGGATTCTATCTATTATTTGTCCAGCATTGCCCGATGCAGACATGATTGGATATTATCTAGGGGTGCCATATGATCATTTATTTGGACACAGAGGCATAAGTCATTCTATATTTTTTGCTTTATTATTAGGCTTATTGGTCTATTTTTTATTCTTTAGAAAAGAAAATTTATCTAAATTTAAATCTTTTATGATTTTTATATATTTCTCTTTTATTACTATGTCTCATGGATTATTAGATATGCTTACTAACGCAACTCATGGTATTCCTTTTTTTGCTCCTTTTGATAATACAAGATATTTTTTTCCTTACAGGCCAATAAATGCGCCATCATTAGATATCGAATACTTTTTTAGAGAGCAATTTTTTGAGGTTTTAGTAGGTGAAATTATTTTAATTGCAATCCCAATTTCAGCTCTAATGTTATTAAAGTTTATATTGAAAAAAATAGATAAAATTTAGTCATTCTTGAGGTATTCAATCTCCTAGTAGAGATTGATATTTATTATTTAGACATGTACCATTTATAAATACTGTAATATATACTGCATAAATATATTATAATGAATATTATTAATTATATTTTATGAATACATATAACATAATATAAATTTACTAATAAAATGTACTTTATATAAATTGTAATTATGAATACATAAAAATATTAATTTATGAATACAAAGAAAGTGATTTGAAAAATGATTAAGAGGCTAATAATATTTCCCTTGATACTTATGATTTTGACCATTGGTTGTACTGATACTAGCGCATTAGAAAAAAGAATAGATGATTTAGAAAATGATAATCTCTTGATGAGAAATTGTGTTCTGAGAATGAAAAAAAATGTTAATCATTCACATTATGTTAGTTGGAGAGAATCACAAGTTAGTGGAACAATACCTGGTAAAGAGGAAGAAGACTTGAGTTTAACAGAAATTCAATTATTTTCAGATAATGGAGAAAATTGTATTAATTACATAATGAGAATAGATGAAAGATTAGGTAAATAATGCAAATACGAACAAAAATAAGAAGAAGTTAATTATGCTAGGAAAAATAATTAGATTTAATAAAAAAGACTTTGAGAACAGCTTAAAGTGGAGTGAAAAAGAATCTTCATCTCCAGTATATGATTACTTTAGAAAGCTGGTTTATTACATTCATGATAATAATCCTAGGAACTATCCTATAAATACTAAACATCCTAAGTCTGATGGTAGAGTAAGTGTTCAAAACGTTTATAAAACTCTATTGGAAGATATAAAAAATGAAAAACTTTATAGCAATATTGAGCAAGAAAATATAATAGATAATTGGATAAAAAAAGGAACAATTAACAGATGGTTAACCAAAAGAAATAAACAAGGAAAAGTAAAAGAATACACTTTAGATGATTTCACAACTTCAGTTAGAATCTACGTGAGACGATTACTTATATTAGAAAAAAATATAAATTCTTATTTTGCTGAAGTTGAAAATATTAATGATCACCAAGTTACATTTAGTGAAGAATATAAGACTGCTATTGAGATATGTTTTTATGGTTTTAATGATCCTGCTGGTGAGAAGGTAGACTTACTAGCGCAAAGAGAAGTTGCCTTAGAAATAGACGCAAGATTAGTTTATGGAAGAGATATAAATGATATAGATGAATACCTTGCTCTAACGCCTTGGTTAGATGAAGGAAAAGCATATAAAGATTATATTGAATTAGATGCATCAAAAAAGATTGTTATAGAAGGTTTAATAAAAAAGGATGTTGAATTAGATTCTAAAGGTAATATCTGGAATGATATATGGGATTATTTAGGGCATCAAAAATATTACAACCCAACAATGATAATAAATGCAGAATTAAGATTTCCTTGGTATTTCTGTTATCAAGAAAAAGAAAGTGAAGAGATAAATTTTTATACTAGAGAAAAAGTGAAAAATGAAATAGAGCTTTTCGATCAATATTTTAAAAATGAATATAATCTAAATGGTATGTATAACTATTTCACTGCTAATGAAATAATTGATTCCTATAGAAGTCTTGGTGGATGGAAAAGTTTTTTAAATAATAATTTCTACAATGAATGGATAAAAAAACAAGATGATGTATGGAAATCTTTAGGAAATTATCATAATAAAGTAATAGAGATAATAAATAAAAATCAATAATAAAATCACATCAATAAAAAAGGAAGAGTATCTATGCTTTAAATGAAAATGCGAAGTAACAGATAAAGCTTCCGTCATTAAATAAAAAATTGGATGTGATTTACTCAATGGTATATACTCTTCCAGAGTATAAATTATAACAGTTTTTGCATTTGTAATACACTAAGATTTATAAAAATAGTAGTTTAATAAATTTCCATAAATTAAAGCCAAAGCTTTTTTATAAAGATCTTTTATCTACATAACCTTGAGAGATTCTATCAATAATAATTGCTAAGACTACTATTGCGCTACCAGCAATCACAGCTTCTCCTTCTCTCAATTGGCCCATAGCTCTTAATACTTCTATACCTAAGCCGCCGGCACCTACCATGGCTGCGATAGTTGACATTGCAAGAGCCATCATTACAGTTTGGTTTACCCCAGCCATAATAGTAGGTATAGCCATAGGTATCTGTATCTTAATTAGCAATTGAAAATCGCTTGATCCAAATGATTTTCCAGCCTCAACTACTGAAGCATCCACTTGTCTTATACCTAGATTTGTAAGGCGTATACAAGGCGGGAGTGCATACAAAACTGTAGCAAATATAGCTGCTACATTTCCTAAACCAAAAAGCATAATTCCTGGGACAAGATAAACAAAGCTTGGCATTGTTTGCATAGTATCCAAAACTGGCCTTATCCTAGCATCAATCAAATCATTTCTAGCTGCTAAAATACCGACAGGAATACCAATAATTATTGAAATTAAAACAGCAACAACCATTATCGCTACAGTAACCATAGTTGGCTCCCATAAGTTAACTGATGCAAGCACTAATAACCCTAATACAGACATACTTGCAATTTTTACTGACGCAACTTTCCATCCAATTATAAAAATCAAAGTCATGATTATAGGCCAAGGAATCCAAAGTAATAAATCTATGAGTTTTCCGAGTATAATTTTTATAGAGTCACTAATCACATCAAAAAAACCTCCGAAAGTAAGTACAATCCAGTCGATTGATCCATCTAGTGAGGCTTCTAATTCTTTACTGATATCAATAGGAAAATCCATCGCTATTTCTACACCAGACTCATTAATCACTAGAGATAATATAAAAGATCCAAATATTATTATGAAAGGAAAATAAAATTTTTTAAGATTAAATCCTCTAAGGTGAGTGTTATTATCTTTTACTTGTTTTTTATTTACTTTTGACATTCAAACTCTCTATTTATACGATTTCTTCAGTTTGATATTTTTTTAGTGCTTTTAAAATAGAACTTTGAGTTGCAACTCCTACAAATTTTTCTCTCGAATCAACAATAGGAATTGGAGTTTCTGAATCTGCTAAACTAGCAATAGCAGATTTTAGACTACTAGTAGAAGAAATAGAGGGTAGTGATTTTTTTAACATTAATTTTATATCTTCCATCGATTCAGATTGATCTATATCACTTCTCATCAATACACCAAGTGAATATGCTTCATCATCCACAAAAGCTATATGCATAATTTCAAGATTACCCATACGATTTTTAAGCTCATCAAATCCAGAAGAAAAATTCCATATTAGATCAGGTTTAACAGATATAGACAAAGTACTTAATATATTCTCTTTAGAAACATCTTCAGTAAATTCAGCTACAAATTTATCTGCCGGATTAAGAATTATTTCTTCAGGTGCACCCATTTGAATTATTTCTCCATCTCTCATTATTGCTATTGTATCTCCAATGGCAATTGCTTCATCTAAATCATGTGTAATAAAAACCATTGTCTTTTTCAATTTTTTCTGTAAATCAACAAGTTCAGATCTCATTTGGCGTCTTATCAGAGGATCTAATCCACTAAATGGCTCATCTAAAAGTAGTATTTCAGGTTCAACAGCTAATGCTCTAGCAAGGCCTACTCTCTGCTGCATTCCTCCACTAAGCTCACTAACTTTTGAATATTCCCAACCATCAAGACCAACAAGAGAAATCATTTTTTTGGCTATCTTATACCTTTCCCTCTTAGGTATACCTTTGATTTCTAAACCATAGCAAGCATTATCTATGACATTTCGGTGAGGTAGTAATCCAAAGTTTTGAAAAACCATTGATACTTTATTTCTTCGAAAATCCATTAAGTTTTTATCATCAAATGAATTTATATCTTCGCCATCTACAGATATATTTCCAGAAGTTTTTTCAATTAAACGAATCAAACATCTTACTAGTGTAGATTTTCCACTACCAGATAAACCCATTACAACAAATGTTTCTCCTCTTTTAACATTGAAGGAAATATTTCTTAGAGCAATCAATTGCCCAATCTCGGATTGTATTTCGGATCTTGATTTTAAAAGATATTCCTCAGATAAAGATGCTAAGGGGTCATCACCAAAAACCTTCCAAAGATTTTTTACTGTTATATGGTAATCATTTTTTTTTATTTTATTATTCATAATTCACAATGCTTTTAGGAATAAAAAGGACTAGCATATCATAATTTAAGCTAGTCCTTTTTTATATTAACAATGTCCCTCTAAAAGAAAAATTATTCAGTCACTTTGGCTAAAACTTTTTCTTTTACATCTTCTGGTACCCAGCTTTGCCATGAATCATTACTTTCTAAGAACCATACTGCTGTAGCTTCGAAAGCTTCCTCAGCGGTACCATAATTATCAGCATTGTCTGAATACCATGCATCTGCTACAAGCTGATTTCCTGCAGACCAATCCCAGTTCTTAAAGAACTTGATTAGGTATGGAGCATCTTCAACTAAGTCCGTATTCATTGCGATCATTATTTCAGCTGGAGGGAAAGCACAACCATGTACAGGATCATTATCTGTACACTGGCTTGGATCTGGTTGTTTCAGATCAATTACTTTTTCTGGATATTCTAGATCAACCATTAACTTTGTTGGCCCCCAATAATAGAATAGTATGGGTTCTTCTTTCTTAAATGCTCCTTCTACTGCAGCAGCAAGTGCACCAGATGTTCCTGGGTCTCGTAACTCAACATGATCTGCTAAACCGTAAGCATCTATTTGTCCGGGACCAGCTTCTGTTCCTTCTTGGACTCCTCTACAAGACCATCCAGCTATACAACCATATAAAACAGCTTTTCCATTACTATCAGCTTGAGCAAATAATGATTTATATTTCTCTTCTTTCAAATCATCAACAGAATCTAACTCTGGATGTGCATCCTGTACATAAGATGGGATCAAGAAAGTACTTTGCCAATTGTCTTCAAGACTTTTACCCACAGGAATTACTTCTCCTGCTTTTATAGCTTCATTCCAAACTACGTTTTGGTTTGGAAGCCAAATTTCCATAGTGATATCTACATCACCTTTTCTTAGTCCTTGAAAAAGAGGAACAGTAGCACCTTCTATTTGAGAAGTTTTATGTCCGTAACCATGTTCAACTATATATCGAGCTATTCCATTCTGAACTAAAGCGCTATTCCAGTTTAAACCACCAAAAACAATCTCTCTTTTTTCCGTACTGTCTGAATCAGCACTACAAGATATAATTGCCAATGACAACACTGTTATAAGTGAAGCCGTAGTTAGTTTTATAAGTTTACTTTTTATTAAGTTTTTAATCATTAAATTTTCCTTATTCTCACAAAGCGGGCTACATATTTTTCATCAAATAAATATAAAATTATTTCGGATAATTATTTTAGAAGAAGATATTTATTTTTTAGATTTTGGAACTGTATAGAATTTGATTATCTATAATACTAAATTGAAAATTTAGTTCTGAAAATATGTGGTTATTTGAGGTTATCTCCCCACTTAGGTATTATTTTTTTTCCTCGAAAATCTCAATTAAAATATAACAGGTGGTTTATTTTGAGTCAAGTTTAGGAAAGTTTACTAAAACAATATTGGAGTATTAAAATTTTCGAAAAAAAAGTTTTAGGGCGGGATAGTATTTTTGCTTTAAGTGAAATGCGTATAAAGCAAGTATCAGCTAATAAAAATTAATTTATTTTACTGACCAATACCATCCCAGAATATAATTCTACACGAACTTTTTGTAATTTAATTGATAATATATTATTAAAACCAACCAAATCTTCTAAATAATAATTTATTTATTATCAAAAAATGAGTACCAAAATAAAAATAAAAGATATGCCTATTGTAGTAATCGGTGCAGGAATAGCAGGTCTATGTGTAAGTTATTATTTATCTAAAAAAAAAATAAATCATATTATTTTAGAAAAGGGAGTTGTTGGCAATACTTGGGTTAATGAAAGGTGGGACAATTTTTATCTTGTAAATCCAAACTGGGCGATCAAAATTCCTGAGTTTGATATCAATTCGAAAAATTTCCCATCGAAAGATCCTAATGGTTTCTTAAGTAAAAATGAGGTAGTTAAATACTTACAATCCTTTTCTACTTTTATTGGGTCAAAAATTCATGAAAAAGAAAATGTTGAACAAATAACTAAAGAGGAAGGAGGGTATAAAATTGTAACCTCTAATCAAGTAATTTCTTCAAAAATAATTGTTCTTGCAAACGGTGCATTTGGAGATCCATATATTCCTAAAATTAGTCAAAATTTAGACAAAGAAATATTTCAAATTCACTCATCAGAATATAAAAATCCTAGCCAATTACCTAAAGGAGATATTATAGTCGTAGGATCTGGTCAATCAGGCGCTCAGATAGCTGAAGACTTACTTGTCTCAGGGAAAAATGTTTGGTTAGCAGTAAGTAAATGTGGAAGAAGACCTAGAAGTTATAGAGGCAAAGATTCTTCATGGTGGAATTACAATATGGGATCATTTGATAAAACAGTAGATCAAGTACCATTTGAAAATAGATGGAAATGTAGCCCACATACCTCTGGTAGTATGGGAGGGCATGATATAAATCTTTTGGATTTATCTGAAAAAGGTTTAAATTTAATTGGCTCAATTAATCAATGTGATAAAAACAAATTACTAATTAATGACGACTTATACAACAATATTAAATACTCTGATGATCATGCTATAAATTGGGCTAAAGGTGTTGATAAATTTATCGATGAAAAAAAAATGGATACAAAGTTTGAAAAAATAAATCCTGATAAAAGAGTCATAAAAAGTGATCTAATTTCAATTGATAAATTAAACTTAAATAAATCTCAAGACAGTATTATTTGGTCCACAGGCTTTAGATATAATTACGATTGGATAGATCTTGATATTAGTGACAATAATAATCAACCTGTACAAAAAAGAGGCATAACCAAATATCCGGGATTTTATTTTATGGGTCTCCAATGGATGCATTCTTCTAAATCAGCTCAATTTATTGGAGTCGCTGAGGATGCAGAATTTATTGTCAAAGATATACTGTCAAAAAATTTATTTTGAGAGAATTATGTGATAAGGTTTTATTTGGATATACAGTGTGGAAGTTTAGAAAATATATCTAGGTCTTCAATAATGTAATTTACTCAACTTAACAATAAAAAATAATATTATTTTTTATTGTTAATTACAATCTTTAATAATTACTGAAAATATACCAAAATATTAAATTACACTATAATTTATTCACCAAAACAAAAATGAGAGTACTAAGATTAAAATCAGAAATATAAATTCAGAAAAAAACATATGGAAAATTTCGACAAATTTAATTTGTCCAATGATATAAAAAAATCTCTTAAAAATTTAAGATTTAAGAAACCTACTGAAGTTCAATCTAAAACAATATCTTTTGCTATTAATAAACAAGATATATTAGCAAGTGCAGAAACTGGCTCTGGAAAAACAGCTGCTTATTTAATACCATTAATTCAACAGATTAAAACTAATCAAAATGTTTTGGGAATTATTCTTACACCAACAAGAGAATTAGCTCAACAGGTGGCAGATGTGGCAAAACTTTTTGTGGGTTATAAAAGTGGGATTAATATAGCACTTTTGGTTGGTGGCTCAAGTATGAACATTCAACTTAATCAATTAAAAAAGCGCCCAAAAATTATTGTTGGAACTCCAGGAAGAATAAACGATCTAATAACTAGAGGATCTTTAAATTTAAAGCATTTCAATTTTTTTGTTCTTGATGAAGCAGATAGAATGCTTGATATGGGATTTGGAATACAAGTGGATAAAATTGTTCTTAAATTACCTAAATCAAGACAAACATTATTATTTTCAGCTACTCTTCCAAAAGAAATAATACAATTATCTAAAAAGTATTTAAGCAATCCAAAAAGAGTAGACATTGAGGAAAACAATGTAATTAAATCTCAAATCAAACAAAAAATTATTAATACTAAAACTGAAGAAAAATATAGTAAATTGCTGGATGAAATTGCAATAAGAAACGGTTCGATTCTAATTTTTGTAAGAACAAAATATGCAACTGAAAAACTGAAAAAAAGATTAATAAAAGATAAGGTAAAAAGCTCAGCAATGCACGGAGATTTACGACAAAATAAAAGAGATAGAATATTAGATAATTTTAGGAAAGAAAGATTTAAAATTCTTATTGCTACTGATATTGCCTCTAGAGGACTAGATATTCCTCATATAGAGCATGTGATAAATTATGACCTTCCACAAGTACCAGAAGATTTTGTACATAGAATTGGCAGAACAGCCAGATCAGGTTCAATTGGAGAAGCACTAAGTTTTGTTACCAAAAATGACTCAAAGATGTGGAAATCTATTGAAAAGCTTTTAGATCAGCTCAAAAA
>MDSV01132384.1_pt1 | contig 10030 bp, 7 predicted proteins | sample 810851 | NCBI WGS metagenome assembly MDSV01 (sample SAMN05326640, study PRJNA326480) | marine metagenome | isolation source: seawater | place: Atlantic Ocean: North East | collected 2012
CCTCGTCAGCAGGCGATATTCGACTTCTCAGTCAAGCTGTCGCAAACGCCCCCAGATGTGTCTAAAGAAGATCTGGATGCGCTCAAAGCTAATAATCTTGATCCAGCCGAGATACTTGATTTAGTTCTGTCGTCTGCACTTTTTGGTTGGGCGAACCGCTTGATGCACACCCTGGGTGACCCAGTTGAGAATTCCGAGTAACAAGCATTTTTTTTGCAAAATATCAGGGGTTTGTATTTTTGGTGGGAAGAATAGACTGATAACCTAATTTCTTTTGTTCGAATGTATTCGAACGCTAACGCTATACTGGTAACAAAAAAACCGCTGATATTAAGCGGCAACGTTAAAGCCAACCCGGTCTTGCTGAGCAATAATTCCAGCTGACAGGAGTTCGGATACGCTGTGCTCGGTGACCGCGTCTCGCGTAATTAATTCCATCTCGACCAGCATTTCGAACATGGCGTCAGCGTCGTTTTGATCAACATTCTCAAGCAAAGTGATTGCAGTTTTTATGGTCTCTTGTAGAGCAATTTTTGACATAATTTTTCTTCCTAATTTTTGGATGTTTAAAGGCCTTGACTGATTAGCTGATACTTAAGTAATTGGGCGCTCCTTTACTGCGTTGCAGCATGATTGTCCTATGCTCATTACGCATACCTGATTTGCGCATCTGTTACGTATCGTCAAAGGGTGTATTTCCCATAAGTAATCTCCGCGGGCGAAAACCGCTCAGTTACTCAAAAGGGCTTTATCTAGATGGTCAGTCGCGATGATAGTATTGAAGTCTCTTACGGCTGGGTCGTTATCTTTGTGTCGCTGGCACTTCACAGCATCGCACTCGGTGCGCCCAATGTTCTGTTCGTTTCGTTAAAGCCAATAGCAGCTGACCTAGGTTCGTTGCGTTCGGTGCCGTCCTTTGCCTATTCCCTATTGATGATTGGCGCCGGTGTTGGTGGTCTTGCGATGGGATTTTGGATGGACAGGCGGGGTATTGTTCAACCCGTACTTTTCGGCTCCGTTATGATTGGGTTTGGCGCAATCGTGGCCAGCCAATCGGAGAGCCGTTGGGGCTTATATGTCGCGAACGGACTGTTGATTGGACTTTTAGGGAAAGCGGCGATGATCGCGCCGCTTGTTAGCAATGCAACACGATGGTTTGACCGGCGGCGCGGTCTTGCGGTTGCCATTATTGCGTCGGGGCAGGGTGTGGCGGGGGCGATCTGGCCGCCAGTTATACAATCACTTAATGCGTTGGTTGGCTGGCGTGAAACTTATTTATATTTCGGCCTTTTTGCTTTTGCCTCGATGATACCACTCGCACTAATGTTAAGGCACAAGGCGGCAGCAGCAGCGGTGGACAGTCTCAAGATAGATGGTGACGGTGGGTTAGTTTTGGGGCTCCGACCAAATCTCGTGCAGTTTGTCCTCTGCTTGGCGACTGTCTGTTGCTGTGCGGCGATGGCCATGCCGATTGTCCACTTGGTGAGCCATGCGACCGATCTTGGGTTAATGAAAGTGCATGCAGCGGAGTTGCTGTCTTACTTATTCGTTGCAGCTTTCTTTAGCCGTATCGCTTTTGGCGTCCTGGTCGACTGGATTGGGGCCTTCCAGACATTATTGATTGGTTCGACTTGTCAAATGACTATGTTAATAGTCTTCGCTATTGTAGAAAGCCAAACGGGCCTCTACATCGCAGCGGTGATGTTTGGCCTTGGTTTTGCTGGCATCATGCCATGCTATCCGTCGATCATTCGTATCTTGTTTCCTGCGGACCAACTTGGCTGGCGGGTCGCTTGTCAGTACCTCTTCGCCTCACTCGGTATGGCGCTTGGTGGGTGGCTTGGTGGAGTAATTTTCGATCTCGCCGGAAGTTACGCCGAAGCATTTTTTGCGGGTGCCGGATTTAATGCGGTTAACCTAATACTAGCGAGTTTCCTTTTTATTCGGCGGAATCATAACTGTGCGATGGCACAGATAGGGTAAACGGCATCTTAAGTTTTGCCGTGAACTGTCACATCTTGGATCCAGACATAAATAGCAAGTGCTAGGACCGTCACGCTGGCGAGGAAGGTGAAAAGCATTTGATAGGCTTCGATTGAAGTAGTTCCATTCGGTGCCTCAAAACCTCCGACGATAAAGCCTGTTGCCCACTGCAAAACAAAGACGCCGAGAAATACGGCGAGGTTCTGCAGCGTGAGCCCGCGACCGACAAGATGGTCTGGCAGGACCGCGCGCGCATGGGCATGAACCAACATGATATATGCGCTTGCGAGCGCGAACAGGATGAGAACTGAGGTTGCTGCCCAGAGACTTAGGCCGGGATAACATGCGAGTACGAAGAGAGCCGCACTGGATAAACAGCCCCCGCCGAAGATGGTCCATTTTCTGGTATTCAACCACCGTTCGATTACACTAAATGTCATCACGCCAACTAACATCGCGAGGTTTAAAGCCAGGAGAATATTGCCTCGCGTTAGGCCGTCTAACGAATGGATGTCGTTGAGATAAGGCCCGGCCCATAAACCCACTACAGATAGGACTGTTCCGTAGTTAACGAATTGGATGGCACAGATCAGCCACAGCTGCCGGTTACGAAAGACGTTACGCATACCCGACAGCACTTGACCCAGGGTCTCGTGTGTATCAACTGCATTATCTTTGAACGACGGTGGCCGGTCCTTCACGACGACGAATAAGAGTAGGGCCAGCATTGCGGTGACACCCGCCATAATCCAAAATGCGCTCCGCCATTCGAATTCTGCAGTAATCCAAGCAAGGGGCGTAGTCGCCAATAAACATCCAATACCACCGAGCGTATAGAGTAAGGAACTTAAGGTTGCAAAGCGCGCAGGTTCGAACCATCGCGAAACTGCAACCAGTGAGCCCATCAAGCCAGCGGCGCAGCCTAATCCCATCAGCCCGCGACCTACCGTCAGCCATATGATATCTTCAGCCAGCGCAAATACCATCGATCCGAGAACGGCGATTAGGAATAAGCCTGACATCGTCCGGCGCAGGCCATAGCGGTCCAGAAACACACCGACTGGCAGTTGCGCTGCTGCGAAGACGAGGAAGAAAATTCCGGTGATAAATCCCATCGCTTCGGGTGTAATCGCGAGTTCGCGCATGAGCTCAGGTGCGATAACTGCGTTGGACACGCGGTAGAATTGGCTCGCGAGGAAACCCGCACATAATACGGCGTAGATGCTCCAAGCGCGGCGGGTAAGGTTTGACGGTTCTGTCATCAGTTAATTTTTAAAGAAACCGTTCCCAAAGGACCAAAGTCGGCGTGATAGGACTGTCCCGCTCTGGGTCTCAGCATACCCGTCATGGTTCCGGTACTTATCATCTGACCAGCCTTCAAGCCAATTCTTGTGCGTGATAATTCATTTGTAAGCCAAGTCAAAGGGATCATTGGATGTTCGAGGGCTTTCTTTGCAGAGCCTGAGCGGCGTAGTTTACCGTTGCAATATAGTGAGACCTCCTGAGAGACTATATCAACGGATTTCCAATTATCGATAGGAGGACCGTAGATGAGTGTCGCACTGCCAGCGCCGTCAGCCAGGACGGCCGGCAAGGACGGAAAATATTCGTCGTAAATAAAGCGACATTCTGCGAGCTCGATACCAGGATGAAGCGTTTCGACCGCCTCCGTAACCTCACTGATGTGATAAGGCGCGTCTCGTGGTGGCAAATCCATGCCAAGCCTTGCTTGAAACTCGACTTCTGGAATTGGGCTGCAGAGTTCTGCAAATTCGAAACGCGCGGGCGATGGCACAATGTGTTGTTCGAACACTCGACCATAGATCGGAGTATCCGTGCGAAGGGCGCGCTGCATTTCCGGCTTTATTCCGGCTATTTTCCATCCCCCGACACGCCATCCCAACTGTACTTCTACCATCTTGGCGATACGGTAGGCCGTGTCATTATCAGGCGGAGCTAGCCGTTGATCTAGGCCGCTTTGTTGGCGCCCTTCTAGACGAAGGTTGGCCAGCAATATGGCTAATTCAGCTTCGTCCTCTTTCTCCATGTCGAAAGTTGATTATCTTCAGCGGTTCGAGGCGCTCGGCTGAAAATCTTCGGCGAGATTGTCACGTCCAGTCTCAACCAGCTCGCTCTCCACTTCGCCCGCCACACGGACGTGGCGCATTATGCGGATTTCTGAATGATCGTAAGGGCAAGCGCGGTGCAGAATGCAACGATTATCCCACATCATTACGTCACCCGGCTGCCATTGATGCGCATAGACGCGCGGCGGGCGCACAGCAAACTCCAAGAGGTCGTCGAGTAGAGCTTGTCCGTCTTTGATCGACATGCCTGGGATTTCGTAGGCATGACGGCCAATGAAGAGCGACTTTCGGCCAGTTACTGGATGAGTTTTTACAAGCGGGCGTAAAGGCGCACCTTTTGTATGATAGCCATATCCGTCACCCGTCTTGAATGTAAAACCGTTCTTTGCTTGTGACTGATAGAGTGAATGATACGCGGAAAGACCATCGATCTTACCTTTGGTCACTTCGTCTAGCTTGTCATATGCACTCCGCATGTCGGACAGAGCTGTCTCGCCACCTTTTGATGGCACCTGGATCGCGGCCAGTATAGATGCTTTGGCTGCCAGGGGCATGTAGGAACTGTCTGTGTGCCATCCTTCGTTACCACGCAATGTTTTGAAGCGGAACTCTTCTTTTGTGTAGGGCGTGCCGTCGTCTTTAAGATTGGTGATTGGCACCGCTTTCTTGGTTGGGTCGGGGCGCAATAATTCGATATTCCCAAACCGCTGACCAAACGCGATTTGGTCGTCTTCACTCGGATGCTGACCTGGGAAAACGAGGGCTGCATATTGGTGGAAGGCGTCTTCGACGGCTTGCCATTCCGTGGCATTCATATTTGCGATTTTGACGTCGGTGACGACGGCGCCGAAGCTGGCGTCGAGCGGTGTGATCGTTGGCATGACAAATCTCCCTGTCAAATCACTTTGGGCGAAGCTATCCGCAAACAAGGCTAGCGTAATCAGGCGCCGAAGGTAAGTCCTTTGTATCCGCTGGCTGCAACCTCTTCACACATCTCGTTGTATTGTGGCGCGCCGGCAGCATAGAGCAGGAATTTTCGTGTGTCCCGACCCTTTAGGTTTGGGTTAATTCCCATAAACCAAGAGTCGACTTTGGTGAAGAGCATTCGCTCCGATGTCTCATGAACATGCATAGTCCATTCATCCTCGGCTTCCTTTTTTACGTCAACGCTGGCGTGGCCTTCAGCTTTCATATGCCGAAAGAGTTCGGTGACCCATTCGACATTTTGCTCGATGCAGCGTGGAATATTGCAGAACGTGGCGGCGTTGTGCGGGCCGACCAAGGTGAACATATTAGGAAAACCCTCGACCTGCATACCCAAGAAAGTCCTTGGGCCATCGGCCCATTTGTCCTTCAAAGTGGCCCCATTGGCACCGCGGAAATCGATGCGGTTGAAGGCGCCTAAGACTGCATCGAAGCCGGTAGCATAAATAATGTAGTCGAATTCGTAATCCTGATCCGATGTCTTGATACCCTTCGCGATTATGCGCTCAATTGGCGTCTCCCGAAGGTCCACCAGTTTTACATTATTTTGGTTGTATACCTCATAATAGCCGCTCTCGAGAGGCAGGCGTCTTGTGCCGAACCCATGGTCGAAGGGTATCAGCTTTTCAGCGACAATCGGGTCCTTTACTCGTTCACGAATTTTTTTCTTTATGAACGCGCTGATGGTTTCATTTGCGGCCTCGTCGATCATGATGTCGCGGTAATTGCCCATCCAAATACTAAATCCACGCTCACTGTAGAGTTTTTCGTAGAAGGCCTCGCGTTCTTCTGGTGTTGCCTCGACCGCCTTCTCCCGAACTGGGTTGTGCACGAAGGCGCCGTGTGAGGTTTTACACTTGGAGAAAATTTCGTCGTAGCCCGCTTTAATTTCCGTTTGTTCTTCCTTTGTAATCTTGTCGTTATGAAGTGGTGCGCAAAAATTTGGGGTGCGTTGGAAGACCGTGAGGTGGCCGACGGTCTTAGCGATTTCAGTGATGGCTTGAACGCCGGTGGCGCCCGTCCCGATAATCCCAACACGTTTTCCTCGAAAGTCGACAGGTTCGTGGGGCCAATTACCCGTATGAAAACTTTCGCCTTCGAAGTCGTCAATACCGTTGATGACCGGCATAACGGGGACCGATAATACACCGATGGCCGTGATTAGATACTGGCTCGTTGCTTTTCTCCCGTCATCCAATGTGACGTTCCAGCGTCCCGTCCCCTTATTGAAGTGGCACGCCTTGACCAAGCTTTGGAACTGAATGTTGCGGCGCAGTTCAAACTTATCGGCGACATATTGCACATATTTGAGATTCTCCGGCTGGCCTGAGAAGTGCTCCTTCCATTCCCACTCCTGCAGCAATTCCTTCGAAAAGGAATAACCATAGGAGTAACTCTCGGAGTCAAACCTCGCCCCAGGATACCGGTTCCAATACCATGTCCCTCCTACATCGGTGCCCGCCTCAAACACGCGAACGCTCATGCCGAGCTCTCGCAATCGATAGAGTTGATAAAGCCCGGCGATCCCCGCGCCGATGATGATGGCGTCAAACTGGTCTGTCGCGTCGTCAGTCATGCATGCCTCGATTAATACCGATCTGCGGGTGTTCTGCCTTGATGCTTGCAAATGCGGATTGCACAACTTCCACACCGCCAGCATCTGATGCGTTCATGGCGTCAAAAATGCGGGCTTTAACGAAAAAACGCCAATGGTTTGGCAGCGATGCCATGATTTCGGTCATCGCATCATAGGCTTCGGGCGTCCAGTGGCGTTCATAGTTTTCGCGCTCGGGGCCAAAATCAAAATGAGTTTGCATAGTATCTTTTTTTTGCATTTTAGCGCGCAGTCTCTGTGTTGCCGCATCGTCGATGTTGTCTTTCGCTATAACGACGCCGTAGTCGGTGTGGGCCTCTTCGACTGACAACGCGCCACGCTCGACATCTTGCAAAACTCTTGAGGGATCACGATCAAGAGGATTACCGCGTCCGCCACCACCGGGGCCGTAGAAGCGAATAACGTCGCCCGGCTCTGCAGTAAGAGTGTCCTGGTTGCCCAGGATCTCCTCCTTGGGTGTATCAGGGTTTCTGATGAAGTTAGACGGTCGACCCGCTTTGCCGCCCAGAATACCCCATGGCCGAAAGCGGGTGCGGTCACGATTACGGGCAGTGATCCGCGTGCCAGGGGAGAATACCTTGAACTCAAGCCAAGTGCCTAAACCGCCTCGGTTTTCGCCGGCTCCCCCTGACCCTGGTGCCAAACCATAGCGCACGATCTCAATTGGCACTTCTGCCTCTATCATCTCAACTGGCGTGTTCTTGAGATAAGAGGCGTCCGCGCCGGAGCCGTCGGGCCCGTCCGCGTGCGGCATACCTCCCGCTCCGCCGACGACGGGATCAATGGCCGCTATCACGCGCTTGCCAGTTTTGTTCTCCGTCGTCATCACGTTGACGATTGAGCTGGAGCCCGCCGGCGCAGCGGGCATCCGTTCTGGCATGGCGAGGCCAAAGGCACCAAAAATTAGGCTGCGCAGCCGTCCGCAGGTGAGGCTCCGCATGCCAACCGCTGCTGGATATTCTGGATTTACCACCGTTCCCTTCGGCAGGATGCATTTAAAGGGCCGCGTCAATCCGATATTGAGCAGGATATTGGGGTTCAGTGTGTATAGGATGTAGTAAACGCCTACGAGCATAAGTGTATGATGTGGTGCACCGCCTGTTGGAACATTGATTGATGATGTTAGTTGCGGGTCACAGCCGGTGAAGTCGAGCTCTGCTGCGTCTCCTTCGATCCTCAACGTGAGCGCCAAGCGGCAGGGATTACGCTCGGTATCGGAATCCTCGTCAGTGTAGTCAGAGAAGAAATATTCCCCGTCCGGTATAGAGTTCAAGATCTCTCGGGCCTGATGTTCGGCATAATCCATAAGATCTTCGGTGCCACGGCGAAATACGTCGGCACCGAATTTCTCAACCATCTCTTTAACTTTGCGTTCGCCAGTGTTCATGGCTCCGACAAAAGCCTTGAGGTCACCCCAGTTTTGTTCTGGTTGGCGTACATTGGTCATCATGACCTGGAGGAGTTCTTCATTAAGTTCGCCACGCTTATAAAGCTTGCATGGAGTGAAACGAATACCTTCTTGGTGGATCTCAACCAATGTCCTCGATAAGCTTGCGGGTACTGCGCCGCCGATGTCCGTGTTGTGTATATGGCCGCAGGAGAAGGCCACAAGTTCGCCCTCGTGGAAGATCGGCTTCCACATGTGTAGGTCTGGTGAATGGGTCGATACATAGCCGCTATAGGGGTCATTGGTGAAGGCAATGTCGCCTTCCTCGTAACCCCCCGGAACCATATCAAGAGCGGGGCCATAGTCGAGCCCGGGAAACCAAGTGGCCCCAAGATCGAGCGGAATTGCAAAGGTTTTCCCCTGGGGCGTGAGCAGGCCAATTGTGAAGTCCTCCGTCTCCTTCACAAAGGTTGAATGCGCGGTCCGATAGAGCGTGTATGCCATACTTTCCGTAGCCGCTCGGCAATGATTGGCAAGAATTTCTAGAGTTACCTTGTCGATCGACTGAGTATTTGGGAGGTTCATCTCACGATCTCTCTCGTTATACACACAAATTCCGTGCTGAGTTTTTGAAGTATGACTTAACGCTTATTTCTAGGCCTTCTGCTTCTGATCTATCGTCCTGTGATAGGCTGAGGTTCTGATTTATGCCGTAATTGCACGTCAACATTCCTTACTAGCCCAGGTAAGAACGACATTGCCCTTGGCGTCGACCATCCCGTCGAAGCCATCAGGGATACAGCTGGTTGTATCCGACTGTGCGATAACCGCGGGGCCACTAAAAGTTTGGGATGCCAAGAGTTTATCCCGCTCATAAAGCGGCGCCACACGGGTTTCCCCGCTAAACCAGACTTCGATCTCGCGCTCTGGTTTTGCCGGACCGTTACCCACGGCGAGGTTTTTGAGCTCTGGTTTTTCGATTGCGCCCGCGACCACCAAACGTAGGTTCATGATTTGCACCTCAGCATCTGTGTCGTTGAAAGCGTAGACCTCCTTGTGTCGTTGGTGGAAGGCATCCAGGATCGATTGCTCATTTCCATCCTCGAGCCAGGCCACTTCGAGGGGAACCTCGATCTCGAAGCTTTGTCCCGAATAGCGCATGTCAGCAGAGGGGTGCAACGTATGATCACCCTCGTGATGTTGCTCCTGGCGTAGCCAGTCGAGTGCTTGTTTTTGCAATCTGGAATAGGTTGCAGGTAAAGATGGCATGGCTTCTGAAACTGTGGTGAAGAGGCTGCGCACAAAGTCATTGCGAATATCGGCAACAATCCCACCTAATGCGCTGGTAACGCCCGGCGTTGTGGGAATTATCACCCGGCGTATTTTTAGTTCCTTCGCCAGAAAACAGCCAAGCATCGGGCCCGCGCCCCCAAACGTGACAAGAGCGAAATCCCGAATGTCGATGCCATAGCGCGCGGTTAGCTTGTTTATTTCCATATACATGCCAGAAATCGCGACGTTGATAATCGCTTCCGCGGCCTCCTCAATGGAAAGACTTAGTGGCTCTGCCACGGTTGCCATTGCGGACCGGGCATTTTCCATGCTGAGGGCGACTGAATTATAGGCAAGGTCGTAATGCCCTAAAAAGCCTGAGACTGCGAAGGCGTCTGTAATTGTGGGGCGTGTTCCACCTCGTCCATAACAGGCTGGCCCTGGATCGGAGCCCGCACTCTCTGGCCCAACTTTTAAGACACCGAATTCGTCAACCCGGGCTATGGAGCCGCCGCCGTCACCGATTGAGGTGACGGAGACTGAGGGAATATAGAGCGGGAATTCACCAATTTTCTCTCCCATGCCATATTGCGGGGTGCCATCGATAACTACCGCGACGTCGGCACTGGTGCCGCCAATATCTAGCGTGATTGCGTTCTTTATTCCGCTAGCCCGGGCCACAAAGGCCCCCCCGATAACACC
>MDSV01207599.1_pt1 | contig 10030 bp, 5 predicted proteins | sample 810851 | NCBI WGS metagenome assembly MDSV01 (sample SAMN05326640, study PRJNA326480) | marine metagenome | isolation source: seawater | place: Atlantic Ocean: North East | collected 2012
AGAATCAGCAGCAACACTCAGGTTGGTACCGATTTCAGTTGTTGAAGCAGATGTAATGCGACCTTTTGCATCAACGCTGATTACAGGAACATAAGAACCCGAACCATAATCTCCAGCAGTTACACCAGTGTCAACCAAACTCAGTTCAATGCCGTTACCTGAAGCAACACCATCAATCTGTCCGTTTGCACCTTCGATTGTCAGAGTTTCAATCTGCTGTTCGATAGCAATGTTGCCTGAATCAGAAGCAACATTCAGAGTTGTATAGACGTGAGTTGTTCCTGCACCTGTGATACGACCTTTCGCATCAACTGTGAATGTAGGAATAGTTGTCTTGTTGCCATATGCACCAGCAGATACGCCAGTATCAACCAGTCCAAGCTCTACTTTGTTACCAGAAGCAACACCGTCGATTTCTCCATCAACACCTTCAATCGCCAGAGTTTCAGTCTGTTGATCAATTGCAATTCCACCGTCATCTGAAGAAACATTCAGAGTTGTATCTAACTGAACATTTGCTGCTGCAGTCAGACGACCCTTTGAGTCAACTGTGAATGTTGGGATAGATGTTGTTGAACCATAATCGCCAGAAGCAACACCAGTGTTTGCCAGTGTCAGGTTGAGATCAACATCTTGCGTACCATCAAATGAAATAGCAGGTGCTGTGCCATCACCAGATACCTTAAAGGTATGTGAAGTTGTCAGACCGTGTGCATCAGTCGCGAACTGTGCAGTACCAGTCAGATCACCTGTTACATCCGAAGTGATCATGTTTGCAGAGAAATCACCAGAAGCATCACGAGCAACCAGATAATCTGGGGTGCTTTGTGAAGTACCTCTTACAGTGATGTTAACTCCATCATTTGCTGCATCAGTATCAACATATGTACCACCAGTGACTGAGAATGTTCCATTCAGCAGATCAACTGCGTCAGAACCAGTATCACCAGCAATGTTCAGATCTGTTGCAACAGTAACTGTGGATGCATTGGTAACACGACCTTTTTGATCGATTTCCAGAACAGGAACTTCACTGATTGAACCATAAGAACCAGCAGATACAGTTGTATCAGACAAGTCAATGGTTACAGAAGCAGTTTCTGTACCTGAACCAGTCACTTCGATATTTGCCGATCCAGCAGAAATATCTTGTACATAATTTCCTTCAGTATCGTCACCAAGAACAATACTGTTATTTTGAATTACAGTTTGAATTGTAACATCCGCAGTACCATCAAATGAGACAGTACCATTAATGTCACCAGCAAGAGAAATGCTTCTTGCTGTAGTCAAACTATGCGCATCTTTTGCGAAATCAGCAGTACCAAACAGGTCTCCGCTGAATCCATCTGTCGCTGTAACCATGCCGCTAATTTTTGCGTCACCATCAACAGTCAGTTTTGACTCAGGTGTCGCAGAACCGATACCAACATTGGCGTCTGTTTCCGCCGTTGAAATACCGATATACTTACCAGCGGCATCCAGGACGAGATAATTCGCAAATTGCGAAAGTTCTCTATTAAATGCCATGTGTTTATTTTCTCCTTTAGGGGTTAATTTAAGATCTTAAAATAACGATTTAGCCGTCTTCGCATGGGAATACCCCCCCAAGTACTAGGACTCGCTTCTATTATTTAGAACTATTACCAATCCTCTAACCCAACCCTTTTCCAAGAATTTTCTTCAGTACAGACATAAAGATAGTCATTATCATATGCCGTCTGACCAGGTATCCCTACGTCACTTGAAGACGAAGGTGGCGTATCAATCATCTTTGAAGAAGATGAAATTAAAGATGAATATCGATTGTAAACATGAATATCAACCCTCTCTCCACCAAAGAATCTCTCGTTAAAAACGATAGTTTGATCGTTGACCGAACTAAATTCTGTTGAGTTTAATCTCACCCCATTGACAAAAATATCAATGAATCCGTCATTATGTGGAACGTCGTATGTTGTCATGGATTGTGTTGCGACGAATGAATAGTTGTCTCTTAAAATCGTCAGGTCTTTGTTGTTAATACTTTCAATCCAATTTGAAACAGGACTATATGCATGAATCTCAACAACATCTCCACCAAAAAGTTCTTCTGAAAAATAAATGGAAGTGCCATTGTCTGCTGTGTATTCCCCATCTGTTAACTTGACACCATTAACAAAAATGTCAAGATAGTTGGGCATATATTCTTCAAATATATATCTTTGCTGAGGCAGTGCTACGTGCTTATATGTTTCACGAAATGCTCCTGCTTCTGTTGCTCCATTATTTGGTGTCGTATTTGCAAGACCTGCAATGCTTTTCCACTCAACACCAGTTCCAGTTGAAACTAAAACCTGATTAATTGTTCCAACTGATCCACTTGTTGTATTTCCCGCATGAAGAGGTCCTTGAACATAAACCTTATCATTAAAACTGCTGATTCCAAAGACATTTAGTCCACCAACAGTGATTGTATTTGTAGTATGATTTCCTCTATCTGTTACACTTTCTAAAGTATCAGTTTCTGATAGTGTTCCTGTACCTATACCAGAACCAGTCGATGAAATCTCATAGATGCCACCAGTATTGGTAATTGATATTCCAGTTCCGGCGGTAAGTCCGGTAACAATACCAGACAATCCAGACCCATCACCAATAATAGTATCAACTTCAACTTCATTTAGGATCTCAAGTTTTCCTAGGATACGAACATCGTTATGAAAATCTGCAAATCCATCTACTTGCAGGTCACCATCAATTTCTACGTTATCCTTTACTTCTAGGTCGCCACGAATCTCTGTGTCGGCATCAATTTCTGCTACACCAGAATCCTCAGTATATATCGAAGATGTTCCTCCTGTAGCATCTCCAACAAAATTGATTGTATAAGAACCACTATTGTCATCGACAACGGAAATTCCATTTCCACCGATGATATTTTTTGCTACGCCAGTAAGATTTGACCCATTAGCAAATAAATTTTCTTCAATAGTTAGATTGTTACTAACCCTTGCATCACCTTCAACAGATAGTTTTTCTGCGGGACTAATTGACCCAATCCCTACGTTGTGCTCATAAAATACTGCACCAGTCCCAAAAATTTCCTTCCAGGGAGTGAGTGAGATTACTGTTGTACCAATTCCAACTCCACCGGTATCTACCTGAGTAAAAAGTTGTCCATCATATGTATTTAATGCCAATTCGCCCAAAGGCAATTGGGTTTTTGTAGGTCGCTTTCCTGCAACAGCGGAACGCTTAAACCTAATATTTGGTGTTGTCATTCAAAGAACCCCATGTATGAGTATATACTCTTAATTCAAAAACCAATATATATTGGATTTAAATTTATTTATGAGTGTTCTCAGAGTCCTTTTTTGACCAAATTATCCTTTGTTTTGCTTCTCAATTCTTCATTTTCTTTCTTTAGTTTTCTAATCTGAGACTTTGCCAATTCCATCTCAGACTCTAACTCCAAGTATCTTACATAATAGAAATCACTATCCATGATGATGGTGGTGATGTTCTTGTGGTTTAAGATCTTCGATTTCCTTTTTCAAAGATCCAATTTCTTGTTGGAGTGTATTTATTTGAGTTTGAAATACAATATTTTGATTAAACAATTCAAAAGCCTTTTGCTGATATGTAGAAATCACGGCTTGATACTCAGTTTCATTCATGACTTAGAAAAATCCCCCATCTATAGTTATATTGTTTAAAGTTCTCTCTCCATTACTACATGCAACTAGTTCTGATTGACCAGCACAGTCATTAATCCAGATAGAACCCACTTCTATTGTAGCATAATCATTGATGACTAGTTGTGGATTGTCAACTCCAATACCGCCACCATCATCTGCATCGTTAGCAAAAACAAATCTTTCTCTTGATTGTTCCCAAGCAACCGCAGATTTCTTAGCTGATGTCCCATCATGATAATTAAATAGGACACCAAGATCCCAAGTAGTAGTCGAAGTTGGAATACTTCCATCAACAATACCAAGTTCAATAGTACGATCTTCAACTTCAAGTTGTGATGTATTAACTTGAGTACTTGTTCCAGTAACAAGTAGATCGCCATTGACGGTCAAACTTTCTTCAACAACTACATTACCATTTGTTTGCAGTGAAATCGATGGAGTATTTGTAGAGTTCCTAATCTCATCAGAGGACAAATATCCAGATAAGAAAAGATTTCTCCACTTCTGACCCAAAAGTCCAAGATCAAAACTGTCGGATACATCAGGTCTTAGTCCAGAAACAAAGTCACCGCCAACACTAATATTATCACTGGAATCATCTCCAAGATTAACATCTCCTTGAAGGTTGACGATACCTCCATGGAAGGTTGCGATTCCAATGAATGCAGAGTTTCCTTGAACTCTTAATCCACCTCCAATAGTAGTATTCTTTTCAATTCCCAATCCACCATCAATTTGAATTGCACCACTATCTGGATTGCCAAGAATATTATCTGTTTCATCAGTAAAGTTTACTGCAGATGTTGGGTCAAATACTTCTGCATCAATGGTAAAATCTCCACCAGATTCCGTGATAGTGATATTATCACCAGCGATCAGTGATGTGACAACTCCAGACAGTCCAGAACCATCTCCACTGAATGATGCTGCTGTGATAATCCCAGTCGTATTCATATTCTGACTGATTGGAGATGCAGTGTCTCCAACCAAAAGGTCGCCAGATATATTTGGCAATACTACATCAGGATTTCCACTAAATTCTGAATGAAGTGGGGCTTTTAAACGAACTCTATGTAGATTATTAACTTCACAATAGAAATCAATTCTTCCAGGTTCTGCATCATCGCTTCTAATCTCTAATAAATTTGTTAGAGTTGAAATACCAGAGACATTTATATTTGTGGCATTGATGTCATTAAATGTTGCACTATCACCTACGAATGAACTTGCAGTGATAATTCCAGTAGTATTAATTGAATCAGTTGGACCAAAGGTAGATGTTGATACCCCACTAGATCCTACACCAAAGGCACCACTGTATACTGCACCAGTAATGTAAACACTCTTTCCGGAGAAGTCAATACCATTTGGGAGATTGACCCCAATGAAACATAAAACTCCAGATTGATAATCAAAGAACCACTCATCATCATTGCCAGAACCAGCTGCCAGAACCTGCGTTCCATTTGCGATAGCATTTGCAGCATCGCCTGAATCGTGAATATAAACCTTAACGAGGTAAGTTGCACCAATCTCAGGAGGAATCCAATCAGTTATATTTGTTTTCCATGCACAATTTGGTGAAGCAGTAATATCAGCAACAGTTTCAACTGGATCTGAATATACAGTAACAACTCCTCCTGATGGTGTTGAAGCAGGAATTGTAGCAGGAATCAGATCTGATTGCGCCCAAATCTTATCACCACGCAGCAACAGAGGACTTGGGATTGATTCGTTAAATGCTTTCTTCTTAGCATTTACATCAGTTTTAGTTCGGCCGTATCCTAGTTTCTTCCAGAGATAATCAACCTTTTGAGATTCTAGAATAGCCATTATACTGATGCCTCCGTGATGCTAAGTGATGAAATAGATTGTCCAGATGCCAGTGCAATACGAACAAGAACAACATTGCCCGCAGCATTACTCATATTCTCTTCACCTAGAGTCATTGTATAACTTCCACTTAATGAAACGTTGGGTGCAATCAAATCAGAGTTATTAAAAGCACAACCGTCTCCACCATTACCACCAGATGCACTACCAGGAATACCAGCACCTTCGTATGCAACACTACAATCCAACCATCCATTTAAATTGCTTGTATTATCTATATCAGTTCCAGGAGCAGCAATCCAAAGACCACTGATTCCGCTACTAGTAATGTTGATCTCAAAGTTTGCAACTACCTTACGACGGAATGCAAATGTAAAATATTGTGTTCCAGTATCCAATGATCTATCTGGACCAGCAGGCAAATAATCGCTATAATCATTTACGTCATGAACAATTTCTCCAAAGCGAATAGATGCTTCTGATGTTCCTTCAATACCTGGATCAGAGGATTCTGAGAACACATCGTCTGTATAAAAATTAATAGGATTTATTGAAACAAGTGCTGGGTTTGCATCAGAAGTCAAACTAAAATTAAATATTCTAATTCCATCGTCAAGGAATGAACCATCTCCAAGGGAATCTTCGACAGGAATTGCGATTTCACTGATACCAGATTGCTCTGCAGTATGAACATTGAGCAATTTAGAAATTGTATTGCTAAAGTTGCCAACACCATTTACATTCTTTGCACGAACTTTTAATTGACCTTCACTTCTTACATTTCCAGATGTAATAGGAACAGTAAGAGATCCAAGAGAATATGGACCACCAACCCCAGTATCTGACTTTGGAATTCCACCTGCTAACATTGATGTTGTACCATCAATATCAGAATAAGAATACTCTAAATTATCTACAATTCCTTCTGAACTTTGAACCTCAACAATATCTGTTCTATCAGTATAACATTGACCCACAAGATTACTTATCTTGACACCGGATAAACTCAATTCCGAACCAGAATCATAATGAGGAATACCTGAGATGTAACGTATATTTGCGGTTGTTTCAGTGATAGATGCAGATGCAACACCAGTAGATGGTTTTGCAGTTAGATCATCTTTGACAAATTCTACAACATTTGTGCTGCCCTCAGAACTATGCTGAAGTTGAAAATCATTAACACCTTCAAGTAAATCAGATACGGTCTTAGAAATTTTAGATTTGAACCCTTTGTATAGTCCAGGATAGTAAATACTTGATTCAAATGTTGTTGGAGAACCAGATGAATTCAGTAATTGATAATCACTTTCTTCTGTTACTATAAGACTGTCATAAGTTCCACTTTCATCTCCAGATTCAGTGAAATTGACAGAACCATCAACACTTCCATTTATACTTGCAGAAAGTGTGCCACTGTCTCCACCATATGCAAACGAATCAATTGCCGTAGATTCTACAGTTCCACTAGTCACACGATTAACAGAACTTCCTGCAGATAGTGTAGTTCCTGTAGTATTGTCTGAGAAATCAGATGCTAATTTTGGAGATTCTCCAACACTTGGTATTTCTGTCAAAGTTTTTGAATCAAGTCCATCAGGAGTTGCTGGAGCATCATCATATACTTTGATTGGAACCTGCACAAATACAGGCAAAATGTCTGGATCTGCTGTTGTATGAGAGCTCAGCTCAAGCTCCATAGTGTCCATACCTGTTCCGCTATTTGATCCATCGGCCCAGGTATGATCAAGTCTAGATCCACTTACACCACCAGCAGAACTATCGTCTGCAATAGATGAAGTATTTCCATCACCCCAATCCATCGTGTATGTGACATCAGCATTCTCTGTATTTGTAGTAGTATTTTCAATATGTAGGGTTTGACCTTCTACCACATACAATCCAGTATCACTAAGGGGAGATCCTCCAGAAGCAACTGTGTATGCTTCAAAATCAACGCTGGGATCTGGAGTATAAAGAGTAATATAATCTAATTTTTCTGCGGTTGATTCGCTACCGGCAGAATTTAATATAGCACCTGAGTTACTAGCAGTCAAAGAAACATCAAATTGACCTCCAGTAGCATCCACATAAGTATGTGTCAAACTACTATCAACTGTGCCATCACCCCAATCAACTTCATATACATCTGCATTACCAGCAACAGTTGGAGTTAATATAACTGTTAATGGTGAACCTCCAGCAGTTTTATCGGCAGCAAAATCAACATCAGATACCGCAGTACCTTTCAGCATGTTCAATGCTAACTCATTCAAACTATCAATACTGTCAACAACTTTTGTATCACTACTAATACCAATTGCACCGTCACTATAACTACCATCTGTTGGGTTTCCAAGAACTATTTGCTCTCCACTACCGCCTCCACCATCTTTCCAGAAAAGATTACCATCATCATCTGTTGATAATACTTTATCCTGTTCTGGCAGGGCAGGAAATGTATAAGTGGTGACTCCAGTTAGAGTGTCTGGACTTTTAATATTGATACTATTTTGTCCATCTTTATCAACTAATTTAAGAGAAAGAGATCCTGTTCCGTCTTCTTGCTCCCAATATCTACCTGATCCAATAAATTGATTATCTTCTGTCGTGGAATTCAATCCTACATATAGATCATATTTATCGGTTGTAAAACCGGGTTCGCCTGCCCTCAAACCGGGAAGATTTGCAGAAGCACCCCTCTTGAGCTGAATAATCGGTGCTGTCATATGTCCTCATATTACTAATCACTGGTATTTAGCATATAAAATTATCATAATTTTTTGATATTTCATAAAAAACCCCCACAATTGTGGAGGTTTGGCAATTGCTTGTAAAATTTAATTATGAGGCAGGTCCGGTTTCAAATGTGCTGTATACAGACTCAATTGTTTCTGCATTAGATGAATGATAAGAAACCTTGACTCGATACGAAGTATTTGGTTGCAAGGTTGGTGATGCTGACCAAGGTGTGGACCCATCTTGACTAGCAACAATGTCATAATCATCCGATTCAACAACTAAAGTCCAGGGATCCGAAGAACTTGCTCTGGTCTCTAATGTCCACTTACGGAAAGCAACAGTTGCATCGGTAGCACTTACAGGTGTGGTATTAGCATTCTGCGATGTAAACACGATCTCAGTAGGACTAGGTCCGTATACGGTAACTTCACCGTTGTTATTATATCTTTCGATAGTTGTACCATCGGTAATGTTCTTACGTGCGTTTGTGTAGTTAAAGGACTGATCGACTCTATGACTGATTGAATAAAATCTCATAGAGGTTCCATCAAGAGTATAAAGACTGAGATACTCTCCGGTAGTTGAATCTTTAAGGGTAGTATCCAAGATACTGCTTGGAGTTTCACCCTCTACGAGTGAATCATCAGATTTTTTATAGATATTCTCACTATTTAAAGTGACATCTGCGGTTAAGTATCGATAGTAATTAAACGACCAATCACCGCCCACATCACTTAAGAAACTGTAACCATCATAAGAAGTAGCAGTAGCCCAACGATTAGCTTCCTCGGACCAATAAAATACATTTGGCCTGTTCTGGCTTCCCCAATTTGGTTCGTTTGAAATGTTAGTCATACTCCATGAAGAACCGTTTGTAGAAGTTGCAAATTGGTTATATCCTTCGTGCCATAGGAAATACCTACCGTTTCCATAAGCAATGCGCCTAAATTGATAATTGTTATCAGTTCTCCAATGTGAATAACTCCAATTAATGCCGTTATAGCTTTTCCAAAGGTAGTGTGAACTACCGATACTTGCAGGGGCTACAAATACTCCTAGATCAGGATCATAGCAAATGTCCTCACAAGAGAAGTTATCATTGTTACCCGTTCCTACCTGCCAAGTAAGGCCATCGTCAGTAGAATATTCAGGAGCCCTGTTATTGCCACCTGAAGGTGGTACGACCCAAACTCCGTTTCCGTATTCAATGCACTTAGGATACATTTGAGATTGTGCTGACGCAACATGGGTCCATGTGCTTCCATCATCGTCAGAATATAGATATCCCTTACCATTATTATACTGTGCCCATGTAGTTACAATAATTCGACCGGAATCTGGATTAAAGGCGATGTCTATGAATGAAATAGAGGTTCTGCCTCCTTCGTAAGGCATATTGGCAGGTACCCAAGTCACACCATCAGCAGAGTGTGCAATATGGGTATAACCAGTACTTTGGGCCAGAATGACAAATTTATTGCCATTAAAAATAATTTTTTTCCAGTTACCATTACTGCTCGGAGGGAATCCTTGATTCCAGGAGAAACCATCGTTTGTTGAATATGGAATCCCGTACTCTTGGGTGTAATTCTCTGGCAAGAAAACCCATGTGCCGTTGCCATAGGCAATGCCACTAAAATCCCAATTGGCAAGACCCATCTGATGGCGTCCGCTAAAGCCGCCATACCTTAATCCGACTTGAACGTCATTAACGACATCACTTCTTGGCACATAATTGTAAGCTCCACCAACGCCAGCACCATCAAGTGGTGTCA
>MDSV01075038.1_pt1 | contig 10029 bp, 15 predicted proteins | sample 810851 | NCBI WGS metagenome assembly MDSV01 (sample SAMN05326640, study PRJNA326480) | marine metagenome | isolation source: seawater | place: Atlantic Ocean: North East | collected 2012
AGCATTTTTTTGCTCAGCGGAATACTTACCGTCTTCTGCTGGATTATCAAAGACTTCTTTTAACTCAGCCCTCTTTTTTTGAAGTGTTTCGTTATAATTTGACATTATAAAATTCTCCAAATAAATTGCTTATACTTCTTCGTCGTCTAATTCGAGTAAAGTGGCCTCTGTGAGCGTTTGCTGTGCTTCAGTAAATAATGCTTCAAATTCTTCGTCAACTACTTCTAGTTCAACGTCTTCTTCATCATCTTCTTCAGCGTTTTCTACAATTTCTTCTGAAACTTCGATTTCAACTTCTGTTTCAGCTTCTTCTGATGTTTCTTCTGAAACCTCTTCTGAAACTTCATCAGATATAGCTTCTTCTGTAACTTCCTCAGTTGCAACTTCTTCAACAGCAGTTTCAACTTCAGCGTCAGCTTCAGCATCTGGAATTTCTATATTTTCATCGATAATTGTATCAATTTCGTTCCACGCATCATTAAGGTCATCTTGTACTGCTCTTAGAGCAGAACTAGCTTTCACCGATAATGTCCTTCCATCTTTTTCGCGCAATATAGCGATTGCTTTTGCACGTACTATAAGGCTATCCAATGCAGCAAGCACATCCTTCACCTCTTCTGAAAAAGTTACTCCTTGCAAGCTGGAATTTTCTTCTTCTGAAACTTTTATGTCTTCCTCAGATGATTTTTCGCCTTCTTTAGCGCACTTACCTGTCTCGCCATAATCGCAAGACTTTTCTTTTTTATCATCTTCAGATAAATCTTTTTCTTGTTTAGCAATTGTATCTTCATAAACTTCGTGAGAAGAACAAGGCATAAATACTTCTTTGCCATCGACTTCGTGAGTATGAAATCCTGCACAACCTAATTGTTCTGCTCTTTTTTTAGCATCTTCTTCATTATCAAAGATGTCTTCATCATTGGCTGCTTTTTCGTTTGAGTTTGATTCGTAAATTGAATCTTCTCCAGATTTAATTGCTAATGTGTAGGTTTCTCTATTTGCACCAACTAGTACTGGTGAAACTTCAAACACTTCTAATTCTTTAAGATATCTAACATCAACTTCGTCTTGTCCATCTTTAGCAAATGGTGCTACTTCATAATCATTGATTCTAAAACCAAAAGACCATTCTTGTAAATCGCCCATTTCTTTTGCAAGATTGTATGCTTCTTTACCGGCTTCAGTGCCCATAAAAAATGTACCTTTAAATGTAGCTTTGTTGTCGTCTGTTTCAATTGTACCTTTTCCAATTGGTTGGTCCCATTTGTGTGCGAAAACCATTGGAACTTGATTGTCTTTAAAACCGGATTTAATTGCTCCGGGAACTACAACATCGCCGTCTGTGTCTAGTGTGTTGTAAACAGAGAAAACTGCCTCAACTTGTCCTTTTTCTTCATCTATTGTTTTAAACTCAATAGACTTATTAAATTTATCTTTCATCTACCTACTCTTATACCTTTCGATACTATTAACTATTTTAACTTGTCAAATCGTCCTTGTGAGACAAGATTTCGTTAGCCTTTTTTTTACGAGCATCTTCTTTCTTTTTTTGCTCATTAACTATTTTCTTCATAGTACTAACTCCAGACTTAGTCACACCGCCCCATTTCATAACTGCGATTATTCCGTTTAGTCTAGTATTTCCTTGATGACGAGCCATAAAGCTTTCTCTTCTTTTAACCCAAGATAAAACAGAAGTACTTCTGTCTCCAGCTTTATATTTCGTCCAGTTTCTGTAGGCATCATTTCCAGTAAACGAAGTAGGAGGATTACCACCGGTACCCGCTCTTCTCCAAATGCTTGGATAATTTTCTTTCAAATTATCTACATATCTTTTATCTGGAAACTGTTTGAACTTAGAGTTGCTTAAGCTAAGTTTTTGATTATCACCGGAAGAAGGAAAGTTAGTTGGTTTATCTTTTTTAGCTTTAGCTTCTTTTCTAAAATCTTTAATCTTTGATAGTTTACCAAAAGGCATTGTAACTTTTCTATCTGTTTTCTTATGGTCACCATTTTCCATAATTGCCCAAACAGACATAGTTGCTTCTTTCTTTTCACTATTTATAGAAGTAACTACACCGTGAACTGTTGATGGTGGGTCTGGGTCTTTATTAATTGACCAAGAAACTGTATCTCCAACTTTAACTGAAGATGCTTTTGACTTCTTTGGTTTTTTCTTTTGAGGATGTCCTGCAGGTAATAAATCTAAATCAAATGGTTTTCTTGGAAAAGAACCTTTAAGGCCTTTTAACCAAGCATTGACACGGGCTAATCCCCACTGAGTAGCTGATGCGACATTGCCTCGAACTGAAGCTGGGTTTGTTCTATAAGCTCCAACACCTCGTCTGAATATAGTTGCCAATTTTCCATAAGTGACTTTATATTTTGAACTTCCTGCATTGTGGTCTTTAACTTTCTTTTGTAATGCTTTTTTAACTTTAGCAGAAATAGCTGCTTTTTCTTCTTCAGCAGATAGTTCTATATTATTTTGTTCAGAAGCTTTAAATTCCATACTTGTATCAATTATAACAGACTTCCTTTTGCCTATTCTTCTTTTGCTTCTTCTAACCTCTGGTTGAAATCTAGTAGTATTCAAAGTTGCCTTTTCATCGTCATCTTCTTCTGATGACTGCTGTGCCACAGGGGCGGGCTCCTCTTCAATAGAGTTCATAATCCCAGTCTCTCCTTCTGGCACAGCTATCATATTCAAAGGTCTAAGATAAATCTCGTGAGATTCATCAACCTCTAAACCTAATGCTTGTCTTGCTTCTGATATAGAAACAAAACCTCCCTGTACGCCGGAATTCATTGTTAGGACTTGTTCTTTCTTGTCTTCTGATAATGCTCTTACTTGGTCTAGGTCGTAAGCACAAAAATAATTGTAATCGTCACTTTCAAAATCTTTATGTAAAAGTTGATGTGTTAATTCATCTGCAACTGATGACCATAAAGGTATCATTTTTTGTTCAGTAAAAAACTCTCTTAATTCTCTAGTGTTGTTGTATGTTGCTGCATCTAAACCAGCTCCAAGACCAGCTAAAATGGCTGGGACACCTAAAACAGCAGAAACTCTTTCTTCCGGAAGTCTTCTTAAAGCAGTTAAGTTTAATTGTTCCGGTGTAAAGGAAACAACATCTACATCCATTGCACCTGTCATAATCATAGGTGCTCCTCTATTTGCTCCAGCAAATTTAGATTTAAAAGATTGTGCTATTCCCTCTGCTTCTTCTCTTGTAGGCCCACCCATAGAATCATCTTTTGGACTTAAGATAACTCCGGGTACAGCCATATTGTGTAGCAAAGCAACAGCAAATTGTCCTGCCGCTTCGTCTCCAGCCAATTCTCTCATAACTGAGCGAAGTGGTGAAAATCCTCTTCTGTGGTCGTCTGGGTCCATACCTTGTCTAATGTGTACTACATTTTCTCTTGGTATTTCTATAAAGTCAGCTCCTTTTTGAACTGCGTGATATTCATAATGTGTAATAAGTTCTCTACTATTTCCTCTTACTTTTACATAACTAGGCATAAGAGGTACTAATTGAACTACATTATTTTGACCATCTTTAACTTTCATTAAAAAAGCATCACCGTGTGCTGATAAAGAAGTGATTATATAGTGTGAAAGAATTGAACCAGATATAAACTCATTTGGCCTTTGTAATAATATTTCTAAAGGATGAGAAGTTTGTTCTAATTTACCTTGTTCGTTTTTTTTGTAAACTTTTAATTGTGGTTCTGCAAAAGATGTTGATAAAACATTTAAACAAGATACTACTGCAGAGTTTCCTAATCCATCTCCCATTTCTTCAATAAGCTTATCTGGAAAATAACCAGATTGAGTGTTGTAACCCCATACAGAACCTTGTACTTGTTCGTATTTGTCAAGTGGTCCTCTTTTTAATTCTGTTCTTTGTGGTGGTCTCTGTAAATAATCTACAGCTCTTCTATAAAAACTTTTATTGTCAGCCATTTAAAATGCTTCCCATTTTCTTTTAGTTCCGCTACTCAGACAAGCATAGGCTAAAGTATCCACGATATCATCGTGAACTCCGACAGGGAAAGTAAGAAGTTCTCTTTCAACTTCTCCAACCCAGTCTTCATCTTTAGGAAAATATACAAGTCCTCTTTCCATCTTAGCAGACAAAGGTAGTGCTCGTGACCGCTTGTCTTTATCGGCCCTTAGTTCTTTAATTCTTAATCCATCTCTTCTAGCAAACTGAACTATAGCTAACTGATAACCGGTTTTTTCAATTCCTACCCATTCTAAATTATGTATTCCAACTGCTCTTTTAATTTGTGGAACGATATCGGGTGCTTCAAATCTATCTCTAATCATATCTAACATAAATAATCTGTCAGATTGCATATGATATCCAAATACTGAAATGACTGTATAGTCAGCAGACTCTTTAGTAGAAGCAGCTAAGTCAACTGTTGCAAATTTTACTAAATCTGTATTGATGTCAAATTTTTCACCTTCACACCAAATAGTTCCTACACCTAACTTGTAATAATTAAACCAATGGCTTCTAAACATTTGTGCGCCTTCAGAAATAAATTCTGCAAGATACTCTTGAGCAAATACTAATTCTCCTAAGTCTTCTCTTGCAGATTCTACTTCGGCAGGGTCTATTATTGGATTAGCTACTGTTGGATATTGAAATCTAGCCCAATCATCAGCTGTGTGTGCTTTTTCCCACAGATGATAAAACCAATTGTCCATTCCTATAGGGGTTGATATAAATAATGCAGAACCTTTATTTTCAGTAAGAGTAGGCCTTAGTACTTCTGTCCAAGTTTCTTCTCTTACGAAAGCGGCCTCATCCATAACAAGGAAGTTAAGGCCTTCACCACGAAGTCTTTGAGGATTATCAGCAGATTTAACAGATATAGAACCACCTCCGGGAAATTTTACTTCCATATCACCAATTCTAATATCTACTCCAGCTTCGGGTGGAAACTCTTGAGCAGCAGCAACAACATCTCTCCAACCAACTCTAGCTATCGCAAAAGTAGGTGCAACCCACCAAACACGACCACCTTTAAGAGCTTCTTCTAAACAAAGCTGTACACCAAGTCTAGATTTTCCAAAACGACGACCTGCACATAGTATTTTCCAACGAGCAGGGTCATCTCTAACGGTTTGTTGTGCTTTATGTAATGAGGGAAACTCTAGTATAAATTCTTGTTCTCGAACACTTTGAGTGTTTTCTAGTATGTCTCTAGGCATACTTGTATTATATAACGAAGAAAACCTCCTATTTCTAGGAGGCTGTTTTATTCTTCTTCGGAACTAGACCTATTGGCATCAGTGATATGAGCCATTATTTCTAAATCTATATCAGACAATTCACCATTAATGACTTTTTGCCATATTTCTCTATCTAGAGATATATGATTTCGGTAGGTGCTTTTAATCCAATTATGATACATAACATAAATTTGCCTACGTTTTGCATTAACAAAACCTTTGTAGGCTTTACTTTGAAAAAACAGTTTAAAGATAAAATCTTTTTTAATGACGGGAGTAGACCTGTCATTAATATCCTGTCGGTTCCAAGTAATGTGATGTTCTAATTGTCTTTTAAAAACATTAACTGCTACCTTTATGTTCTCCTTTAAGAGATGAAACAAAAAGTTATTTAAGTAAGACAACCAAGTGTATTGGTCCCAACCAATATGTCCATACCAAAAACCCGGTTCACTACCATTGTGGGCGTGTCCGTTGTGTCTTGGTAAAACATTAGGGTTGTTTAACCAACTTGAAAATCGATGTGCGTGTTTGTGACATAAACGAAAATACACAGGGTCACTGTCATAGTAATCCATAAAGTCACCATAACCACCTTGTGTAATCAAGTCTAAAGCACCTTCGTCGTTTGGCTTTTGGGAAACCCATTTGCATTTACGAACAGCACATTTGTCTGTTTGAAAGTCATATTGACTCTCAGTATCTATTCTATTGTTATTTTGATTAGGCATTTCTGCACCTTTCAACTAGTTATTCATTCTCACGAATAGATACTTACAGACTACTTGATAGCTAATACTACAACAGGGGAGCTGTAAAACGTATCAGTTTTCTACAAGTAGTCTGAAACTGTCTATTCTATATCTTCGACTGCTTCTCTAGCACCGTCGATAAATTTCCACATATCATCATAAGTTCTATCTTTAGGATGGTATCCGTCATTTAATTCATCAAAGCTTTCTCTATTGTCTTCAGCTTGATATAGATTAAATACTCTTTCGAGTATTAGAGAGTCTTTTTCGTCGTACTCTCTTAAATTAAAATCTTCTGCTGTCCAAAGACTTGCTAAAGGAGTAATTGCTCCACTTTCGTGTTTTAAAAGTAAAACTACTTCTCTTCTTTTTGTCTCTGTATTAATAGCCCAACCAACACTTAACATATCTGCACAGTTCTTTATCATTTGAACTTTTTCATATGTTTTGCCTAGGCCTCTTTTATAATTTTCAGTCATATTTTCTCCTATCTCCAAGAATCGGGCGTAAGAACTTGTCTCTTACTTAAACCACGATACTTAGTACCTTTTTTAGATTTCTTAGCTCTTCTTTGTGCTCTGTTCATCTTTGCTCCCCTCACCATAAACAGGTAAATTGTGATTCCAATTTATTTCACGACTCCACTCGTGCTGTTCTTTTCTAAATCTTCTACGCATTTAAATCAAAATCTTCATCAGCATCATTATGTTTATTAATCATAAGTTGCATAATCATTTCTTTAAATTTATCAGAACCAATTTCTATACTTGGTCCATCAAATGGATTATCTTTCATTCTTCCTCCTTAGTTCCACTAATTTCTAAATTAAATTTAGGGTGTATGTATTTCATATCATTTTCTGCAAGCTCTAATGCTCTTTCTTCTGTATCTGTTGTGTAAGTAAGCTTACCTATTACAAATACTGTATGCTTATTTAAATTCATTCTTCTTCATACCTCGCTAACTTTTCTTGTAACTCTTTCCACTTCTCAATTTCGGGAGCTATATGTTCCATAAACTCCTCGGGAGTAGTTGTAGTTTCTTTTCCGGTATTCATATCGTATATTTTCATTTATCCTCGCTTTTCAATAACCAATGAGCTTCTATTTCTTGAGTACAGTTTTCACAGTAATGTTCATCATTAACATAAGAACCTGTACCATCGTGTGAATGCCAACGCACATCACACTTAGAACATAATAATACTCCACCCATTACAACTTCTCCGATTCACAATCAATACAAAAGATACTGTTTATTGGTAATTCTTTTGACTCTAAGCAAATTGCACAAGTTGGTAATTCAAAATTATATATATCTATCATTCTTCTTCATCTAATCCGACAACGTCAACAAGAGGTACTTTACCTACAACTCTGCCTTTGTCGTCATACCAAAATTCGTATTCAATCATTCTTCTTCTTTTACTTCAATGATGAACTCAACTTCATTAGAATCATCTATAACTACACCGACAATACTTATTCCTCTTTTAGTCCATTCAGTAAATGCTTTTCCTAAATCAGAACGAACATACATACCACCTTTATAAGGATGGTTTTGTACAGCATCATCACTCCAAAATGTTTTACTCATTATTCATCTCCCATAAAATTATCTTGATGAGGTAAAGTCCAAGTATCCATTTTGTAACTTAATCCGGAATTTTCTAATACTTTATTAATTTCATCAATTGCTTTCTCTACATCTGTATATGGAGCAAAAATAATATCTACACCCATAGATGGTTTATCTACTTTTCTATCAGTAGTGTGCCATTGGTATATGCCTGTTTCGTCATATAATTTTTCCATAGCGTCTTTAGTAATTGGTTTCATTGGTTTTCTCCCCTTTTTTAACTATATATTTAGTATGCCATACAAAATTTAATTTGTCAAGCCAAAAATAAAAAAATTTTGTAAAGTCATTTTAGATACGGCTCTCCTTAGAGAGCCGACGATGGGAGGGTATCGGCAAAGGATTATTTATTTCTAAATAATCACCGACCTAATAATTATACCCTCTCAATTGCTCGTCGTTTTTACCACCCCATAGTAGATATTTACATAGTCATTATTTAAATAATTGGGATGGCAAACTTAAGGGAACCTATTTATAACTTATACTTAATCACTACATTTAGTATTACAATATCATACAATATTTAGTTATACTTCCGGTTCCCTAGGCCTTGTGTAGGGTATCGCTCCCTAATGTCAGTGTACAAGTGTCCAAACCAATACCTTCCCATCGTATCGTTTACCACAAGGCTGTCCCGCTGAAATTACTATTGCTAGTAAAGTCAAGCAAGATTAATTATATTAAGAATCAAAACAGAAGTCAATTACTGTTTCTACATAATCATCTGAATACATAGCTTTAGAAATTAAATCTAAAGTTATACTTTGTTCTTCTTCTGTATCAAATCTTTCTTCGTCTTCATCTCCAATAGCACTTGGTAGTCCTTGGTCATAAATTTTAGATTTAGCATCTAAAAACATATCATCTATATCTTTTTTAAACAAAGTTGAACCACCATCAACACTTTTCTCTGCTAAGAAAGATAAACAACCACCAACTATTCTTTTTACACTTGCAGACATAGCTAGTACTTCATCTTCGTAATTCCAAAGACACCACTTAACAGCTTGTCTTTTATCTCTACTGTTTAATCTACGATACTTTTTATTTTTAAGAGTAGATACAGCATCAGCGTTTCTTATCAGTTCTTTCTTTTTAATGTCTTTTACTCCTTGATACATTAACTCAGCCATACAAAGTTCCATAAAAGCAAAAATAGATTGTGAACAAATTTCATTATCTTTTTCTGCAGAAGAAGTATCTGTCATCCATCGTAAATTATCACGCAAAACAGATATTGCATTCTTTTCATATTCTTGAATCCGAACATCATTGTAAAACATTAAAGCATAGAACATAGGCCCTGCTTTATCTTCAGATATATTATCTTCTATAAAATCACTTATCATATTGGGAACACTCCTCTCTTCCTACCAATGTTGCCTTTCTTTTTAGACTTAGCAACTCTTTTAGCTCTTCTATTCAAAATCTCTTCATCTCTTCTCATAATTTAATCCTAACTTTTCAACTTCATTATCTGTAAGAAGTTTATTTCTATATTCTAATAATTCGTTTTGTTTGTTATCAGAAAGTTTTAACTTTTTCATACTATCTACAAATCGCTCTTTAGTCATATGAAATCCGGGGTGCATACTAAGATTAGTTGCACTAGGAGTTGTCTTTGGTCTTTCTGCTAAACAAGTTGGCATATTAGGTCCTGCTGTTGCACAACATACTTCTAAAAATATTGGATAGCCTTGTTCATCAAAGAACCATCCCCAATCTGCCCATTGATGTTCTGCTCCACCTTTACATTCACTGTATTGTCCTTTAGACAATCTCTCTGCTTGAGATGAAGACATCACTTGATTCTTATTTAGTTTATTTAACATACCTATAATGTTTGAACTGTTTGGCGCAAAGTTTCTACCCTCGCTGTGTAGCTTAATTATTGCCTCTTGAACATCTTTATAGGTAAAGTATTGTAAGTCTTGATACATTGCTCTGAGTTTTACTTCTCCCCAAGAACTAGGTGTATCTGTACCACTTGTATATCTAATAGCCATAAATTGAACGCATTCTATCCATTCGTCCCAATCTATACCTATATTGCCTTCTTCCTTTACTTGCTCTATAGGACTTTTAATATCTTCTATATTTGCTTGTATAGGTTGAAGTTCTGAATATGGATTACCATCATCAGTCATTATTTACCTCATTTCTATATATTCAGTATGCCATACTTTTATGTTAAAGTCAAATCAAAAGATAAAAGAGGCTTTGTGGAAAACGCGGCCTCTCTTATCAACCTGTTATCAATTATGAGGTAATCGACTCTTTTATTGTAATACATAAGAATATTTATATAAAAGAATACTTAGTTATTTATTGTAGTTAATAGGTCTAGTTATATAAGTATAGTTATAGTGTCATCGGTGGTACTAC
>MDSV01123908.1_pt1 | contig 10029 bp, 8 predicted proteins | sample 810851 | NCBI WGS metagenome assembly MDSV01 (sample SAMN05326640, study PRJNA326480) | marine metagenome | isolation source: seawater | place: Atlantic Ocean: North East | collected 2012
ACCGACGCGGGATTTCGCGGTGTGTCCTCGTTCCAGGCCAGAACCACATCACCGCTGGCGAGCTCCTCGACATAGACGCTCAGGACATCATGCGGGACCTTCCTGTAGTCGAGCACATTCCTGACCGGCAACGGCAAGGTTGTCTCGCCGATGGCTAGGGCGGGGACGCATAGGACAAGGAAGGCAAAGATGGTGCTTTTTGTTCTTTTCATTGTGATCTGTTGTATCAGGGTGATCAAGAACGCCTTCCAGTGTGAATGTGTATGATCCGTCGCTATTGACAACCAATGTAAAGATTGTGTCAGTTGCTGTGGCACCTGTATATGTGTCAGCGCCATCAAATGTAACATTTACAACATCGCCGCCAGATGTCAGAGTGCCAACGAAGAATGATCCATTGGCTGAGAAACTGCCTGGTGTATCGCTACCGAAATCAGCCTGAATTGTATCATTTACAACGACTGTGGGAGCAAGATCAGTTTCATCAACTGTGATTTTTTCCGGCTGTACAAGAACAGGCTCGTCATCGGGTGTTACACAAAGCTTCACTGTATCGAATGCGCTTGCACGGTTATCTGTCAGGTCAACTTCTGCGCCGTTAGTATTTTGCTCATAGGCCACAGATTCTACATTGATTGTATATTTGCCAGCATTAAAGCCATCAGGGACAACCAAGCCCAGACCAGTCAGGTCAGAAGGCGATAATGTCCATGTATCTGTGGGTGCATCATATGTTCCAGCTGTTAGTGTTACACCGGCAGGAACATTTGTGATCTTGATGACTTCGATAACTTCTGAGCCATCAGTATCATTTATAGATGTTGTAATTGTAAATGGGATAGTTGTTCCCTCTTCACCGCTTGCATTATTTGCATCCAGATTAGGAACATCAGCAACCGCATCAACGATCACATTAAATGTATCATCCGCAGATGCCGAGATTGCAGCAACCGGATCAATCGCTGTTGCTGTGGCGATCAGGTTGGTCAAATCGATATCACTGTCACCATTCGGTGCGAATGTGAAAACCGCATCCAGAGAGGCACCAGGCGCAAGCGTTACTGTCCATGTGCCTGTACCTGCATCATAAGAGCCTATTGTTGCAGAGAATGTTCCCCATGCCGGATCAATACCTGTTACTGTGACTTCCAGATATTCATCAGCAGAAGCATTTGCGCTCAAGGCCGCAGTGATTGGAACATCGATGCTGCCATCTTCTTTTACGATTGCATCATCTACGCCGTTATTCACCTTGATTGTTGGCGGATCGATTAACGGTGTCCATGTCAATGTGAAGGGGTCAGAAGCCTGATTATCATCATTTGTGTTATCGAAATCAGCATCCGAAATCGGGTTTTCAGTTGTAAATACTGTAGCAACCAGATTGATAGAACCAAAATAATGCGGATCAGTTGGTGTAATTGTCAGACCAATGATCTCTGCTGGTGTCAGGGTGTAAATACCTGAACCCGGCGCCGTCTCTATTCCTGCAGATAGTGTGAAGCCTGCCGGCACACCTGAAATCTGGTAACCTGTGATAATCTCGGAGCCATCATCCAGCCCTACGCCGTTATTCACCTCTTCACCAGTCATAGCCGCGACATCAATATCCAATGTCTGACCTTCTGTGCCTGTGTCGTCATCGGCCGTAATATCTGGATCATCAGCTACCGCATCAACAATAATATCAAAACCTTCTGTTGCCGAGCCAGTTTGACCTGTTGCTGTATCGGTTTCTGTCACTGTTAATGTCAGACCAGTTAAATCAACATCGCTATCGGCTGGTGGTGTGAATGTAATGCCGTCATTAAAGCTAGAGCCTGCTGTTGTTGTAATCGTATAAGTTCCCGCAACCGGATCGAATGTGCCTGTCGCACCTGTTACGCTCCAGTCAGGAGAAATACCGGAGATTACAATCTCCATTGTGCTGCTTGCCGAGGATGGAACAGCTGTTACAGGAATAATAACGCTACCATCTTCTAAAACTTGCGCGCTTTGAACACCGATTTGAGGATTCAACGGTGATGGTCCTGTTGAGCCGCTTGCTTCTTCGATACCAAAGATATCTTCTCTGAATTCTGGCAAATCATATTGCAGAGCCGTTGGATTGATCGGACCAACATCTGAAATAGGAAGAACGCCTTGTGCTTCGAAGCTACTTTGGAAACCAAAACCACGACCTTCAGAAGATGGTGTTCCCAATGGGCCTGATCCTTCACCGGCAGCAGGTTCGATTTCTGAAAGGTTAAGAGCAATCTCTTCTGCTGTTTGCGGCTCTTGAGTTTCCTGTTCCTGCGCCTCATCACCGGCAGCAGGTTCAATATCACTCATTCTCAAACCGTTATTCGCAAAAATCTGTTCTTCGATTTCAGCTTGCTGCTCTTCGAATGTTTTAGCAAATTCGATCAAGCCGTTATTTGGCTCTGATCCTTCAAATACGAGTTGCGCTGGCTCTTCATCTAAAATAGCATCTCTAAAATCTTCAAGTTCAAGAGTTGAGCCATTTTCAAAATTCAATGTTAAATTGCCGTCTTTTTGGGCAATCCCTCTGATATCCCCTTGCGGAAAATTAAAGTGATAGACTTTACCAGCTTCAAGAGCAATCTTACCGATGCCTGATACTTCCGGCGTTTCGATTGTAATTACGGCCAATTCAAGGCCTGTTTCGATTAATGGCTCGCTATTACCTGTAGTGCTTATTTTTTTAGATAAAAGATCTGCGTTACCGGTCTCTTTTAATACGTGTGATGAATTACTCATTAGTTACGCTCCTGTATAAACCCTGTTTATCACCCTCTTTTTCTATCTTCAAGAGAGACCCGAATAGCATTTATTAATACTTTCTTAACCATTCGGTCCTGTTATATATCAGATTTACATATGTTATGTCAAATATTCTTATGTGGGTATATTTTCCATAATATTGGGTGGGGTGGGTATAGATGTAGAACTCAATCGGCTTAATGATAACGCCTTTCCGATTACACTTGAATAACAGACTTATTATATATCCACAAAAAATATCGGGATTATCTTACGTTAATTATTTTGACAAACAATCTAGTACTTATGTATACTTCTATTGATAATAAAAATTACGGGTAAATACGCTATGAGCGGTACAAATATACAAGAAATTGCCGAACAAATTGAACAACTTCCTTATGATACGGTTGGGACACGCTCTGCGGCCACAGAATTTATTGCTGGATTGGGTTTGAATAGTGAAGCCAAATCAGATCTGATCCGTGAATTATATACAGGCAGCACACAAGAAAACCTCAGCTATCTGGACAATGTTATAACTGCCGCAGCAGAGGAAGATGCCACACAGGCGCGGCAAGATCAGGCTCTATATTTTCTCATGAGAGATATTGCCACATCGGATGAAATGCGCACAGAAAATGCAGCAGCCCTTACTCAAAGCTCTGAAATGGCTGAAACAGCGCTTGAAAGCACCACATCAGAGCCAGTTGAATCAGATATAGACCAAGAGATTGCAGCCATGCGTCAATTGGAACAAGACCTTCGTGATACAGCCATACGAAATATCGAGTTTTTTGCAGGCAATCCACAAATATCAGACAATCTTATTGAACAAGGCGTTTTTACAGCTGAAACAAAAGATGAATTCCTGAATAATCTGGATAATCTGAGCCATGAAGATTTAATGGGTGCTGTAGATGACTTGAAAATTGCCTATGGCAATCTGGATCAAGGAAATTTCGAGCCATTAACATCCGACCAACTAGATGAGATTGATGCCCTAAAAGAGCAAATCGTAGAAACAATCCAATCCGAGCCTGACCTTATGGCCTATGCATGCGAGGCTACGGGCGTAGAAGAACCCACAGCACAGGATATTGGGGGCTTACTGGCTGGCATGGATGCGGAGATGCTCCAGTTTACATTGCAGGAACTACAGCAATATGAAGCTCCCGCTGTGGCCGCATCCGCCGACATGACGGAACAACAAAGCATACCTGAACAACCGGAAGTTCTTGCAACTACAGGAGAACTGCCACCGGTAGATGTTACTTTGAGCAATGATCCCCTTGCCGTAACAGACGTACCTGATTATTCGCGTGATGCACGCGTCACCGTCCAGCCCGGCGATACTTTGTCCGAGATTGTGAATTGCTACTTCACCTATACCGGATTGGAGCTAGACACTGAGTCCATACGCAAACTGACAGAAATTATTGCAGATGCTAACAATATTGAAAATGTTCATGACATCAAAGCGGGTCAGGATATTATCATACCTTCCGAAGAAAAAATTATTGCTGCCTATGGAGGGCATGAAATTAATACTGAACAGTGGTATACACCCGACCAGATCAACACAGAAGATTGCGAATGCGAGGCCCCTGCTGTAGTGGCTGCTTTTGATCCATCTATGCGTTAATTTTTTCTAGTCAAATGTAGTTTCTGATTAAAAGCAGCCTTAATTTCTGCAATTTTTTATCATAATTTCATTCGCTTTTTTACCATATTTTCTTGCTATCCTTTTATAGTGAAAGGAGAACACATATGTTTACAAAAACCGAAATAAAGCAGAATTTTCTGGGCTGTCTGGAGATTTTCCTTTTTATGCGCAAAGGGATCGAGCGCTTTGGCACCTCGAATGTCTCGGCAGTGAAGTCTTTTATTGTGCCATTGGCATTACTTCCCTTTTCCCTTTTGGCTATAATGGCTGTTCAAAGCGAAACACCGCTTAACACCTTGATCGGCATTAAAATGGGACACCTTGCCATCACGGCTATACTCTTTCTGGCTTTCGTTTATTATTTCATGAAGCAATATGACAGGCAGCAGCATTTCTGGCGTTTTATTACGATTTCTAACTGGCTTAGTATCCCGTCCATGATTTTACTTTTGCCGCTATTGGTCGGGCGCCTTACAGGCATAGAAACAACGGCATTTGAATCCTATATCATCTTCACGGCAATTATTAACTATGTTTATCTGGCCTTTATCCTGACCAATTGTTTCAGATTGCCATGGGAGCTTGGCGGGTTTATTGCCATCGTATCCTTGGCGATTAACGAGCACACCTTAAAGATTGGCGCGGTTCTACACGAAAACTTTATGGCTTTATCCTGATACTCAGGAATACGGGTTTTTACTTGTGCGCACCAGCAAACGAATTGGCACAGACGGGATATCAAAATCCCGTCTCAGGCCGTTAATCAGATAACGGCGATAACTTTTTGGCAGTTCTTTGGGCTGAGAGACCCAAAGTGCATAAGTTGGCGGCCTTGTTTTAATCTGGGTAATATATTTTAGCCTATTTTGACGCCCCCCCACCAAAGGTGCCGGATTTTGGCTCTCCATCCCCTTTAGCCATCTATTCATCGACCCAGTAGAAACACGGCGATTCCAGATATCATAATGCTGTAAGGCGAGATCAAAGATACACTCTATATTTTTGCCGTTCTTGGCCGAGATCGTCACATAGGGAATATCACGGATCTGGCCCAGACCTGTATCCAGCCTGTATCTGATTTTATTTTTGGCTTCGTTGCGGTCTTTTACGGCGTCCCATTTATTGACCGCCAGAATAAGAACGCGCCCCTCATCAATGACGTGCTGGGCGATTTGCAAGTCCTGCTTTTCAAAGGCCATATTCGCATCGAGCACAAGCACCACGATTTGCGCCAATCTGATTGCCCGAAAGGAATCTTCGGCGGACATTTTCTCGATCTGGTTATCAATTTTTGATTTCTTGCGCAAACCCGCCGTATCAACCAGCTTGAATTTGCGCTCGTCATATTCCCAATCTACGGCGATGGCATCACGCGTAATGCCCGCTTCCGGCCCTGTCATCACGCGCTGTTCTTTCAAGATGGCGTTGAGCAGCGTTGATTTCCCGACATTGGGCCGCCCTACAATCGCCAGCTTAATCGGCTTTTCAGGATCGATTTCTTCTTGCTCGAATTCAAAATCTTCAAGCCCTTCAAGCGCGTCAATATTATCCGGCAAATCATCGGCAGAGTCTTCGCCGCGCATATCCTCTTCGTCTTCTTCTTTAAAATACGGGCGCAAGGCTTCGAATAAATCATCAAAGCCGTCACTATGGGCGGCGGACAAAGCTACCGGATCACCGAAGCCCAGACCGTAACTTTCTGCTACACCGCTTTGTGTTACTTTGGCGTTTTCACATTTATTGACCACCATGACGATGGGCTTTTTTTGTTTTCTCAAGAACGCCGCAAAGTGCTCATCTATCGGAGTTACACCCTCGCGCCCGTCAATCACAAAGAGGATTAAGTCTGCTCTGGCCAGCGCCGCTTCGGTTTGCTGGCGCATGCGCCCTTGAATAGAATCGTCAAAGGCCTCTTCAAGACCTGCTGTATCGATCACCATTAGAGGCTGACCGTATAAGTCCCCTTCAGCCTCGCGCCAGTCGCGCGTCACCCCGGGCGTATCATCGACAATCGCCAGATGTTTGCCAGCCAGTTTATTAAATAAGGTGGACTTACCAACATTGGGCCGCCCGATAATTGCTATTTTGAGCATTGTTTTATAACTTTTCTTTTATCTTGATGCTCTTATAGGGCAGAACTTATTTCAGTGCAATCAAAGTTCCATCTTCGGCCAAAACATACATTATGCCATTGGAGATAATCGGCGTAATCTGCATGGCTTTACCGATTTTGATTGAGCCTGTCATTTTACCGGTCTTGGCATCATATTTCAGGATTTCCCCGTGCGAGCCAGCCAGCAAAATATGACCAGAGGCCATAATTGGAGATGACCATACAATCTCACCCTTTTGCTTTTCCGGATTTTCATAGCGTGGCACTTCCTCAACCCAGATAATCGCACCATCTTGTAAACGCAAGGCTACGAGTTGGTTATCACCGGAGAGCACAAAAACCGCATTACCAGCCACCCACGGTGTTGCCGAACCGCCGATTTCACGCTGCCAGATCCGTGTACCTGTATGTTCTTGGATCGCGACCAGCTTATCGGAAAAGCTCATCGCAACCAGAACACCGCGATCCATCACAGGCATCGCCTTGATATCGGACAGACTTTCAAGGCCACCGCCGAGACGCCTTACATTGGCAAGGTTATCCGACCATGCCACAGAACCATTTTCAACGCGCAGCGCTGTTAACTCACCGGATGAAAAGGCGGGCACAACAACCGATGTATTTGCCGCAGGGCTAGCCGCCCCGAGCAATCCTGTTGTCTCGCCGATACCGAGATAATCCCAAATTACTTTACCTGTGCTCGCATCAATCGCAAATAAGCGGTCATCCAGCGTGCTGACGAAAACGCGCCCACCGAGCGCAGTAGGCGCAGCTCTGGCCGGTGTCGGAAGGCCTGCGCGCCATTTGATTTCTCCATTGCCAACCGATACACAAATCAGTTCATTCGACCCATTGGTGACAAATAGAAAACCATTGGCAAAGGCAATACCGCCGCCAATTACATCTTCATCTTCTGCCTCATTGGAGACATCAACACTCCACGTTCTTTTACCGCTAGAGGCATCAAAGGCTGAAAGTATGCTTTCTGTGTCCAGCGTATAAACAACACCTTTCACGACGACTGGCTGCGAGGTTAAGGGCAATTCATGCTGGCTTCCTGTGCCGATATCGGCTTTCCAGAGGACCTTGCCACTACCTGCCCATGCCAGATTATGCATGGCATGATTTGGGAAACCTCCCGCTTGCGGCCAATATTCATTTTGCCATTCCTGTGGCAAGGTAATGCCACCTTCTTCAATAGCAGATTCGTCCGGCACAAGTGATTTTTGCAGCGCCAGAACAGATAATCGTTTACCCTCAAGTGGCGGGGCTTTCTTTTCTTCGAAAACACTGGATACGCCCGAACACGCAGAAAGGGATAACAAACAAGCACTTAATAACAGTGTTCTTTTTTTTGTGTGCATCAGCATGTTTAGTTACTTTCCCCTTCCTTTTTGGCAACATCTTGTTTCAAAGAATATAGCACATCCAGCGATAGCGCCTTTTGTTTCAAGCTATCAGGCACTGATTTTTCGGTCATCAGAAATTCAAGGTGATTTCTGGCATCGGCATAGTTTTTGATATTATTTGCCAAAATAATTGCAGCCTCAAGTCTTGCATGAAATCGCAATGGATTCTCGGGATTGTTCCAGACTTTTTCAAGACCGGAGATCACTTTTTCAGCCGTCACACCCTGACCAGCCTCAACATTTAGCATCAAACGCAAGACCATAAAATCTGCTAGTGATCTGATATCTCTAGGCAAAGAGGTATTGCCGCTCATATTCTGATAGAGTTTAAAGGCTTCTTCGGTTTTACCGTCTCTGGCCAAATTTCCGGCAACATTGAGTAATGTCAGCCCCTCAAGACCGGGTTGAAGCTCGGCAGCTTGCTTGATGATCTCATCGGTATTTTCACCCTCTAGCAAAACCAGCATTTTTTCTGTTTGCTTGAGATTCGTGCTGTCCTTCCACCCCTTATTGACTTCATAGCCAATTGTTCCGAGAATAACCAGAATGATCGCTCCGATGATCAGACTTCCGTAATTTTCCCATAGTTTTTGAAGCTTTTCCTGCTTCATAGCCTCGTCGACTTCGGCAAAAATATCAGCCATAGTGAAATAATCCTTGGATACTTAAATTTTGATTAGCGCTCATCATACTGATATTTCTTGTATGATCCAGTGTAAATAACACAATTGGTTAATCCTTCCACTTGATCGAGCATCCCATTGAGGAATGCTGCGGGGTTGCCACCTGCCCACCATGCTTTAAACCCTTCATGGCCTCCAGCAATTCCGGCACAGTGTCACTGGTAGCGGGTTTATTCATAGCACTATCTAGGCGTCCGCGATATTGGAGCATGCCATTACCATCAAAGCCAAAAAAATCAGGCGTACAAACTGCATCATAAGCTTTTGCGACCTCTTGCGCTTCATCAATCACATAAGGGAAATCAAATCCACTCTCTTTGGCGAAGAGCTTCATATTTTCAAATGAATCTTGCGGGTAGTTTTCGGTATCGTTGGGCATAATAGCAATTACACCGATTCCCTCATTTTTGAGCCGTCTGGCTGTTTCAGCAATGCGGTCCGTAATCGCCTTCACATAAGGGCAATGATTACAAATAAACATTACCACAAGTCCGCCTTCGCCCATAACATCGGCAAGCCCGACCATATTGCCATCAATATTACGCAAGGAAAAATCGGGAGCTTTAAAGCCTTCTTCACGCTGTGGTGTGTGCATCAAAACCATTTCCAACTCCTTTTCTTCCTAAAAATGCCGAAATCTGATATAATGAAATCTATGAGCAATGATGTTATCCTTAATCCAGCTTTTCATCAACCAGCCGGTTTTACACAAAATCAATTTAGAAAACTCGATCAACTTTACTGCATGACGGCTGCTGAAAAGGTTCTAACCTACAGAACTGTTGAATGTGATTTTGATGACGGAATAGCAAGCTATACCTATTTCAAGACCGAAGTAGATAGCCCTTATTTACAATTTGTTATCCGCAAAGTTGGCCCCAGAGCCACACATTTTGAGCTATATAAGAAACACAAAGGTTGCATAGCAAAAAGCAGTATTTTCGAGCGCACATACGAAAAACTTAGAGAAGAAATTGAAAAGCTGTTTGAAGAGTAAGTCATACGCCTTTTGAGCCTTGCCTTTTCATTCAAACACACGCTATATTTTATCATATGTACCGATCCACATATCATTCACAAACAAAGAATCCAAAATCCCGAATTAAAAAATATTTGGGATATGGGTGTTTTTGTGTTTTAGCATCGACCTCTTTGTTTAGCCCCCAGAAGGCTTATGCGGATTACGAGAAAAAATATATTGGCAAGATGCAAACGCATATTGCCGTTTATGAAGATACGCTTGTTCATTTGGCGCGCAAATACGGCATGGGCTTTGTCGAGGTGCGCGCAGCCAACCCTGAACTTGATCCGTGGATTCCTGGAGAAGGTGCAAAAGTCACCATTCCCTCACGCCATTTATTACCAGATGCCCCTCATGATGGCATTGTGATCAAT
>MDSV01211172.1_pt1 | contig 10029 bp, 7 predicted proteins | sample 810851 | NCBI WGS metagenome assembly MDSV01 (sample SAMN05326640, study PRJNA326480) | marine metagenome | isolation source: seawater | place: Atlantic Ocean: North East | collected 2012
CGCGCTGGTCTTAGAAACCAGTGCCGCAAGGCTTAAGAGTTCGAGTCTCTTCTTGCCCACCAAAAAATTATGAAAGTAGAAATAAAATCAAAAAAAGGACTTAGAACAATTTTATCTGTAATTGTAGATAAAAAAAACGTACAGACAAAAATGGACGAGAGACTTAAAGAACTTCAAAAAGAAGTAGCCTTAAAGGGTTTTAGACCAGGAAAAGTTCCTCCAGAAGTAATAAAGAGTCAATTTGGCAAATCTATATACGGAGAGGTAGTAGATAAAATTTTAAGAGAAACTACAACAAGAGCTATTAACGAAAAAAAACTTAAAGTTGCTGGTCAACCAAAAATTGATTTAAAGCAATTTGGAGAGGGAAAAGATTTAAACTACGAACTCCAGATAGATTGTTTGCCAAATGTAAGTTTAAAAAGTTTTGATAAACTTAAAGCTACGAGTTACAAAATAAAAATTGATAATAAAATTATCGAGGAAAAATTAAAAGAAATTGCTAATCAAAATAAAGAATTTGAAGATAAAAGTGAAAAAGCAATAATTGGAGACCAAGTTATTTTTGATTACTCAGCTACAATAGATGGTAATAAATTTGATGGAAGTGAGGGAAAAGGTGTTCAACTTGAACTTGGAAAAGATCTTTTTTTAAAAGGATTTGACGAACAATTAATTGGGGTAAAAAAAGATGACAAAAAAATATTAGATGCAACACTTCCAGCCAATCATCCAAAAAAAGAACTAGCTAACAAAAAAACTAAATTTGAGTGTAAAATTTTAAATGTTAAAAAACCCAAAGCTAGTAGAATTGACGATGATTTTGCAAAATTAATGGGAGCAAAAGATATTAAAGATTTAAAACTTTTAATAGAAAAACAAATCGCAGGTCAATATTCTCAGGCATTGAATTCGATTACAAAAAAAGAAATTTTAGATCAAATTGAACAAAACCATCAAGTTGATTTACCTCAAAACTTAATTGATCAAGAAATTTCAATAATGACTCAAAATCTTAAACCAGATGAAAAAGAAAAACATAAATCTAATAATGAAAAACTAGCAAAATCTAGAATTAAGCTTGGTTTACTTTTGAATGAATATGGTGAGAAAAATAATTTAAAAGTATCTGATGATGAAGTTAGAAATGAAATACAAAAGCAAATAAAAGGAATGCCTGGTCAAGAAAAAATGGTCCTTGAGTATTATCAAAAAAACCCAAGTGCATCTCAAAGTCTCAAAGGTTCTTTATACGAGGAAAAAATTATAGATTTAATTAAATCAAAAATTAATCTTTCATCTAAAGAAATTAACACAAAAGAAGCTGAAAAAATAATTGCTGAATTTAACAATCCAAAGATAGATAATGAGAAATCTAAAACCACATCTCTCGCAAAAAATAAGTCAAAATCAAAAAAAATTAGTAAAAAGTAATCAATAGTTGTATAAACCATTTATGAGTCGCGAATTAGAAGAAAAAATGAATAGTCTTATTCCAATGGTTGTTGAGCAAACAAGTAAAGGAGAGAGAGCTTATGATATTTACTCTAGATTACTAAAAGAAAGAATTGTTTTTTTAGTTGGCCCAGTTAATGACGCTGTAGCATCTCTAGTGACTGCACAATTATTATTTCTTGAGTCAGAAAATCCAAAAAAAGAAATAAATTTTTATATTAACAGTCCAGGAGGACTAGTTACAGCAGGTTTAGGTATTTATGATACAATGCAATATATAAATTCACCTGTTTCAACACTTTGTATTGGTCAGGCTTCATCGATGGGTTCCTTCCTTTTAGCAGCTGGAGAAAAAGGAAAAAGATATTCGTTACCTAATTCAAGAATTATGGTTCATCAACCTTCGGCAGGTTTTCAAGGCCAAGCTACTGATATTCAAATTCATGCCAAAGAAATTCTTTCTTTAAAAGAGAGATTAAATAAAATTTATTCTAAACATACGGGTAAAACAATAGACGAAATATCTGATGCTTTAGAACGAGATAATTTCATGACAGCAGACGAGGCAAAAAAGTTTGGATTAATAGACTCTGTTGTGGAGAAACGAAAATAAATCACAAGATATAGTTTATATTTCAACTTCAACTTGCTAAGCATTTTGCGGGGAATTATATTAATTATATTGATTCGTTATGTCAGAAAAAAATAATAAAAACATATTATATTGTTCATTCTGTGGAAAGAGCCAGCACGAGGTTAGAAAGCTTATTGCAGGACCTACAGTTTTTATTTGCGATGAGTGTGTCGAGTTATGTATGGATATTATAAAAGAGGAGAATAAAAGCTCTTTGGTTAAACATCAAGATGGAGTCCCTTCTCCTAAAGAAATTTGTAATGTCTTAGATGATTATGTGATAGGTCAAAAATTTGCAAAAGAAATTTTATCAGTTGCGGTTCATAACCATTATAAAAGATTAAATCATGAAACAAAAAACAACAAAGATATTGAGCTGTCAAAATCAAATATACTTTTGGTTGGTCCTACAGGTTGTGGAAAAACATTATTAGCTCAAACTCTGGCAAGAATTTTAGATGTGCCATTTACAATGGCGGATGCAACAACTTTGACAGAAGCAGGTTATGTTGGAGAGGATGTTGAAAATATAATTTTAAAATTATTACAAGCTGCAGATTACAACGTTGAGAAAGCACAAAGAGGAATAGTTTACATTGATGAAGTGGATAAAATAAGTAGAAAATCAGAAAACCCTTCTATTACAAGAGATGTATCTGGAGAAGGCGTACAACAAGCTTTGTTAAAAATTATGGAAGGCACTGTTGCAAGTGTTCCGCCACAAGGAGGAAGAAAACACCCCCAACAAGAATTTTTACAAGTTGATACTACTAATATTTTATTTATTTGCGGTGGAGCATTTGCAGGATTGGATAAATTAATCGATAGTAGAGGTAAAGGTAGTTCAATTGGTTTTGGGGCAAAAGTAAAAGATCTTAAAGAGCAACCACTTTCAGAGACAATGAAAATGTTAGAGCCAGAAGATTTAATAAAATATGGTCTAATCCCAGAATTTATTGGAAGAATGCCAATCATCGCTACACTAGATGATTTAGATGAAAAGTCTTTAGTAAAGATTCTAAAAGAGCCTAAAAATTCACTCATTAAACAATATCAAAGATTGTTTGAATTCGAAGAAGTAGAATTAGAGTTTAAAGATGAAGCTATAATTCAAATTGCAAAAAAAGCTATCTCAAAAAAAACAGGAGCGAGAGGGTTAAGGTCGATACTAGAAAATATTTTATTAAAAACTATGTTCGAACTGCCTGATATGGAAAATGTGATTAAAGTTACAGTAGATAAAGCTGCCGTAATAGGCTCATCAGAACCCATTGTCACATATGGTAAAAAATCATCAACATCAGTGGCATAAACTAAATTTGTTTCTTGAAATTAACATATTAATAGCCATATTAATAATTGATGAAAGCATCTTACTTAAAACCGCTTCTACCTCTTAGGGATATAGTAATTTTCCCATCGATGGTTGTTCCGCTTTTTGTTGGAAGAGAAAAGTCTATAAAAGCCTTACAAGAAGTGATGAAATCTGACAAATCAATTGTTTTAGTAACTCAAAAAAATTCAGAAATTGATGACCCAACAAGTAAAGATCTTTTTCAATACGGTTGCTTAAGCAAAGTCTTGCAACTTTTAAAACTTCCCGATGGAACTGTAAAAGTATTGGTTGAGGGTGAAAAAAGAATTAAGATTTTAAAACATAATGAAGATAAAAATAACTTTTTAACATGCGAAGTCGAAATTGCAGATGATCAAAATATATCTAAAGATCTTGAACCTCTTGCATTAGGATTGGTCAAAAAATTTGAAAGATTACAAGTATTAAACAAAAAGGATCTAAACGATGCACCCAGTAGTTTAAAAAATTTAAAAGATCCCTCTCAAATTGCAAATAATATTTCATCGAATCTTAATATACAAATTTTTGAAAAACAGGAATTACTTGAAATTTTTGATCTTAAAAAAAGATTAGAAAGGATACATCAGTTAATAGAAAAAGAAACGAGCGTATTATCAGTCGAAAAAAAAATACGTGGAAGAGTAAAAAATCAAATGGAGAAAACTCAACGTGAGTATTATTTGAATGAACAACTTAAGGCAATTCAAAAAGAATTAGGTGAAATAGATGAGGGTAAAGACGAGCTTACATCATTATCTAAAGCCATATCCGATGCTAAAATGCCAAAATTGGCTAGAGAAAAATGTCTTTCAGAATTAAAAAAACTTAAATCGATGAGTCCAATGTCCGCTGAAGCAACAGTTGTTAGAAACTATCTTGATTGGATGACAGAACTTCCTTGGTCAGTTAAATCTAAAATAAATACTGACTTGAAAAATGCGCAAAAAATCCTTGATGAAGATCATTATGGTCTTGAAAAAGTAAAAGAGAGGATTATTGAATTTTTAGCAGTTCAAAAAAGAATACAAAAAATGAAAGGACCAATTTTATGTTTAGTTGGACCCCCAGGAGTAGGCAAAACATCTTTAGGAAAATCTATTGCAAAAGCTACTAATAGAAAATTTATCAGAATTTCTCTAGGCGGTATAAGAGATGAAGCTGAGATAAGAGGTCATAGAAGAACTTATATTGGATCTCTACCAGGCAAGATAATTCAAATGATGAAAAAAGCTGGGACTAAAAATCCTTTATTTTTGTTAGATGAGATCGATAAAGTTGGAAATGATTATAGAGGTGACCCATCGTCAGCTTTATTAGAGGCATTAGATCCAGAGCAAAATAAAGAATTTAACGATCATTATTTAGAAGTAGATTATGATTTATCTGACGTTATGTTTGTTACTACAGCAAACACATTAAATATTCTCCCACCTTTATTAGACAGGATGGAAGTTATAAGACTGTCAGGTTATACGGAAGATGAAAAGGTAAACATTTCACAAAAGTATTTAATCCCTAATCAAAGCAAAAATAACGGTCTTAAAAAAGACGAATGGAATATAGACGAAGAAATTAACAGAAAAATTATTAGACACTACACAAGAGAGTCCGGTGTAAGAAATCTTGAGAGAGAAATATCAAAAGTTGCAAGGAAACTAGTAAAAAAAATAGATAATAATGAAAAAGTAAATAACCCAATAAATGAAAAAGATCTAAAAGATTTACTCGGTGTTCAAAAATTTAATTACGGTGAAATAGAGGAAGAAAACAGAATTGGAGTAGTCACAGGTTTAGCTTGGACGGAAGTAGGTGGAGAAATACTAAAAATTGAGTCTGCAGTGATGCCTGGAAAGGGAAAAATGCAGATAACAGGAAAATTAGGTGACGTTATGCAAGAATCAGTTAAAGCTGCGAAATCTTACATCAGATCAAAAAGCTTAGATTACGGTATCATCCCACCAATTTTTGATAAAAAAGATTTTCATATTCACGTTCCAGAAGGAGCTACTCCCAAAGACGGCCCTTCCGCAGGAATAGGAATGGTTACATCAATTATCTCTGCAATAACTGAAATTCCAGTGAATAAAAATGTTGCGATGACAGGTGAGATTACTTTAAGAGGTCTTGTGTTACCAATTGGTGGGTTAAAAGAAAAATTATTGGCAGCCCATAGAGCAGGGATTAAAAAAGTTTTAATTCCCCTTGAAAATAAAAAGGATTTAATTGAAGTTCCAAAAACAGTTTTGGACTCAATAGAAATTATTCCAGTTAAAAATGTTGATGAAGTCTTAAAGGTAGCTTTAACTAAACCTCTTAAGAGGGTAGAGTGGGTTGATGTTGATCAAATATCGAAAAAAGAAAAACTCAAAAAAGAATTAAGCACCCATTAATTCAGCGTCAATCAATCCAATCAGAATATTTACTTAAATTATTTGATATGTAATCTGGCAATTGATTAATATCAATATTTTTTAAAATTGATTTACCAGACCATTTGTAACCTTTAGAGTCAACGTTATGATCATACATAACTCTTTTTTCTGCAATCAATTTTCTTAAATTTTCAATACCAAGACCACTTTCTTCATATTCATAATGATGGGCAAAATTTAATAACTTTTTTTCAAGTTCTTCTGCAGTTCTTAAACAAGTGAAATGCCATCCTCCATCCTTAACAAAATATAAATTTGAATATTTTTTTTTTGAAAACAAAATATCAATTCTCCACTTTGGATAATTTTTTCCTTTTATATTTCGTAACCATTGAGGAGATTTAAAATTTTTTTTCTTTACAGCTTTTGAACCAAGCCAGGTATAATCTTCATAAAATAAGTTTAGTTTATAGTAAAACATTTTTTGTTCAAAAATAACTAAATTATTTTTAATTTTTGATAAATTAATTTTATTTAAATTAGGTATTTCATCTAAATCACTTATAATTATTAAATCTTCTTCAGATGCTTCTTTAATTCCTCTAGAAAGATTTTCTCTTTGAAAGTAATCTCTGGCCATCCCATTAAGAATTAATTTTTCACCTCTTTTTTCTTTTGTGTCATGATCAGACAGCGTCATTATATTTTTTGGCTGTTTATCAACAACAAGATATATAATTTTATCTTTAAATTTTTTAAATTTATTAATGTCAAAATTTAATTTTTTTTTTGTTCCGTTATGAGTATAGGTTGCCTCTGTTATTACAAATTTTTTCACAAATTTATTAAGTGAATTTAATCTCAAATCTAGAAGCAAATCTTCGTCAAAATACATGAAGCAATCGTATATATTCATGTTAATTGAGTTATAATAAAAAATAATATAAGTAAATATTAATTAAAATGTCTATAAAAAAAAAGATAATCATTACAGGTGGCTTAGGGTATATAGGCACTGAGTTATGTAAATTATACTCTGGTGTAAGCTGGCATCATAAAATTGTAGTTATTGATAATAGATTTATATCAGAGAGAGTAAATCAATTAAGAAACTGGAACATGGACTTTATTCAGGGAGACATTTTGAATAAAGATCTTATAAAACAACATTGTGAAAACGCAGATATTGTCCATCATTTAGCAGGAATAACCGATGTGCCCCGAACTAAAAATGAATCATCAAATTCTCAAGATGAAAAAATTAGAGAGGTAGGAGAAAAAGGAACTCAAAATATTTTAGATGTAATCAGTAATAAATGTAAAATTATTTTTCCTTCAACACATGTAGTTTTTGAGGGTATCCAAGATGTAAAAACTGACATCGATGAGAGTGAAGTTACAAAACCAGTATTATCATATTCGTCTTCCAAGGCAGTTAATGAAAAACAACTGAAATCTTCTGGTAAAAATTATGTAATTTTAAGACTCGGTTCAGTTTATGGATATTCAACAGACTCAATGAGAACTGACATAATGCCAAATTTGTTCTCAAAAATTGCATCACAAAATGGAACACTTAAATTATTTGCAGGAGGAAGACAAATTAAAAGTCTTGTACCACTAATTGATGTAGCAAGATGTTTTAAATTTATAGAAGAAAAAAATGAAATTAATTCAGAAATATTTAATTTAACTAAAGATACGCTTACAGTCAAAGATGTTGCAAATATTTGCAAAAAACACAATTCTAAAATTACAATTAAGGAAACTAACGATGAAGTACCAAATCTTGGTTTTTCATTATCAAATAAGAAATTGTTAAAAACAGGTTTTAAATTTCTTTACAACCTTGATCAAAATATTAAAGAAATGATTCAAAAATGGTCTAAACAAGATTTAATCAAAGATTTAGAATATGTTAAAAATGGAGAAAATTTATTTATCGATGAAAGAGGAGTAATAAGCAATCATGAGTTAACTGAACCAATTAACTTGATAGGTATGATTGAGTCAAAAAAAGGAACTATTAGAGCTAATCACTATCATCCACAGCAAGAACAAAAATGTCTTTTTACAAAAGGACAAATAATAGAAATATTTCAAGATATAATTAATCCAAACTCTCCAAAAATAACACAAGTTGTAAATGAAGGACAACTATCCATAATTAAACCCAATGTTGCACATACAATGATTTTTACAAAAGATACAACTTTTTTAAATCTTGTTAGAGGTGAGAGAGATCATGAAAATTATGGCATAACACATACCGTCAGACACGTATTTGTAGATGATGAAGAAAAAAAATTATTATTAGAATGTTATAAATTTGATTGTAGATCTTGTGGAAACACCAACCTTAGAAGAGTTGTTTCATTAGGATATCAGCCTTTGGCAAATAATTTAATTAATAAAAAAAATGAAAAATGCAATTTATATCCATTAGAGGTAAATTATTGTGAAAAGTGTCATAACTGTCAGCTATCTGTTGCGGTAGATCCTAAAAAAATGTTTTCAAATTATTTATATACATCATCAACATCAAAGATATTTAGAAGTCATTTTGTAAAAGCAGCAAATAAATATTCCAAAGAACTTAAGCTAAATAAAAAAAAATCTTATATAATTGATATTGGCAGCAATGACGGAGTAGCACTAAAACCATTTTTAGATCTAGGATTTAAAAAAGTGCTTGGAATAGAGCCAGCAAAAAATTTAGCTAAGCTAGCTAATAACAATAAGATTAAAACTTTCAATGGTTTTTTAGACAAAAAAAGTATTAAGAAAATTAAAAAAAACGCGGATTTAATATTAGCATCGAATGTATTTGCTCATTCAGATAAACTTAAAGAGATGGCAGAGTGTATGATAAGTTTATTAAGCATTAAGGGAACTATAATCATAGAAGTTCAATATCTGATGAATACGCTTAAAGATTTAACTTTCGACAATATTTACCATGAGCATTACAATTATTGGTCGTTAACTTCTTTGGTAAATTTTTTCAATCAATTCAACGTAAAAATTATTAGATCTGAAAAAATTGACACCCATGGCGGATCTTTAAGAATTTATATTAAAAAAGATAGAAAAGCTAAAATTGATTCAAGTGTAAAAAAAATGCTTAAAGAAGAAGAAATTTATGGAATTAAGAATTTTAAAACTTATCAAAAGTTTGGAGAAAAAGTTTATAAGATCAGAGAAAACGTTTTATCTAATATTAAAAGATTAAAAAAAACCAATAAATCAATTATTGGCTATGGAGCTCCAGCAAAAGCAACTACAGCCTTAAATTTTTTCGGCATCTCTAAAGAAATTGATTATATTGTTGAAGATAACAAATTAAAACATAATAAATTCATACCAGGCGTTAAAATACCTATCAAAAATAAATCATATATAAAAAATAAGAAAAATATACTTTTAGTCTTAGCCTGGAATTTTTACAATGATATAAAAAAAAATAATAGAAATTTATCTGATAATATTTTAAATATTAAAGATTTAGAAATTAATAATTAGATATAAGATTTTTCCATATATCAAACATATTTTTTATACTTTCAAAAAAGTAATCAATATAAAATTCTGTAAATGGTAATTTTTGAACTACAAAATCTTGAAAGAAATATAAACCTCTAGATAGAATAATTATTATTAACAAAAATAATAGAAATGAATTATAAAAACCAAAAGAAACTTTATTACTGGGTGATATTTTTTTAACATCCTCGTTAAGTTTAATACCATGTTTTTTTGCAAGGTATTCAGGAGAGTATAAATTTATTTCCCTTTGTTTTCTCACAGATTTCTTTTTTGCTTTTTTTGGCTTCTGTATTTTTTGTTGAATTTGTCTTGGTTTTGAAACTTTCTTAGGAGAACTAGAAATTGACTGTTTTTGCTGCATCTCATTTTTACTAGGAAATTGTTTCCATTTATTTCCACACGATCCGCACTGAACTAATCTTCCATTTTCGGAGATAGCCTGATCTGGAACAACAAATTTTTTCCCGCAGGAATTACAGCTCAAAAACATAATTATTTAATACTACAGATATTTACCTAAATTCCATAAGTATTTAAATACTTTTTTACTTTATAAAAATTTTAATGTATACCTCGGTTTTATTTAATAGGGCGGTTAGCTCAGTTGGTAGAGCATCTCGTTTACACCGAGAGGGTCATAGGTTCGAGTCCTTTACCGCCCACCA
>MDSV01088592.1_pt1 | contig 10028 bp, 11 predicted proteins | sample 810851 | NCBI WGS metagenome assembly MDSV01 (sample SAMN05326640, study PRJNA326480) | marine metagenome | isolation source: seawater | place: Atlantic Ocean: North East | collected 2012
ATAAGATACACTTTTCAATATATTTTTCTTTATTAAAATTGGTTATTAAAATAGTAATTTTTTTATTATTCATTTAATTTTAAAAATTATTTTTTAAAAAATATTTCGGTAAATAATTCTTGAATTGATATTTTTCTTTTATCAAATTCAAATTTTTTATCATTTATCTTACTCAAAAATATCGTGGAGAAATTTTCTTTACTTGAAATACGAGAACCATGATCAGATAAAATTATTATATCTAATTTTTCAAAATTTGTTAAATTTTTAATATCATTAAAAAAATTATCTAATATTTTTATCATACAAATTCTCTCAACATTATGTTGAATAATTTTTTCTTTATAATTCATCAAAGTATTAAATGAAGATTTTTTTCCATCATAAGAACAATCTTTATTAAAACCATATGGTATATGTGGGGCAAGAATATGTGCAAAGACTAAGTCAAATTTACCTAAAATTGTATCATTTTTTATTTTTTCAAAAATTAAAGGTAAAAATATTTTATGTGCCACAGGTTCAATCACACTATCAATTACACCAACTATCATTAATATTTTCCATGTTATTTTAGCAAATGATGATCCATCTATTCTCCATAGCGAGAAAAATTTAGAAAAAATATTATTTTTTGCACCACTTAGATTATTGTTATTTTTTTTGTAAGGATTAAATTGATAACACTTTTTTACATTAAGTTGATTACAAAAATTTAAATGAATATTTTGAATTACAGAAATATTATTATAATTATCAAAAAATTTATTTTTTTTTAAAGAATAATCGTTATATGATTTATTTGTTTCGGTTATGAAACTATACCTCATTGATTTTGTTGGTTTTGAATCTTGAAAATTTAGTAAAAAAGATACTGAATTTCCAGTATTATCACTTATAGAAAAAGTGTCCGTATAAAGCCTTAAATCATTTTTTTTGGCAAAATTTATAATTTGATCATTGAATTCTTTTCCATATTTATAATTTTTTTCACTTGAATTAATACCACTCATTTCATCCAAAATGATAATGATCGTTTTTTTTTCATCAATGTATTCTGATTTAAGGCTTTCAGAGTTATCGTAATTTATTATATTTATAGGTTTAAAGATTGTGTCACTTATTTTAAAAATAAAAATAACAAACATAAATGAAAAAAATATTTTGATTGCATTTTTTTTTAAAGCAAATGTTATAAATATAGTCATAAAAAAGACAATAATAAGCAACAAAAAATCACCAATAAAAATATTAAATAGATATTTGTCTAAAAAATTAAAATTGGGTTGAATTATATTTGAATTAAATGACAAATTTTGATCAAAAGAATAGACGGTTACCAGAGATAATATGACTAACTTAAATCGACTCTGAGATTCCTTCTGATAAAAAAAAATTAACAAAATATAAATTATTGTAAATGGAATTATAAAATAAAATTTTTCATTTAATAATACGTTTTCAGATAAAATCCAAGACGGAAATAAGCAAAGAAAAAAATATAATTTAAGAATATTTTTTATATTCATAAATTTTTCTATTTGTTTTTTCTATTGAATAAATATTTAATATCTTTGCTCTTTTAGATAATAGATTTTTAAATGTTTCCTCTGAATAATTCATAAAAATATCTTTTCTGAATTTAAGCATAATTTGGATTGTAGAATCTTCTTTTGGTACAAATTCTATTAGACCAATCGGAGCAATTTCTAAAAACCAATCAATTAATTGGTCTAAAGGAATATTTTTTGCTATTGCTAAATGATGTTCAAAGGCTAACGCTATTAAGGCATCAAATCTATTTCTTTCTAGAAATCCATATCTTTCTGATTGATACCAACCGATGTTGGGCGAAGGTTTTGCGGCATCAAAATATAAAGGTAAAAAATTTAAATTTTTTTTTTTTGCTCTATCATATGATTTTGTGAGAGATGCTTGATCATTATCAAATCCAACAACATATTCACTTCCACTATCAATACAAATTTCTGAAAATTCTCCAGTATTACACCCCATATCACAGACCATTTTTGGTTTATGTTTACTAATAAATTTACTAACTATTTCTTTTTTTTTATCTAATTGTTGATCACTATATGTATTTTCAACATCATAGTTTTTCCAAAAAGATATCTCTTCTGGGCCCTTAAGCTTTTCAATATAATTTCTTAAATTCTTTAGTATCCACAAATAAGAATTCTTATTAAAATTTTTTTTTCTCTCTTTAAGTACTTTTAAATCATCAATTTTTTTATTCTTATTTTTTCTTTCAAAGTAAGTGGGCAGCACAATATTAAACAAAATTGTTGGAGATAACTTTTGAAATAGACTTAATGTTTTAGAAACATCATTATTACTTATTCCTTCAAGACTTCCTTGGAACCAGTCATTATATAAAATTCCTTTTTTTGATGTAATTAATAATGGATTTAAGAATTGCTGACAAAATTGATTGTGTCCCAACCAATTAGCTCCCTCATTATATCTGTCTAATGAAAATGCATCTATAAAGATAGGTTTATTACCAATAAATTGAATATTATATGAAGATGCGTCTGTTAACTCAAAATCTTTTTCAAGCAAAAAAATATTAAATCTTAGATGATGTAAAGCAGCATCTTTTAATTGTTCAAAGCTCCATTCATAAGGATAAGATATATAAGGTACTTTTTTATGTTTTAATAAAAAAGAACAATTCAAATCTTTTTTTAAATTTTCATTTTCTAAAAAATCAGTTTCAATTAAAAAATTTTTATCAATACTTTTTTCAAAAATTTTTTTTTCTCTAAGATATTTAAATTTACTTTCACCTTTTTGATATATGGCTCTTATAATTTTATTATCAATTTCAAATACTTTTGCTTCTGGGTCCCGAAAAGATCCTAAAACTTGTTTCATTGTTATTTATTTTTTTTATCTTTATTAAAAATTTTTTTAAAAAAATTTTTAACTTTTGCCCAAAATAAATAAATTGAAGTAAAAAATGCTGCAAATGCTCCTAAAATAGCTTGTAGAATTATACTACCTGTTCCAGGGTCTAAATATGCATTAGCGTTTGAGATAAAGGCAAAAAATAGAATAAAGGTTGTTTTAAACATTTTAAAAAATACTTAATTTATATTTGTTAACTAATAATGTAATATTCAATTAAAGCAATAATGAAAACACAAAATTATAATATAAATTTTTCTGATTTAACTCTTGTAATTCCAGCAAAAGAAGAGCCTGATTGCTTACAGCAAGTTCTTGAGGAGCTAGAAGAATTTAATCTAAATAAAATTGTTGTAATCCCTTTAGGAATTGAGCTTCCAACAAACTGGAATTTTTCTAAACTAAAAATAGTAAATCAGCAAAAAAACGGGTACGGCAATGCTATTTTAACAGGCATTGAAAAAGTCAATACAAAATATTTTTGTATATTTAATGCAGATGGTTCTTTTGATCCTAATGAGTTAAAAAATTTAATTGAAACAGTTAAAAAATTTGATTTCGTTTTTTCATCTCGATACCTAAAAAATGCGAGCAGTGATGACGATACGATTTTAACATATTTGGGTAATTATATTTTTTCAATGTTAGGGAAAATTTTCTTTCAAACTAAAATATCTGATATTTTATATACTTATCTAATTGGAGATAAAATCAAATTTCAAGAACTAAACATAAAAAGTCAAGACTTTAGCTTTTGTGTTGAAGTGCCAATAAAAATTGAAAAAAAAAATTTTTTATATACTGATGTAATATCTCATGAAAGAAAAAGAATATCAGGGGAAAAAAATGTAAATGAATTTATTGATGGTTTTAAAATTTTATCAAAAATGATTAATCTTTTTTTTAATAGAAAAATATAAAATTAAATATAATAAAACATTTAACAAAATTACTTTAACCAAAATATCTGTGTAGAGATAATATTTAAAAAAAAACATAAATATAATTATGTTATAAAGATTAATAATATTAGCTGAAAGAGTATTAACTATTTTGCGTTTAAAAAATTTTTTTTTACTTAAAAAATTATAAATTAAATGATGTAAATGATTTTGATCAGGTTGGTCTACTCTTTGCTTAAAAATTCTTCTTCTTATGATTGAAAATAAATTCTCAAAAGCTGGATACCACAATAATAAACAAATTAGATAAGGAGACACATCATCATTATTTTTAATAAAATCTAATATGAAGAATGAAGTTAAAAAGGCAATTAAATATGCCCCAGAATCACCCAAAAATAATTTACCAAAAAAATTATAAATATAGATAATTATTAAAAAACTAAAAAAATAATAAACATTGAAATTTATATCTAAATCAAATTGATTAGATAATAACAATAAAGTAGCTACAACTAATAAAAAATAACCTATAACTAAAGTATTAAGTCCATCTAAAAAATTTGCACCATTTATCAAAATTAAAATGCAAAAAACAGTAAATAATATTGAAATATTTTTTATTGCTAAATAATCATTAATTAAATTTATTCTTAAATCTACTATCTGTAAATCGCTAAAAACTATGAAAAAAATTATAATTAATGATTGAAATAAAAGTCTAGTTTTGGGTGCAGAAATAATATTTAGATCAGAGAAGATTCCCAATATCAAAATTAAAAGTCCAAAAATTTTTAAAATAATTAAATCATTTTCAAAGAAAACTAATGATGATAAATAAAGAATAATACCACCACACAATGGTATCTTATTCATTCCATGATCAAGTTTCTTATGTTTTGAAAAATTAATATTATCAACAAGTATTTTTTTGTGAATTAAAAACTTAATAAAAAAAAATGAAATTAAAAAACAAAAACTAGAAGATAAAAAAAAATCTTTAGTAAGAATCATCATATCTTTTTCTTATAGAGTTCACGCTTAAAATCAAAATATAAATAATAGATTTGATCCAATTAAATTCAAGATACTTGTAGTATACAGTAAAACTATCTCTCAATTTTTGAGTTATTGAGCTAGATAATGAATATTCAGTTTTTCTCCAATAAGATAAGTTTTTTTTAATACCTAACATTTGAATTTTTTTTTTAGACAATCTTAACCATAATACAAAATCTTCTTTTGTTTTTAATTTTGGAAACTTTAAATTTTTAAATAGCTTCTTTTTCATTAAGACCGTGGAAAGACCTATGTCACAAGAATTTAATAAATCATTATAACTAATTTCATTTTTTGCTTTTATTTTCTTTAAAATTTGACCTCTATTGTTAATAATGCTGTAACTAGTAAATGAAAAATCACATTTTTGATGCTTCATAAAATTTAGTTGGGATAATAATTTATTCTTGTTCCAAGTGTCATCAGCATCTAAAAATGCAATAAAATTACCCTTAGCCTTTTTAATACCAATATTTCTTGAATGGCCAGCCCCATAATTTTTTTTATTAATAAAAATTCTTTTATTTTTAATTTTTTTTAGAATTTTCTTGATATAGGGCAACAACGATTTATCTGGATCATCATAAATTAATAAAATTTCATAATTCTTATATTTTTGATTTTTAACTGATTTTATTGTTTCTGCAAAAAATTCTTTTTTTTTATAAAAAGGGATAACTATCGAAATCAGATCTTTCATTTAATTTAATTATTTGATTTAAAGATTTTATTATATAGTTTATTAAGACACCCAAGTAAATAAATTATGACTTTAAAGATTATTGAAAGAGTAATACAAATTTTATTTTTTTTTATACCTATTTTTCTTGTTTTTGGAACTTTGCTACCTGAAATTTCAATAATATTAATTTCATTCTTATTTTTAATTTACTCTTTTATCAAGAAAGATTTTTTATGGATTAGAGATAATGATACAAGATTATTATTAATCTTATATATTTTATTAATCATTAATTATTTATTCTCTTTAGACCAAAATTTATCAATTTTAAGAAATTTGGGTTTTATAAAATATATACTTTTTATTTTGGCAATTAAGAATTTAGTTATGAATAATTTTAAAATATTGTCTAAAATTTTAAAATTTTGGAGTATTTTTTTTTTTATTTATAATTATAGACTTATACTTCGAATATTTTGTAGGGCACAATATATTTAAATTCCAAAGTCCAGATGAAACTAGATTAATTGGAGTACTTAAAGATGAGCTTAAAATTGGATCTTATCTTTTAGGTTTCTTATTTCCGATAATTTTTTTTTGGTATTATCAAACATTCGAAATAAATTTAAATAAGCAATTTTCTAAAATAAAAAAAACAATTTTTATAGTAATAACAATTTTATCATTATTCATATTCCTTCCTATAGGGCAAAGAACAATTGTTGTTAAATTATTTTTTGTATTTTTGTTTATTTATTATTTTTTCCCAAAAATAAATCTATATAAAAAAATTTTATCTTTGTTGATATTTTGCTTAGCAGTCTTTGTGATTGTTTCTTCAAACTTAACTCTAAAGACAAAATACGTTAAACAAATTTTTTTTCCTGATATAGCAACAAAAAATCAAAATTTTGGTAATGCTGTTTCATCTGTAAAAAAAAATTATCAAAGCTCACATTATTGGAAACACCATTATTCCGCCTACCTTATATTTAAAGACTATCCTTTGTCAGGTGTGGGAAATAAAAATTATAGAAAAATCTGTAGGGAATATTCAGATAAAGTTGACCAACTTTCTTTAAAATTTAATTCACGTAATTTTATATATGTTACTTGTTCAACCCATCCACATCAGATCTATTATGAATTTTTATCAGAACACGGAATATTTGGCATTTTTTTTATGATTTTATTGAGCAGTTTTTTTATAAGAAAACTTTTGCTCTTTTCAAAAAATAATAATCTATTCTTATTGGGATCTTTTTCATTTTTTTTAATTACATTTTTTCCACTACTTCCATCTGGTAGTTTCTTCACAAGTTTTAATGCTATAATATTTTGGATTAATTTTTGTTTTATTTTAATTAATCAAGAGGATTTTAAAAATAATTTAAAGGATGGTGGGGCTTGATGGTTACGCTCCATCTACCTTTCCGATGTCAACGGAACACTCTACTAATGAGCTAAAGCCCCATCTTTCAAAACATTCAAAATTTTTTGAAAATTTTTATGATGTCTGTATAATGTGAATTTTTTTGAAATAATCAAATTATTAAAAATTATTTTTTTTTTATTTTTAGTATCTATAATTTTGTCGAAATTATCTAAAAAACTACTAATATTATTGGATTCAAATAAATAACCATTTTCGTTATCTTTAATTATTTCAACTGGGCCTGGTTTACAATTACTTGATAGAATTAGGCATCTACTAAACGCTGCCTCTAATATTACAAATCCAGGATCCTCCCAAAGAGAAGATAGAATAAATCCTTTAGACTTTTTCATGTACATAAATATATTTTCTACATGACCAACAAGGTATATATTATTATTTAGATTTTCTTTTTTTATATAATCTAATATTTTTTTCTTTTCCTCTCCTTCTCCAGCTATTAATAGTTTGGTTTTTGGATATTTTTTTAGAATTTCTTTAAAAGCTTTACACAAAAAAAGAAAATTTTTTTGCTTTGTAAGCCTTCCAGCAGAAAAGAAATATTCGAAATTAAGATCAATTTTTTCTTTATTTAAATTTTTAGTTGTTTTAATTTTTTTGATGTTTATTACTGGATCATATAATAGTCTAAGTTTATTATCATCTACAATATTTAATTTTTTTAGACTATCTAAAGTTGTTTGTGTGGGACAAGTTACTATACAAACTTTTTTTAGAGCAATTTTCCATAATATTTTTCTAAAAAAACCCAAACGAGGAAGTCCTGAGATTCTTAAAATAAATTTAGAATTAAGTTTAAAAATTAAATTCAATATTAAGGGCAAAGACGTAATTAGATGAATAATTACAAAATCAGGTTTTGCATTCTTGATCAAATTTTTAAGAGATAAAAAAGAAAAAATAAAGATTACTAAATACGAAAACCTACTTTGTATTTTTCCCTGAGAAGGTAAATATTTATACAGCCATCTAAATGGACTATGACAAAGGGATACATTTTCTTTTTCTAAATCTTTTTTAAAAGTATCAAATTCACCAAAAAAATTAATAATAAAACAGTTGAAAAATGAACTATATTTTTGCATAGAAATTGCAGAATTTACAACTGCTTTAGGGGTGGCTATAGGAACCAAAAAAGGGGCCCAATAATAGATAGTTTTTTTTGTACTCACTTTATTATTTATATATATATCGTAATATTATACTTCATTATAATAATTAATAATTTAAAAATTTAAATAAATTATGGATGATTACGACTATAAATTAGAAAACTTTTTACTGCCTAAAATCAAGGAAATTAAAAATGTTACAATTTTAGAGCTAGGTGTTGAGACGGGAAGGTCAACAAAAAAATTTCTAGAATTATGTAATAAAAATGACGGGCATTTATTTTCTATAGATTTAGATGATTGCTCTCAAGTTTCAAATAACCCTAGGTGGAAATTCATGAAAACTAGAGATGATAATTTTGAATATATTTTCCCAAAAATACCAAAAAAACTTGATGTTATATTTCTTGACACTTTGCATGAAGCAAAACATGTAGAAAAATTATTTTATAAATACTATAGTTTATTAAAAAAAGATGGATTTTTTTTTATAGATGACATATCTCATTTGCCCTACCTTAAGAATAAAAATAGAAATAGTTTCTATTGTGAGATTAATAATAAAGAAACTTTTGATAAGATAGTAGAAATTTATAATTCAAATACTGAACTTTTTGATCTTAACTTTTCATTTAAATCATCTGGTTTAACCATAATACAAAAAAAATCAAATGAGCCATTAAAAAGACATAATAAAATTCAATCTAGAAGCAAGTCGATTAAAAATTTTATTAGATTGCTATGGAAAAACCTAAAAAAAAATTAGTTATATTTATGCCTTCTATGGAAGGTGGTGGTGTTGAAAAGAATATTATTATAATTTCAAATTATCTCTCAAGGTATTTAAAAAATACCTCTCTTATTACTTTTGATAAAAAATTTAATAAAAAATTTTCAAAAAAAATTGATATCAAAAATTTAAACTTTGATAGTACAAAAAAATATAGCAAATATTTTAAATATTTTATGTGTTTATTAGTTTTTTTGAAAATTATATTAAAAGATAGAAATATAGTTTTATTTGCATTTCAGGCAAATATTTACTGCATAATATTATGTAAAATTTTTGATATACCTGTAATAGTAAGATCTAATTCATCACCGTCTGGATGGACACAAAATATATTTAAAAATCTTTTATTTAATTTTTTCTTTAAATTATGTAACGCCCTAATTGTAAATAGCCACGAGTTTAAAAGAGAAATTGATAGAAAATTTAATATAAATTCCAAAGTTATATACAATCCACTAAATAAGAATGAAATTATTCAAAAAAGTTTTGCTAAAAATAAATTTACTTTTTTTGATAAAAAAAAGACACTTAAGATTATAAATATTGCAAGATTTACCGATCAAAAAGATCAAATTACATTATTGAGAGCTTTTAAAATAGTCCAATCTAAGATAAATGCAAAACTATTATTAATTGGTTATGGTGTTAATGAAAATTTACTTTTAAACTACATCAAAAATAATAAATTAAAAAAAAAAGTAAAAATTATTAACTATAAAGACAATCCTTTTCCATACTTAAAAAAGTCAAACCTTTTTATACTTTCATCTTTATATGAAGGTCTACCAAACGTTCTTTTAGAGGCTTTAACTTTAAAAAAATTTATTATTTCCTCTGATTGTCCAACTGGTCCAAAAGAGATACTTAAAAAAGGCATGTATGGTTTTTTGTTTAAAATGAAAGATTATAAAGATTTAGCAAAAAAAATAATCTTATACGAAAATAATAAATCGTTTTTTAATAAAAGGACTATTAAAGGATACAAAAGTTTAAGTAGATTTGATTTTAAAAAAAATTGTGATGAATATTTATCAATAGTAAGAAAATTTTTGTAAATATTAATATTTTAGTAAAAGATTACAGTCTTGTATCC
>MDSV01217340.1_pt1 | contig 10028 bp, 7 predicted proteins | sample 810851 | NCBI WGS metagenome assembly MDSV01 (sample SAMN05326640, study PRJNA326480) | marine metagenome | isolation source: seawater | place: Atlantic Ocean: North East | collected 2012
AATAGAGAACTTGCTAACAAGGCTGATTACAAGTTGTTTATTTCTGATGGTAATATAAAACGGGTTAATGCTCGCTAAAGACAAAAGTTTTAATAACATCAAAGTTCATACTCAGTATTCCATTTGCGAAGGTGCAGTTAAAATTGATGAATTAGCTCAGTATTGTAAAACTAATAAGATAAAATCTCTAGGTTTAGCCGACAGTTTCAATTTATGCGGTGCTTTAGAATTTTCTGAAAAATTATCTAAGGTAGGAACCCAACCAATTATTGGCACACAAATTAACATTAAAGAACACAATATAATTGGCAAAATAACACTTTATGCAAAAACAGAGGATGGATATAAAAATTTGACAAAACTATCTTCTCTGAGTTACTTAAAAAGTGAAGAAACCGAAGAGCCTACATGTAGAATTCAAGATGTAATTGACAATAACAAAGATTTAATTTTACTTACAGGTAATCATAGAGATTTTTTTGGACAATTATTTAATTCAAATAAATTAAAAAAATTTGAGGAAGATTTAAATTTATTGAAAGAAAATTTTACTGATAGAATCTATCTTGAGATACAAAGACATGGTGAAAATAATGAGTCCCTATTTGAGAATTACTTACTTAATAAATCTAATTTTTTAAAAATTCCGTTAATAGCTACCCAAGAAGTCTTTTATCTTGATAAAGAAATGTATGAGGCTCATGATGCACTTAGGTGCATTGGAGAAAAAAATTTTGTAGAAGATAAAAACAGATTCAAATTAAGTGATCAGCACTTTTTAAAAAAAACTGATGAATTATTAGAATTATTTTCTGATATACCTGAGGCTTTAGAAAATAATTTTAATTTTAATTTACGGTTTAGTTTTAAGCCAAAAAAATCAAAACCTATACTACCCTCTATAGCTAATTCTAAAACTAATTTGCCAGAAAACGAGTTATCAAAACTAGCAAAATTGGGTTTAGAAAAAAGAATAAAAAATTTTATTTTAAAAAAGAATAAAATTAAAAATGAAGATGAAATTAGGAAGATATACGAAGATAGGCTTAGCCATGAAATTAATATTATCAATTCAATGGATTACGCAAGTTACTTTTTAATTGTATCTGATTATATTAAATGGGCAAAAAAAAATTTAATACCTGTTGGACCTGGCAGAGGATCTGGAGCCGGATCGTTAGTTGCATACTGTTTAGACATAACAGATTTAGATCCAATAGAATACGATTTAATTTTTGAAAGATTTCTTAACCCCGATAGGATTTCAATGCCTGATTTTGATATTGATTTTTGTGAAGAAAAAAGAGACCGAGTTTTTGAATATTTAAAAACTAAGTATAAAGATGGTGTTGCTCACATAATCACTTTTGGTAAACTTAAGGCTAGAATGGCTTTAAGAGATGTTGGAAGAGTTCTTGGCTTATCATATGGTCATGTAGACAAATTGTGCAAAATGGTTCCTTTCGATCCATCTAGGCCATTAACACTTCAAGAGTCTATTGACAGGGAACCGAGATTCAAAGATGAAGTAAGAAATAATCAAAAAGTCAAAAAATTATTAGAGTTATCCTTAAAATTAGAAGGTCTTAACAGAAATATGGCCACTCACGCTGCCGGAGTGGTAATTGCTGGAGATAAGTTAGCTGAGCAATTTCCTCTTTATGTAGACCACAACTCAAACCTAATTTTACCATCAACACAATACGACATGTATTCATCTGAAAATGCAGGCTTGGTAAAATTTGATTTGCTAGGTTTAAAAACTTTGACAGTTATTGATAAAACTTTAAAGAGATTAAAAATTAAAAATATTAATTTAGACATAACCAAAATTAATCAAAATGATGAAAAAGTTTTCTCTCTTTTATCTACTGGAGAAACCACAGGATTATTTCAGTTAGAAAGTGCCGGGATGAGAGAGGCAATAAAGCAAATGAAGCCAAATAAGTTTGATGACATTATAGCTTTAGTTGCGCTTTACCGACCTGGTCCAATGAGCAATATTCCTATTTATAATGACTGTAAAAATGGAAAGAAGGATCCTGATTATATTCATCCCACTTTAAAAGATATTTTAAAACCCACCTACGGAATTATTATCTATCAAGAACAAGTGATGCAAATTGCTCAAATATTAGCAGGTTTTACAGCAGGTGAAGCCGATATACTTAGACGCGCAATGGGTAAAAAGAAAAAAGCTGAACTCGATCGACAGAAAGAAAGGTTTATAAACGGTGCGATAAAAAACGGAATTACAAAAGATGTAGCTAATTTTGTCTTCACAAAAATTGAACCATTTGCTCAGTATGGCTTTAATAAAAGTCATGCTGCGGCTTATGCATTAATAGCCTATCAAACAGCTTATCTTAAAACATATCATAAAGAAGATTTTATTGCGGCTACTATGTCAACTGAATTAACAAATACCTCTAAAATTAGAGAGTTTATTGAAGAATTAAAAAGATTAAAAATTGAAATTGTAAGACCGTCCTTAAATCAATGCTCGGCAGAATTTAAATCTATGAAAGGAAAAATTTATTACGGTTTAGGAGCAATAAAAAATGTGGGTTTTGAGGCTGTATCTAACATTGTCAAAGAAAGAGAAAAAAACGGACTTTTTAAATCATTCGATGACTTTATTAATAGAGTAGACACAAAAGATGTAAACAAATTACAGATGGAAGGGCTTACTAAAGCCGGAGTTTTTGATGAATTTAACAATGACAGAAATAAAATCTTCACTTCGATACCTAAAATTATACAGCAAATTAAAAATATAAATGAAGAAAAAAAAAGTAATCAAACTAATCTTTTTGAATCTAAGGATAATTCAATTAATAAATTTGAGTTTTCAACTTCAGCATCTTGGAGTCAAAAAGAACTTTTAGCGGAGGAATTTAAATCTTTAGGATTTTATATTTCAAATCATCCTCTTAGCGAATATGAGGATTTATTTAATCAATTAAAAATTATTTCTTATAATCAATTTTACGACAATAATGATAGCGAAGCTTTAGTAGCCGGTACAATTATGACTATACAAGAAAAAAAAAGCGCGAAAGGAACGCCCTACGCAATAATTAAATTTAGCGATGAGAATGGAGAGTTTGAATTATTTTTGTTCGCAGATACATTAATTAATAATCGTGATAAACTTAAAGAGTCAGAGTCTTTCATATTAACTTTGCAAAAGGATAAAGTTTCTGGAGATGATATAAAAAAAAGAATAAATGTAAAAAAAATATTAAGCTTAGAAGAGATGATCAATAGGCCTTATTCGAAAGTGATAATAGAGCTGAAGGAAAACTTTAAAATAAATGAAATTAAGGAAATATTATCATCTAGCGGAGATACAGAAATAAATTTAATTATTAAATATAAAAATAAAAAGACCCATTATTCTTTAAAAAATAGTAGAAAATTTGATCTAAGTCATCTTAAAGCCTTGAAAAATAAGGAATACGTAGCAAAAATAACAGTTTAGAGTATTGATTTTTTGATCTGTTTGTATATATCAGTGATTAATTTCGCACACAGCTTAAGGGCTTAGCTCTACCGGTCCATGTGAAAGTGGAAATGCTGTGGTGGATTAACCGGAAAAAAAATGAACGTACCAAAAGTAGATATTAAACAATTGTTAGAAGCAGGTGTTCACTTAGGACACAAAACCTTAAGATGGAATCCTAAGATGAAGCAATTTATCTTTGGTGAAAAAAACTCTATTCACATTATAGATTTAACTCAGACTGTGGACTTTCTTAAAAATGCCTTAGTACAAGTACATAATACAATTTCTAGCGGTGGAAAATTATTAATTGTATCAACGAAAAAACAAGCTTCAGAGCAAGTAAGCGACCTAGCAAAAGAAACTAATCAGTATTTTGTAAATTATAGATGGCTTGGGGGAATGTTAACAAATTGGAACACAATTCAGAATTCAATAAAAAGGCTTAAAAAGTTGGAAGATCAGTTGTCAAAAGAGAACTTAGGTTTTACCAAAAAAGAAATAATTAAATTTGGCAAAGAGAAGGAAAAATTGAATAGGTCACTTGGTGGCATTGTAGATATGAAAAAAATTCCTGATTTAATTTTTATCATTGATACAAATATTGAATCATTAGCTGTTGCCGAAGCAAAAAAACTTGGTATACCAATAATAGCTGTTCTAGACACAAACTCAGATCCAACTGGTATAGATTTTCCAATTCCAGGCAATGATGATGCGAGAAGGTCTATCAATCTTTATTGTGAATTACTTAAAGCCACTATTAAGGATGCAGAAAAATTCATAATTGGTTCAGATAAAAAAAAAGACGAAAAAACCAAGAAGTCTGAAATTAAAAAAAAATAATTTTCAAAATAAAAATTAATGTCCGAGAAAAACTTATTAGATAATATTAAAAAATTAAGAGAACTTACTGGTGTTGGTTTTAAAGACTGTAAAATTGCTCTAGACGAAACAAAAGGAGATATAGAAAAGTCAATAGAATTTTTAAGAAAAAAAGGTATAGCAAAAGCTTCAAAAAAAATGACCAGAACTGCCTCTGAAGGCCTAGTTCTTGTTAAAGAAGATGCAGGACAAATCTCAATTATAGAAATTAATAGTGAAACTGATTTTGTAGCTAAAAATCAAGATTTTATTAAGTTTTGTAAAGAATTATCAGAAATAAATTTTTCAAATAAAGGTAATTTAGAAAAAATACAAAACTCAAAGATGAATGACGGTTCTTTAGTCAAAGATAGTTTAGTAAATTTAATTGCTAAAATTGGTGAAAAAATTACCATTAGAAGATCAAAATTTTTTGATAACACTAAAGGTGCAAACTTTTTTTATGTACACTCGGCTTTAGAAAAAAATATCGGTAAAATAGTTTCAATTGTAAAACTAGATGGTATTGATAAAGGAGAAAACGATGATCTAGGAAACAAAATGGCTATGCATATTGCTGCCTCAAATCCACTAGCAATCGATAAAGATGGAATAGACAAACAAATAGTTGATAAAGAGCTGGAGATAATAAAAGCAGAAATTTTGAATTCAGGAAAGCCAAAAGAAATGGCAGAAAAAATTTCAAAGGGAAAAATCACAAAGTTTTTGAATGATAATTCTTTGCTCAACCAAATTTGGATTATGGACCCTAAAAAAAAAGTATCGGATATTTTGGCAGAAAACTCTAAAAAGAAAAAGATTAATATCTTAGATTTTATTAAGTATAAAGTAGGAGAGGGTGTTTAAAAAAATGAGTAGTGAATTTAATGAAAAAAACTTTTCCTCTAAAATGGATAAAAGTATTTTGTCTTTGAAAAAAGATATTGCAACTTTAAGAACAGGTAGAGCTAATACTAACATGTTAGACACTATTAAAGTTGATGTATACGGTCAATTGATGCCTATTGAACAACTAGGCACTGTTAGTGTTCCTGAAGCAAGACTTATTTCTATACAAGTTTGGGATAAAGCAAATACATCATTAATTGAGTCTGCTATACAAAAATCAGAGTTAGGTATTAATCCCCAGCTAGATGGTCAAATGATTAGATTAAGAATTCCAGATTTGACAGAGGAAAGAAGAAAAGATCTTATTAAAATTCTAAAAAGTATGGGAGAAAAAGGTAAAGTCGCTATTAGAAATATTAGAAGAGAAGCAAATGAAGATCTAAAAAAAAAATTAAAAGATAAAATTATATCTGAAGATCAAAATAAAAATTTTGAGAAAAATATTCAAAAACTTACAGACTCAAATATTTTATTAATTGAAAAAATCTTGGCAGATAAAGAAAAAGAGATCAGCCAGATATGAACAAACTCAACCATATTGCCTTTATTATGGACGGCAATGGAAGGTGGGGCGAAAAGAAGAAAAAAGGCAGGAACTTTGGTCATCTTAAGGGCGTAGAGACGGTCAAAAAAGTAGTCACCAAAGCAATTGAACTAAAAATTCCAATACTAACATTTTATGTTTTTTCATCTGAAAATTGGAAACGGCCAAAAACAGAAATTACATATCTTTTTAAGCTTATTAAGAACTATTTTTTAAAAGAAATAAAAAGTGTTATTTCAGAGGGAATAAGAATTAACATTATAGGTGAATATAACAAACTGCCTAACGATCTATGCAGCATATTAAAGAAAACTATGAATTTAACTAAACAGAATAAAAAAATTATTGTAAATTTAGCTATTAATTATGGTTCAAAAAGAGAAATATTAAATGCAGCAAAAAAAATTAAAAAAAAAATTGAAATCAATACATTTGAAAAAAATCTTTATACTAAAAATATACCATTTCCAGAAATTTTGATTAGAACTGGAGGACACCAAAGATTGAGTAATTTCATGCTTTGGCAGTTAGCTTATGCTGAATTATTCTTTCTTAAAAAACTTTGGCCTGATTTTAATTCAAAAGACCTTAAAAAAATCATTTTAAAATATAAATATAGCAAAAGAAATTTTGGAGCAATATGATCTTAAAAAATTTTAAAGATAGATTACTAACTTCTCTAGTATTATTCTTATTAATATTTTTAATATTTAGTTATACCTTTGTTTTAAACTATATTTTAATTATATTTGGAGTTTTAGCATTAATAGAATTTTTTAGTATGATAAAAAAAATTACAAATAATAAAAAATTTATATTTATTTTTAATTTAACCTTTGTAATTTACATGTTTATATTTTGTTTTTTATTTTCTTTATTATCTAATTATATAAATTCAAGAATAATTGTTTTTATTTTATTAGCAGGTTGCATCGCTTCTGATATTGGAGGCTATTTATTTGGAAAGTTCTTTCAAGGACCTAAATTAACAAAAATTAGTCCAAATAAAACAATAACTGGCTCATTAGGATCTTTTTTATTTACTTGCATTGTTATTTCATTTTTAATTTTTTATTTTACAAGTAATTTTGATTTAAATATTTTATTTATCGGTTTCTTTACCTCACTAGCTTGTCAAATTGGAGATTTATTTTTCTCATTTCTAAAAAGAAAAGCAAAATTAAAAGACACTGGGAATATTTTTCCAGGTCACGGAGGAGTACTTGATAGAATTGATGGAATTTTGTTAGGAATACCCGTTGGCTTTTTATCTATTAATCTTATTTATTAATGAAAAAATATATATCAATTCTGGGATCAACAGGCTCTGTAGGATTAACTTCACTTAAAATAATTGATAAAAAAAAACATCAATTAAAATGTTATTTATTATCTGCAAATAAAAATTTTCCTAAAATTTGCAAACAGATTGAAATTTATAAACCAAAATTATTTATAATAAATGATCCTTTAACATTTGCTAAGGTTAAAAAAAAATACAAAAAAAGAAACATTAAAATTCTTAATAGTTTTAAAAATTTAAAGTTAGCACGAAAAAATGATATAACAATTTCGGCTATACCCGGAATTATTGGTCTTGGACCAACTTTAAAGATGATACAGCATAGCAAAAAAATTCTTATTGCAAATAAAGAGTCAATAATATGTGGTTGGAATTTGATTAAAAGAAACGCTTCAAAATATAAAACAAAGATTATTCCAGTAGACTCTGAACATTTCTCTATTTATCAACTTCTTAAAAATCATGACTTAGAAGAAATTAATAAGATTTATATTACAGCCTCAGGCGGCCCTTTTTTAAAATATTCAAAAAATCAATTTAAAAAGATTACTCCACGAGATGCATTAAAACATCCTAAGTGGAAAATGGGTAAAAAAATTACTATCGACTCATCAACTTTGATGAATAAAATTTTAGAATTAATCGAAGCACAAAAATTATTTAAAATACCAAATAAAAAAATAGATATTATTATACATCCTAATTCAATTGTTCATGCGATTATAGAACTTAAAAATGGTCTTGTTAAAACAATATTACATGAAACATCTATGATAATCCCTTTGGCTAATGCTATATTTGAAAAAGACTTAAATATAAACGATTTTTTAAAACCAAATAAAAACAAAAGTAATTTAATATTTGAAAATTTAGTTTTTAAAAAAGTAGATGATAAAATATTTCCGATTATAAATATAAAAAAGAAAGTAAACGAGTATCCTTCTACCCCAATTATTATAAATGCGTCTAATGAAATATTAGTTGATCAATTTCTAAAGAAAAAAATCCCTTTTTTAGCTATATTTAAAATCATAATAACCATTCTGAACAATAGTAATTATAAAAAATATGCTATAAGAGAACCTAAAAATATAAGACAAATCAATAAAATTGACTTTTGGGCTAGGAGTAAAACTTTTGAAGAAATCGAATTAAATTATGGATAAATTTTTTATATTTTTGTTTTTGTCATCTATCTTTCTGACAAGTCTAAATGCCGAAATAGTTAAAGACTTGAAGATAAATGGAAATAAGAGAGTATCTTCTGAAACTATTAAACTTTATGGGGACATAGAGTTAAATAAAGATTACTCAAGCAGAGATTTAGACTTAATACTTAAAAACCTTTATGAGACCAATTTTTTTGAAAACGTAGACGTATCATTAGATAACAATATACTAACTGTTAACTTAAAAGAATACCCGATCATAAGTCAGTTAATAATTTTAGGTGAAAGTAATAAAAGATATAAAGATCAAATTAGAAAAACAATACAATTGAAAGAAAAAAGATCATTTATAAGATCTTACCTAGCAAAAGATATTGAAAGAATTCAGTCCCTGTATTCTTCTATTGGCTTCAATAATGCAAGTGTAGAGACAAAAATTAAAAAAATTGATGAAAATAATTTTGATATACTTATAGAAGTTAATAGAGGCGAAAAAACAAAAATTTCATCGATAAGTTTCATTGGCAATTCAAAAGTTCGTAATAAAAGACTAAAAGAGGTAATTGCAAGTGAGGAAGATAAATTTTGGAAAGTTATTACTAAAAACACTAATTTAAATGAGAACCTAATTAAATTAGATTTAAGATTGTTAAAAAATTATTATAAGTCACTAGGTTTTTATGATGCTGAAGTAAGTTCGAATTTAGCAGAACTTAATCAAACCGGTAATGTTGACTTAATTTACTCCATAAAAGAAGGAAAGAGATATACAATAAATAAAATTTCCACGAATGTGGATCCTGTTTTTGATAAAAATTTATTTTTTTCATTAAATCAATCTTACCAAAAAATTATTGGTGAATATTACTCACCTTTTACAGTAAAAAGATTACTCGAAGAAATTGATGAATTAATCGAGTTCAACAATCTTCAATTTGTTGAACATAATGTTGAAGAAACAATAGAGGGAAATTCTATTAATATTGTTTTCAACATTTTTGAGGGAAAAAAAACTTTAATCGAGCGAATAAATATAAAGGGAAACAGTATCACCAATGAAGATGTTATCAGGGGAGAGTTAATTTTAGATGAGGGAGATCCGTTTACAAAATTAAACTTAGAAAAATCTATTTCAAAAATTAAGTCTAGAAATATTTTTAAAAATGTAAATTATAAAATTTTACAAGGAACTAAAAAGGATTTAAATATTATTGAAATAGAGGTCGAGGAGAAGCCTACGGGAGAAATCAGTGCTGGAGCCGGAATAGGAACAAATGGAGGAAGCTTTTTAATTAACGTAACTGAAAATAACTATTTAGGAGAGGGAAAGTCAGTCGGATTTGATTTAGAATTAGATGCTGAAAGTTTATCTGGGACATTAAATTATACAGATCCAAATTATGATTTTCTTGGGAATTCAATTAATTATTTTGTTTCTAGCGAAAAAAATGATAAATCAGACCAAGGTTACGAAAACTCAGTTACATCAGCAGGTATTGGAACTGGTTTTGAACAATATAAAGATTTATTTGCTTCTCTTGGTATAACTGCGAGTTATGATGATTTAAGAACAGATGACACTGCAACAGATTCTTTAAAAAAACAAAAAGGTTCTTTTTCTGATCTTTCCGGTAATTATGGTTTTAAATATGACAAGCGTAATAGAGCCTTTATGCCTACAAGAGGATCAATTCTAAGTTTTGGCCAGTCGTTTCCAATTATTGCAGATAAGTC
>MDSV01172737.1_pt1 | contig 10027 bp, 10 predicted proteins | sample 810851 | NCBI WGS metagenome assembly MDSV01 (sample SAMN05326640, study PRJNA326480) | marine metagenome | isolation source: seawater | place: Atlantic Ocean: North East | collected 2012
GACCTCCTGCGTGACAGGCAGGCGTGAACTCCAGACTTCACCACGCCCCCAATAAGCTAAGTTAATAATAATATCAAGAAGTTAATTAAAGATAAATAAAAAAAACTTATTTTGAAATTAGCCAACTCTATTACAATTATTTTCGATGAAAGTTTATAGCATTTTCAAATACTTGTTACGTTTTATAATTCTTCAATCTTTTCTTACTTATTTTACAATTTGGTATTTTGATAACTTTTTAATTGGAAACTACCTTGACGGATATAACATAATTATAAAAAATCTTTTAGAGGACCGTGATAGATTCTATGGATTCATAGCAAATGACTTAATTAAAATAGATATATATCTAGCTTTATTTGTTTTTATTTTTCTTGTAATTTTGTATCTTTCAAAATTCTATAGCTACGTCAATGAATTAACTTATAGTGCAAACAAAACATTGTTTGATGAATTTTTATCAATCTACTTAATATGGACTGCTAGTTATTTAAGCTTTCTACAAATATTTAGATTTACATCTGTATCTCGAGGTTATCTAATCCTATTTACATTTATAGTTCCAATATTTTTAGTAGCATTTAGAAATAGTGAATTTATTTCGACTTTATTAGGTAGGAACCCTAGCAAAGAAAACTATATTTCCTTTAATCTAGATAGCAATTCAGTGTTTAATGAATTAAGAATTTTAGGTTTAAGAAACCATTTGTCTTCATACACAACAAATGCTCCCGAAGACTTCAATTTTTATAAAAAAGCTATTGAGGAGTTTAATAAGCAAAATGAAGTCAATCTTATTGTTTTTGATTTATCTGCACTAAATAATTTAACTCCAAATTTTGAAAATTATCTGTTCAATCTGAATAAAAAAATTCTAATTATTGCAAATCTTAATTTTACATTTAGTAAACAGAACCTAGCTAGAAGCGAAATGATATCAGGTAAAAATATTTTTTATATAAACAATGATATACAATATGGTTCAAAATTTATTGTTAAGAGAGTTATTGACATTTTATTTGTTATCTTGACCTCTTTGGTAACTATTCCTATATCTTTATTTACTTATTTTTACATTCTAATTACTGATGGAAGGCCAGCAATTATTAAACAAACAAGAGTTGGGCTACATGGTAAAAACTTTAACATGTTTAAATTCAGAACCATGAGAAGTAACTCTCATAAAGAGCGTGATGATTTAATGAATCTTAATGAGCATAGCGGACCATTATTTAAGATTGAAAATGATCCAAGAATATTTAAAGGTGGTAAGGCATTAAGAAGGTTTAGTATTGATGAAATTCCACAATTAATTAATGTCTTAAGGGGGGAAATGTCAATTGTTGGCCCTAGACCATTATTTCCGGAAGACAATAAACACTTTGATGAACACTATATAAGAAGGCTTAATGTGTTGCCTGGAGTAACGGGTCTGCTTCAAATTAATGAGAGAAACACAGACGACTTTAACATATGGTACAAATACGATATTGAATATATTGAAAACTGGTCAGTATTACTAGATCTGAAAATAATTTTTAAAACTCCATTTGCATTATTTACATCAAAATCATCTGGCAAATAGTGTGGGTCGGGTGGGAATCGAACCCACGACCTTGAGCTTAAAAGGCTCCTGCTCTGCCGATTGAGCTACCGACCCAGTCAATTACTAAAGGATAGTATAGATTGAAAATTTTTTTAAAAAGAACTGACTTTTTTACTCTTCTTCTAAATCATTTGAGTCAAACATATTCTTAATGCTTCCAGGAACATCTTTTACTAAATCTTGAAGTTCTCCATTAATTTTTTTTATAAGAGATTTTGTTTCATCTTTGATTTCTTGATCATGTACAGTTTTCTCAACTGTATCTAAAATACTGTTAAATATATCTGAAGTATTTTGAATTGTACTTTTTAAAGAGTCTTTTAAATCATCGACTAAATCTTCATTATCGATTTTATTTTTAATCTTTTTTGCAACTTCATTCACATCATTGCTTATTTGTTTCCAATTGTTATTTTCTTCCATAACAAAAGTATATATTAATAATCAGCTTTGTCTTTAAACCTTAAGTTTGGGTTTTTGTTTAGCCTTTGGTTTGCCCATCGTGCTGGAGCTATCAACCTAAAAAAGGGAGGCAGCAATGGTCTCGAAAATTTTAGAAAAAGTAAATTAAAACCCAACAGTAAAGATTTTAATTTAGTTGTTTTAATACCATAAATGCTCTTAAACTGCTCAGGTAAAGTATTGAAAGCTGTGAATGCAATAAAAGGCCATATTGGTTTTATGTGTGTAGGAACAGGTCCTCCTGCTATGATTTCTTGAACATCTTTTGCCACATCAGTAAATATTAAATAATTCTCCTCTTTAGATTTTTTTGTTACCCAATTCTTTAGATCATCATGCGTTTTAGGCATTGTCTCAATATCAATTAAGACCAACTTTGCAGCAATCATGTTTTCTTTATGATATTGGTTTTTTTCATCCACAGATAACTTCTTAACAGTTTTTTCATAAAAATATATTGATGATACCTGAAGACAAGCATGAACCCAAAGCAGCTGCTCATCATCAAGTGCATCATAATAACCACCAGTTACTTCATCTTCTCCTTTAATAACCTCATGCAATTTATTGATTCTATGTGCACTTTCATCCGCTTCGTCGATTGTTCCAAAAGTAACAGAATTTTGCAATGATAAAGTTCTTATCAATCTTTTCCATGGATCTCTCTGGTAAAAAGAAGTTTGTCTTGCACCTGCTGCAATTAAAGGATGTGCAGCATGCATCAAAAGAGCTCTGGCACCGCCAAACAAAACCGTTATCTCCTTATTGACTTTCCACATCATTGAATTGGGCCCAAAATATCCAGGATCTGATTTCATAAAATAATTTTATCTATTCTAGTTATTACTGGTAATCGTTAATAGAATTGAATTTATATATTTAACAAAACATGCATAAAAAAACAACCGTAATATGTGGGGAATCAGATATAATTCCTGATTTTGCAGCAATAGGAAATAACCCTAATTTTGTATTTCAAAATGATCCTGATTTTGAAACTATAAAACTTTTTGATGAATCTGGAAATATTGTAAATGTAAATTCGTGGCTTGAGTGTGCAAACTATGTCAATGGGGGTTGGACTGATAATATTTCAGATTTTTTTAATGGTGAGAAATACATCTTTTTTATTACATTACTCATAACCTGTTCATATATTTTGATTAAAAAATTTAGGTTTTCTAATTGAAAACTGATTTAAGATATAGAAAATTTTTTTTAGTATTAATAATACTTTCATTCTTATTGCTTCCTTGGAATTTTAGCCAGACTGAGATAGACATACTTGAGCTCAATAGAGAAAATATTAGTTTTTACCAAAATAACCCATGTGAAATTTCTATCTTTGAACTCAACTCAAATGTAGGAGAAGGAATAGAAGTTGAATACCACTCAGATATTTCTAAGAGTGTAGAATGTTTTGGAAAAGTTAGCTGGATTAGTAACACTGAAAATAAAGCTAAAGTATATATTGCTACAAATTTCAATGTAGATATTCTGTATCAATCAATATTTTGGTTATTTTTAATATATTTAATACCGAAATCTAATAAGTCTATATATTCAATAAATGTCAAATCCATTATTGCAACAATGTTTTTAACCTTTTTGCACTTAAAGGGAGAAGGGACTTATTATAAAATCTTTTCTCGAGAATATGATTCTGATTTAATTAGTAAAGAATTCAATGGTGATTTTTATTATGAAAATTTCTTTTTGTATGCTTTCTTAGTTGCTTTATTTTTAATTCTTTATTTACTAAAAGATTTGCTAGAAACAAGATATACAAACCTTATTAACTACTTTCCTTATCTATTTCTTGTAATGGGTGCTTACAACTCTTTTAATCTAAATTTTTTTGTAATTATATTTACATTAATTGGAATAAATTCCTTATTAAAATATGGGGTAAATTTTAAACTCTACTACTTATATATATTTTTTGTCTCAGCATGGTTTTACAACAGCAATTCTCAGTATTCATTTTTTGATGTAGATAAGTTAAAGGGTTTCATTAATTCTTCACAATCAAATATTTCTTTAATTTTTTGGATTCTTGTGTTTCCATTTTCTGTAGTTGGTATTGTAAGTCTTGTTAAGCAATCTAAAGAAAATTTAAACATTGACTTATTGAGGAAAAATTTTCTCATATCGGGATCTTTAATAGTTGCATTGGGCTACATTTCTGCAATTTCAAAAACAGCAAACTTTTTTTCTTATTATTTTCTAGGTTTAAATAAGTTTGGTATGAGGACATTAGAAAGTGTTGTTGGAAATAGCTGGAGAGGGCTAACACCGAGTGCAGAGGGTGTTGGGGAGTTTTTTGGATTTGTAATCTTATTTGCAATTATCACATCTTATAACAAAAAAATTTTATTAAATAAATATGATGTTGCTTTTTTGGTTATTAACTTTTATGGTCTTTATAAATCAAATAACTTTGCTGCTTTAACTGCTTTGATTGGTTTATTTTCAATATTCTTGATTGAAAATAGTAAATTAGTACGAAAAACAAAGATTTCAATATACTTATTCTCTTTTATTGGATTAACTTTTTTTTACTTTAACTTTATAAATATCTACAATTACCAAGATTTAAGTAAATCAATGCTCGCTAAAGCAGTGATTGCTTCTGAAATACCTGTTGATTTTGCTAAAAATGAAATAGGTGATACAGCTGTTGAAAAATCTAATTTTGCAGTCTTCTTGCAAATTCCGAAAGAAGAAAGAAACTTCTCTACGTCATTAAACTATCTTCTAGAGAAATACAACAAAAGTGGATCAAATAATATTCCTAATATCATATCTTTAGTAAGTGTTCTTTCTGTAATTATTAATAGGTCTGAAAAATGGGGAATATTTATATCTAAATATAATCCTGATATAGGAGAATTTCTTTTTGGATATGGCCCTCAACAATTATCCACCTATCATAACCAACACGTTACTAAATTTAATGACGGACTTGTAATTCCTCATTCATCACTATTAAATTATTTAATATTTTTTGGAATTATAGGAGTAATTTTGATTCTAGTTTTTATAATGCGAGTATTAATTGACAATAAAAATCACTTGTATAAAAACTACTTAGTTATTTATTTAGTCATAAATGCGTTAAAAAGTGATGCCTTACTTTATTTTCAAAATTTAGTTCTATTAATTATTATTTTATTCGCCTACTTTAGGAACAAAAAAGAAGAAATTAATTTAAGAGATGTATAAAAAGATTATCTGTTTAACATATCAGTCTTTTCCTTCTGAAAAAGCAAACAGTATTGCAACCATTCTGACGTTAAAATATTTAAAAAAACTTGGTTATGACGTTGAACTAATATTTCCGAAGAGAAGAAAAGATTCTTCTGATGATTTAAATATATTTAAAAAATTTTACAATCTTGATGAAGACATAACTGTAAAGATGCTTCCTCACAACCTTCCTTTTGAAAAGTTTGAGATATTTAAAAATTTATTATTTAATATAAGCCATTTTTTATGGTCATTTAAAGCTGTTTTAAAAATTAGGGAAGATAAAAGTACAAGTTTCTATACAAGGTCTGATTGGGTTTTGCTTTTTTTAGCAATTAAAGGGCATAAAGTAGTTTTTGAATGCCATCAGCGCTCCAAGCTAAAAAAGCTAATATTTTATTTTGTAAAAAATAAGAAAAACGTTTTAGTTATATTTATAAATTCATCGCTCTTAAATGATTTTTCTTACAATGGATCAAATTATATCATTTTGAATAGTGCTTATGATGAAGATGAATTTTCTGGTAAAAATATTATAAAGATACCAAATCAAGTTGTTTTTATAGGTCACCTTTTAAGATTTGAAAAAGAAAGAAACATAAATTTCTTAATTCATGCATTTCAAGATCCAAGACTACAAAAATATAGATTAATTTTGGCAGGAGGGCCTGAAGAGTATTCAGACTCAATTCAAAAGCAAATAATAGAACAAAAAATTAATAACATTGAGGTCCCTGGCTGGCTTAATAGAGTAGAAGTGGTTGATTTAATTCTTCAATCAGATGTTGGTATTTTAATTAATTCTGAAAATTCTATTCATTCAAGAGAATTCACTTCTCCTACTAAATACTTTGAGTACTTAAGAGGTGGATTAAAAGTATTGGCAGTAGATTTTTCTTCACATAAAAATCTTCCGTTAGCTGAAAATATAACTTTTTTTTCAAATGACAATAAAGAAGACTTTATTAAAAAATTGCTAAGTTTGAAATCTACCTCTGTTGTGTTGAATAATGATATAGAAAAGTTTTCCTATTTGGAGAGAGCAAAAAATATTGTTGCACGCCTGGAGGGACTCGAACCCCCAACCGTCTGATCCGAAGTCAGATGCTCTATCCAGTTGAGCCACAGGCGCAAAATTTTATTATATTGTAAATTTTATACTTATATAATAGTTGCAAGAATGAAAACTACTAAAGTGCTCCAAACAAATATTAGTGAGACAAACATAGTTGAGGTTTCAGAATTATTGAATACATCAATTGGCAATAGAGTCGCAATTTGTAATGCAAATACTTTAGTTAGAAGCGCTACTGATTCCAATATAAATAACATAATCAACAACTTCACAGTTAAAACACCCGATGGTTTTCCAGTTGCAAAGGCTCTCTCTTTTCTAACTAAAGTTAAATTTTCAAGAGTTGATGGCTATAAAGTCTTTTTACAAACTATTGAAGATGGCTTGAATGTTGATAAAAAACATTATTTTTTTGGAAATAGTGAGGAAACTACAAAATTAATGATGAGTAAATTGACTCTTATGTTTCCTGAGATAAAAATCAACGGATACCTTTGTCCAGAGTTTATGAGTGTAGATGAACTTGTTAATAAGTACAAAAATGAAATAGAAAAAGTTGATGCTGACATCATTTGGGTTTCTCTCGGGTTTCCAAAACAAGAAATATTTATAGATAAGATTTGCAATGAAATTGAGAGCTCTGCAAACTTTGTTGGAATAGGTGCTGTTTTTGAATGGATAGCTGGTACAAAAAAGAAAGCTCCCGAATGGTTAGCAAACTTGGGATTGGAGTGGTTTTTACGCTTAATTCAAGACCCAAGAAGACTTTATAAACGATACTTAATTGACAATACCTTGTTTATACTTTACTTTTTGAGACAAGTGTTCTTTAAAAGATAAACAGTAAAATAAAGATTAGAAAATTGAACTAAATGAATAAAGTTTTTAATAATATAACTGACTCATTGTCAGAGGAATTCAAAAAATATAACTTGGATGAAGTTGTTAAATTAAGTCTGTCGAAGTTAGATGGTTATGATTTACAAATTAATAATTTAGTTAAATATAAAAAAAGAGAATTTTTTGAAGAGTTACAAGTAAATATATTAGAAAAAATTAATAAATCAGAAATTTTTTATACCGTCGATAAAAATGAAGCCGGTTTTATTAATTTGAATCTTAATCACGCATTTCTTATGAAAAATATAACTAATACTGAAAAAGATTTCAAAACAAATAAGAGGCTTAAAATTATTTTTGACTACGGCGGCCCGAATATTGGAAAACCCTTACATGTAGGACACATGCGTACCCTAAATATAGGTCGGAGTTTGTATAATATTAATTCATTTATTGGCAATGAAGTAGTAAGCGATATTCACCTAGGAGATTGGGGTATGCCAATAGCTCAAATAATTACATATTTAGAAAGAAAAGATATAAATGTTAACACTTTAGATTCGAGTCAATTAGAAGTAATTTATCCAAAAGCTAATGAAGAATACAAAGAAAATATAGAATTTAAGACCCGAGCACAAGAAATTAACAAGCTATTAAATAATAATGATCAACACCTATTGCAATTGTGGGGGTCAATTAAAAATATCTCTATAAAGAGTCTCGAAGAGAATTTTAAAATATTAGGTCATAATTTTGATTACTGGCTTGGTGAAAGTGATGTTAATGATTTGATACCTAGAATGATTGAAAAACTTATCAAAGATAAAAAAATTAAGGAAGATGATGGTGCTTTAATAAGTGTTGAAGATAAAGATCCAAAAGTCTTAATTACAAAATCAGACAAATCATACCTATATATAACGACCGATCTTGCAACAGTTTTGTACAGACAAGAAAATATAGGTTACGATAAAGCACTCTATATTGTTGATAATCGACAATCTCTTCACTTTAATCAACTGTTTGACTCAATAAAGTTTTTCAATTTTAACAACTTGGACCATGAGCACATTTCATATGGAACATTAAATGACATTAAAGGCAATCCTTTTAAAACAAGGGATGGGGGCACAAAGCCACTTAGTGAACTATTTGAAGAAACTTATAATTATATTGAGAAAATTAACAACTCTTTAGATAAATCAACTATTTCAGAATTAACCAATTCTGTCTTAACATACAGTGACTTAATTACTAATCGGAAAACTGATTACAAATTTAACTTAGAGAAATTTACTAACACAAATGGAAAAACAGGTATTTATGTTCAGTATTCACATGTAAGAGCTAAGAAACTAATAAATAATTTTAAAAATCCAAATAATAATTTAAATGCTCTTATTTTGAACGATACTGACAAACAATTGCTTTCAAAATTATTCCTATTTGGATACTTTTTAGATCAATCCACTTCACTGAATGAACCTCATCATCTTGCAAACTATTTATACGAGATCTCTAATTTGTTTAATCAATTTTATGAAAATGAAAAGCTATCAGATATTAGAGACAGTGCACATATATCTTCAAAATTGTATATTACGAATTTATTCTTAACAACAAGTAGTAACGTTATGTTTTGTTTGGGAATATTACCTGTTAATAAAATGTAATTATAAAAATATTTGTGTTGAAAATATCCAAATAATTAATATTAAGCTGTAAGAGTATTTGTTGATTATATATAAATTTTTTCCAAAATTATGAAAAATAAATAGTACTAAAGGAATTGCAATAAACCCCGAAAATGAAACTGCTCTTGCTACTGCTAAGTATTCATTAATAAATATATTTTGATTTCTAAGTATTACCTGTAAAACTACCAAAAAAAATAGTGAAACGAATATTACGGAAATTATATTTGTAAGTAAATTTCTAAAAGATCTGTTCTCAATAAAATACTCATTTAAAAATTCAACAGGAATAAATAATATAAAGATAGAGATAAAAAATGTAATAAGTGACCAAAAGAGCCCTTGACCGCTCCAGCTTATAAATGTTTGTGAAACAAACCCGGAAGATTCAAGAAATAAATAAACAGAAAAACCTAATAAAGATGTACCTAATGCAAAGCAATACAGGCCAACTACAGAGAAAACTTGATTCCGATTGAGAGATATGTTATTTTTACTAAGTTTGCTAACTTCGTATCGCATAAAGACATATTAACTGTTTTTATATTAAAATATAAAGTAAATATGGATTTAATAGATACACCTAACCCGAATGCAAAAAAAATATTAGTTGACCACAACTATGAGGTGGCTCAGTACATAAATGATGGAAGTAAAGAAGTTGGAGGAGTAGCTCAATTATTGATTGAAGTTAATGGAGTTGACTCTGTTTTTACAGGCCCTGGATTCTTAACGATTACTAAAAAGGGAGATGCCGATTGGGAAACTATTAATAAAGATATATTAAATAAATTTGATACAATATAGCTATGGAAACCTTTAATCCTGACCCAAAACCGGGAAGAATTGTACTGCCTCTAGTATTAATTGGAATGATTGCTACAACTTACACTTTCATCAACAGAGTTGCAACAAACAATAACCTAGAAATTATTGCTGAAGAAGCACCTGTAGAAACAATTTCTGATGAAACAGTTGTTGAAGATACTTCTACAACAACAACTACTACTACACTTCCTGACAATTATGTTGCATATCTTGAAGAAATTACTGCTGAAAAAATTCAGGCCACTGAATTAGGTAAAGAAGTACTCGAAGCAA
>MDSV01126454.1_pt1 | contig 10026 bp, 8 predicted proteins | sample 810851 | NCBI WGS metagenome assembly MDSV01 (sample SAMN05326640, study PRJNA326480) | marine metagenome | isolation source: seawater | place: Atlantic Ocean: North East | collected 2012
CAATTACGTCAGGAAAGAAGAGACCAAGCACACCAAAACCAAACCACTCTAATCCAAACAATGTGAGAAAAATTTTATCTAACATATTCCTTAAAATTTACTTGAATATAGTATAAGTTAAATGCTTTCTAGAAAAAGAATTAAATTTAGAAACTAATTAATGAATCAAGAGCTTACCCTTTATCATGCCCATTGGTCCTTATGCAGCCAAATGGTCAGAGTAGCTTTGTATGAAAAAGGTTTGCAATTTAAAAGTGAAAGAATAAAGCTTTGTGATCACAGCGACGAAGCTGGAAATTTAGCCGACGATTTTCTTAAAAATATAAACCCCACCGCAGTTGTCCCAGTTTTGAAACTCAACGATGAAATCGTTCGAGACAGCGCTTATATAATCGAAAGAATTGATGACCTGGAGGGCGACAACGAAATAAATCTATGGCCTCAAGATCCTCTTAAAAGAAGAGAGTTAAAAAAATGGGTAGAAGATACTACCATTACTGAGGGCGTGGGCATGGGAAAAAGTTTGGGTACGATGGTTCCATTATTTTCAACTGGGTTAATAGAAGATCTTATTAAAAATTTAAAATTTAGTTCTATTTTGAGGATAATTTTTAAACACCCAAGAAGAGATAGGAAAATTGCTTTCTTAATGATGTATTTTTTCTCTTTAAAACAAAAAATTGGACCTATTGTTTACAACAGATTTACTAGAGAATTAATTGCGCTTGAAGAAAACTTAAAAGATAAAATTTTTTTATTGGGTGAATTTAGCCACGCAGATATTAATTTGATGTGTTGCTTTAACAGATTAACCGAAATGAAAATGGAAAATCTCCTTGAGATGAAAGAATTACCAAATGTTGCAAATTACTGGCAAAACTTAAAAGCTAGAACTAGCTATCAGAAAGGGATTCTTGACTATCCTGATCACGAGGAAATGCTGAAAAAAATTTTTAATAGTGGACCAAATCCTCACCTAGAGGTCATTCAGAATAAAATAATTGAGAATTTAAGTTCTTAAGTTACAAATTCGAAAATTTGCAATCCCTGCGCTTGATTGTCCAGTTTTTTGGGAGGATACTTAATATTCATTTTAATTTTAACGGAGAGTATAAAAATGAAAAATAAGTTATATATTTTAACTTTGATCACAACTCTAGCCATATTATCTGCATGTAGTTCTGAGCCAGAAATGACTTACGCAGATCTTGGATCCGAAGAATATCCCCAAAAATTTTATATGGAATACGTTCCATGCACTTACGGCGAAAATTGGTCAGTAGAAAATTTTAATAGCGATATGCTTCCCGAATGGCAAGACTTGCTGGTCGAAACTAATTCAACTTTAGTTGCAGCTTACGGTATTACCTTTGAAGGTGAAAAACCTGAAGACGCAGCTGGCGACGGTTTTTGGCAACTGGTATGGAATTCTAAAGCTGACGCTGAAGCGGGTTGGGAAACCTGGGAAGGTTACGATAAAACAGCTGAGTGGGCGGAATCTACTGCTGACATTCTAGCTTGTGGTTCAAAAGCGGATACTTTCTCTTTTGACGCATACATCAGAAGAGATAGAGATGCATTAGGAGCTTTTGATTTATCTTCTTTTTCTTCAGATTATCAACAATGTACATATAATGAAGGGCAAGGAGCAGATGAATTGATCGCGGTTATTGAACAATTCGAGGCTTGGATTGAAGCTGACCAAAACTCGTTAGGCGCTCCTTATACATATGCAGTGTTGGCACCTGATTACGAGACAGAAGAATTAGATTTTTTCTGGGGTAACTTTCACCAGTCTGCCGAATTAAGAGATGCTGGTAATGCTAACTTTTTAGCTACTGGCATGGACGTTCAAAACGCATTTGATGAAGTGGTTAGTTGTGAAACACCTGTAAATTACAATTCAGGCGAAATACCTTTAACTTAAAGCTTTTAAGAAAGGCTGCTTCGGCAGCCTTTTTTTTAAAAAATTCCAAGGACTCTTTCAATTAACCAAAAACTTCCCATTCCGCCAATGGCATAAGAAGATAACTTGGTTACAGAAAAATTTAGCTTTATCTTTTGGAGCAGCCAAATAATTATTAAAAAAATTGGAATCATTATTAGCTGACCTATTTCGATACCGATATTGAAGAATAACAAGGAAAGCAATAACTGCTCATTTGCAATTCCAATTTCACCTAATGCTCCCGCAAATCCAAAACCGTGCAGCAATCCAAATCCAAAAGCCATTATCCATGGAGTATGATCTTTTCCTTTTTCTTCGCTTATTTCTAGAGCTAAATAAATAATAGTTAGAGCTATCAAAGCTTCAATAGTAATAGAAGGTAAGCTCACAATTTCAAATACAGATAAACCTAAAGTTAAGCTATGAGCTAAAGTAAAAGCAGTGATAGTTTTAAATAAATTACGCCATCCAAAAACAATAAATAATAATCCAAACACGAAGAGGAGGTGATCAGGCCCCCCGATTAAATGTTCTATCCCCAAAGTGAAGTAACCCGTTGGAAATACTTGTACTTCTTCTGGTATGGTTAACTTAGAATCCTTTACGCTAACTAAGCCTTCAAATCTTTCTCCATCTAAAAATTTAATTGTAACTAAAGCATCATTTAAAATTGATAATCCATTGATAAAAACACTCTTCCCTTTAATAGGATTTGTACATTGCATGGATATTTTTTCAGTCAAATATTTACTTTCTTGAAAAGCTTCAACTGAATTAGATTCACAATCTTCAGGTAAGGTTAAACTTACAGGACCTAGATTCCGAATTGGATACATCCAAGTTATTTCGTATTTAAAATCTTCTTTTTCATTGATTACTAGATGCGCCGGATTAAACTCGTGTGAATTAATTGGTAAAGATAAGGATAAAAAGATTAAATAAAAATAAAATTTATTCATTGTAGATTTGTTTTGAGCCTCGGCTAATAATTACCTCATAATCTTCTTTTAACTCTTTTAAATAACTTGATAAAACCGAATCTTTTCTTTCCAGATCAAGATCAATCATTACTCTTGGTTTAATTTCATCTAGTGTGGGCGTTCTTGCAGCTTGTAATCTGACTAATTTTATTAGATGACTTCCATAGGAAGATTCAATTGGTCCAGTCCATTCATTTAATTTAAGTTTTTCAAATGCAGACGAAAAATTTACACCAAAATCTTTTCTCAATTCATTCAGGCTTCTATTTGTAAAATTTTTACCGAGAAAAAAAACGTCGCCTTTAATTTCTTGAGATTTTTCTAAAAGAGCTTTAGCCATTTGTGCTCTTGCCAATCCGTTATCATCTTTAGCAAAAAAAACGTGAGTAAAATCATACTGTTCAGGAATTAAATATTTGTCTAAATTGATGTTATAAAATTCTGAAATTTCTAACTCCGTAAGTTTATTTCCTCTAGACTCTTGTTTTAAAAACATCAATTTTTGAGCCAGCCTTCTTTTGATTATCTGATCGTTCGCATCCAATCCTAGCCTTAATGCTTCGCGATAAAGAATTTCTTCTTCGATTAAATTGTCTATGACTGCCTTTGCCTCATCAGGATTTGGGTTTCGACCCACTTGCAATGCCCAAGAATTCATAAGGCTGTATATCTCTTCTTCTGAGACATAAATTAATTTATCGTCCTTGAATTTGGAAAAGGTTAGATCAAGACCAAAAATTAAAATTCCTATAACAAGAAAAATGGCTATTTTACGGAGCATTCTTTCTAAAAAGAACTAAAGCCTTTCTGCATTTATTCTAATGGGAGGCGGATTTTCAGCGTTTTCTGGTGTGTACCAAATTGGAGAACTCCAAGCTCGATCTTGAATCGTGTCGTGAAGGTCTTCTCTAGGCTTAAAACCCGCACGAATTGCATCCCATGTTGACCACCTGCAAGTAGGATTTTCTAAAACTCTTACATAATAAAAAGAACTATCATCTTTATTAAAATCAGGATCGGTCCATATTGCTTTTAATTCAGCTGATCCAACATTTTGAGAAACAGCACAAGTTTCGATGTCTACTCGAGCTCCATTGTCTGGACAACGGTTTGTTTTTGGATCTACTTGGAGTCCGTCAGAACAGGCAATATCATAAACCTTTTCTGTAGGACTAGAATCAGCTCGACTGATCGATCCTTTAATAATTTGTACCCGTTGTAACGGGGCGCCATTAACGTCTCTTTGCGTCCAGACAAGAAAGCTTGGAGCTTTATCCGTTTTTTCTGCAAAGATGTCACCGCCCATAGGTACTCCTGTTTCATAAGCTGACTTAATTACATTTTCGTCACTGAAACTAAGCTCATCAATATCAAATCCGCCAAAAAATCTAACTAAGATCCTTGGCCCTGAAGTGGCAAATGTTTCTTTTCTTCTAAAGGCGTTAAAAATCGATTCTCTAGTATTTTCTTCTGCCCAAGCGCCTGCTAACCCAGATGCGCCCCAGTTTTCTAAACCTCCAATGACGTAGTCTCCTTGTTCAAACTCTTTAAACGAAACTCCACCTCTGTTTGGAACAATATTTCTATCTTCTTCTGATACAGGTATCGAGCCTCTAGCTCTTGGATCAGCATCTACCAGTCCGATTTTAGACCAATAATTGTCTTCTCTGAGACCAGCTCCAAGGACGTGTGTGTCACTAGCACCAATCAAGCCAAATTTATAAGGGTTCCCCGTGCCAAATTGATTAGACATTAATCCTCTTATATAAGCGTCTCTCACATAGCCGCCTGCTGGAAAGCTGAAAGCTGGAGGGATACTTCCTATCCTTGCTTCCATGATTTCAAAATCCGCCCACTCGTCGTTTGGCGATAGTAATGGATGGGTGTCTGAAGTACCTTTGACTTGTGTCATTTCAACTATTGGTTCATTTCGCATTCTCAGGGCAGCGTATTCCTTTGATAAAGGCTCTCCAAAAAAAGTTTCCATTTCAAACATTTGTCCATTAGAACCGTTGCTATTATGAGGAAAGGCAATACTATCAATGCCTTGCTCTCTAATTTTATCCATCCAATTCCAGAGATCTTCTGGATTAATTGAATCAATTCTTGTGTATGGTCTCTTTGGCGCATTTGAGGATTTGAACATTACATTTCTATGTAAATTTTCATTAGCAACATCAGTAGAAGTTGTAAATTCATAACCAATAAAAGTAGTGAAATTTCCTGGTTCGTAAGCATCATTAGCAGCATTCACGACATCAGACCAAGCCGATAGATGTACATCGTGGTCATAAATCTTCAAGCCTCTAGCTAAGTTATTAGTAAGGACAGCTTGCCAAAGTTCGGGATCAAAATAGGACCTGGGATTGAGAAAAAAGTTTTGAAGCGTTTGCGCAAAAGTATTGAGTCTAGTGGCTCCATTTTCAAGCGTTAAATTTTCCGGAGCATTCATATTGTGAAATACTTCAGCACCAGGAGCATTTGAAATTTCGGTAGATGTGTCCGCATAAGCTTCCATCATTCCCATAAAAAAACCATGATCAGAAACCATATAAAAATCCAATGGCTCAACCAATTTCATGTCAAATCCAGCGGGATGTTTTACGGTTTCGCCTCTTGCGTAGCGGTAAGCGTCAGACGGCGAACCAGTTGTTCCAAAAAGGTAAGCATCGAAGGAATGTTTTGTGTGGACATGGGTGTCACCAAAATAAGCATTTCTTAACTCATTATAATCAGCGTTGGGATCTTTAATTTTATCTATAGGGGTTTGAACTATATCCAATGATTCATCAGAACAGCTAATAAGTAAAATGACCGAAAATAATAGAATTAGTTTTTTCAATTCATCCCTCACAAAATATCGATAAATACTGTCACAAGGCTTAACCTATATCAATTGAAATTTTTCCAAAATGTTTATTATCAATCTGATGTTGAAAAGCTGCCGCTAAGTCCCCTAGGTCAAAACTATCGCTTATTATTGGTTTGATTTCATTTTTTTCTAAATGATCAATCATGGCAATTTGCGAGTCTTGGTTTGCCATGGCGATCCCACTCAATCGAATTTGTTTTAAAAAGATTCTCGGTAAGATTATTTCGTTTACCGAAGGGCCGCTTAAAACTCCTATCAAGGCAATGTGACCTGCAAGTTTTGTACAACGTACGGACTCACTGAAAGTACCGGCACCTCCAACTTCTACAACGTGATCGACCCCTTCATTATTAGTTAATTTTAAAACTTCTTTGCCCCATTCCGGATGAGTCTTGTAGTTAATTAAATGATCAGCGCCTAATTGTTTAAGTTTTTCAAGTTTTTCATCACTAGAGGATGTAGCAATCACAGTTGCTCCAAAGGTCTTTGCAAGTTGAAGAGCAAATACAGATACACCTCCGGTGCCTTGAACTAGAATAGTTTCTCCTGGTTTTAGATTTCCTTCATCGACAAGAGCACGCCATGCGGTTAGACCCGCGCAAGGCAAAGTTGCTGCTTCTTTTAAATCTAAGTTATTCGGAATTTTAGTAATCGCAGTTTCTGGAATTGAGATGTACTCAGTTGCATAACCATCTTGATTGTCGCCAATAAAACTTAGCAATTCATATTTTGGTGGACCGCTGACCCAGTTTGGAAAGCACATACTCATTACCTTATCGCCAGACTTCCATTTAGTTACCTCTTCACCAATTTCAATTATTTCTCCAGCTGAGTCTGAGAGAGGGACCCTCTTATCTTCAGTAGGAATTAAACCGAGAGCAACCATAAGATCATGATAATTCAAGCTACTGGCACTCACTTTCAATAATACATCTTTGGCGCCTGGCTTTGGATTTTCAGTTTCGGTAATTTTTAGATTTTCTAAACCTCCAGGTTTAGACAATTGAATTTGTTTCATTTCTCTCCCTTATTAAAGAAAAATATCTTATCAGTTAATTAGGACTAGAATAAATTCTTAAAAAAGCATAAAAAAAGGCCTTTTTTATAACTTTTTGTGAATTATATATGAAATAAGTTAAATCTTAGCAAAATTGTCTAAATTAGACTGGCTTGAAACCCCTTTCTGAGTATACTTTCAGCGTACGGTGCAAAAATGGTAATAAAAAGAGCTTTTTTGATAACTTTTAGATCAATTATGTATATTTTACTTAATTTTTCTCTAGATCAAGGTAAAGCCGCCATAAATTATAATGTGTACAACTTTAATTCATGGAGTTATTTGAATGAACTATACAAAAGCTTTGTTGGGTACGCTAGGTTATGCCATATGTCTCTCTACAGTAGTTTATGTAGGTAGCTTAGGTATATTAACCTTCGCATCTTAACGTTAATGGAGTAACAAAAAAGTTTCTTCTCCCCCTAGTTGCCCTGGTTTTTAACCGGGGCAACTTTTTTTAAAGAGAGTCGCCAAGTTTATCTGGAGTCTCATATTTTTTTTCCTTACTATCTGTTAAATTCGATTAATGAAAGATAAGAAAGAATGCTTGAGCTGTAAAAAGGAGTTGCCTTTTTATTTTTTTGACAAAGACCGTTATGGATTGATGGGTTTGAAAAAAATCTGTCGTAACTGTGGAAGAAAAACTTAAGACGAGCAGGAAATTTCTAATTTTTTCCCCCATTCAGGTGATTCCTTTGCGTAATCATCAAAACCTTCGTGATCTAAAAAAGGATTTTTTAAAATTTCTAACAGTTTATTAACTTCTGAAAAATCTCCTTTTTCGGCGCTTTCGATTGCTATCTGAGCAAGATAATTTCTAAGGATAAATTTTGGATTATTTGCTTTAACTATCTCTTCATGCTGATCTTGAGAGATCTCTTCTAATTCAAATCTTGCCCTTAACTTTTCTTGGCAGCTAAATTTTTTATCTCCAAAAATAAAACCATTCAAATTCCTAAAGAAGTTTGTGTAATCAAGTTTTTCTTGTAATAAAAAATTTAAAGTTTCTTCGATCAATTCAAAATCTTTTGGATCTTTTTTCAGGAATCCAAGTTTCCTTCTAAAAAGATCAATAAAATGATTGTAAAAATACGACTGATAATTTCCTAAAGTTTTTTTTAGGTTTGTTTCATTTATTAAAGGGGACAACGCTGAAGCTAGCGCCTGACAATTCCAAAGCCCGATATTGGGTTGGTTGTTAAAAGAATATCGACCTTGATAATCTGAATGATTGCAGATGTAATCGGGCTGATAGTTTTCTAAAAAACCAAAAGGGCCAAAATCAAAGGTCTCTCCTAGAATAGACATGTTGTCTGTATTCATCACTCCGTGAGCAAAGCCAACGCTTTGCCACCCAGCTACAAGCTCTGCGGTCTTTTTTACCACTGCTTCAAAAAATAATTCGTTCTTATTTTCAAGTTCAGCATATTCGGGAAAGTATTCTTCGATGACATGATTCATCAATTCAGGTAAAAGATCCTTTTTATTGTTATGACATAAGTATTCAAAGTTTCCGAAACGAATGTGGGTACTCGCGGTCCTTACAATCATTGCTCCTGGTTCAGTAGTTTCTCTAAACACTGGTTCTTCGCCCGTGAAAATAATCAAAGATCTTGAAGAGGGTATTTTTAAACCATGCATTGCTTCCCCACAAAGATACTCTCTGATAGAAGAACGAAGGACAGCTCTCCCGTCACCAAATCTTGAATAAGGCGTTTTACCTGCTCCTTTGATGTGAAGATCTTTCAGACCATCTGCGGTTTTAATTTGACCAAACAAAATTCCACGACCATCTCCAAGTTGAGGCACCCAATTTCCAAATTGATGCCCTGCATAAACCATTGCCAAAGGTTCAGCATTAGGAATAGATATTTCTCCATTAAAAATTTTTATTAAATCTTTTGGATCTATATTTTCCAAACCTAATTCTTTGGCAAGATCGTAATTAAAACTTACTAGTTCAGGCTTGGGCAGGGGGCTCCACTTTTGTTTGGTGTAAAAGTCCTTAGATAAACCTCCAAAAGAATTTTTAAAATTTACGTTTTTTAAATTTTCCATTAATTAATTATTTCTTCTCCAAAGCCATGGCGCAATAGGATTATCTTGTCTCCAAAGGCCTATTTTTTTTAGTCTAGCTCCATTTTGCAGACTATAGATTTTTTTATCTATTACATATCTATCATAAACCCAAGCACAACCTTGCTTCACCATTTCATAATTAAGGTTTTTGTCATCTGTTACCAACCAACCTAAAGAACGACCATAGCGATCTTTTCCATTGGATTTAAATTTAAGATCATTGGTTTCTCTTATCAAGTCTGAAAGACATTCTTTAGAAACAAGTCCAAAAACTTGATCCATCTCCGGCGCGTCAATTTCAGAAAGCCTTATTTTAATTTCAGAATTGTTAGATTTTCCTATCACAGTATCGCCGTCAATTACTCTTATTATTTCCAGTTCTGGTAAAGCAAAAGGCGCGCCAGAATAAAATAAAATAATGAAAATAAAGTAGCGTTTCATAAATTCTTAAAATGACAAGTTGTCGTTTAATTTTTCTTATTTTAGTGGATAATAAACCTCCATTTTTATTTTTTTAAGGAGAGAACGAAAATGAAAAAATTACTTTCAATTGTGACTTTTTTTGCAGCTAGCTTCGCTTTTGCTATACCTGCGATGAACGTCTTTACAATAAACACTGCTGACCCACTGGGATACCTAGCTTGGGCCAGAGATGCTGGACCAGTAACAGGTCCTCCATCAAATACATCCGTTGGAGGAGTTTGTATGCCTTCTTACGGTGCTGAAGAAGTTGGCGACATGTATTACTTCAATATATTTGATAGTCATGCTGACTCATTGAGCGGAAACGTTTACGATCCTGAAATTGCTGCCGAAATAGCAAAGATTGCTGACAAAAGAACAGTGAGAATGGTGGAACACTACACACCGCTTACTCCAGTAGCAGACGGATTTGAAATTGGAATGACTTATTCTAATTACAACATAAACGTCTACACGAAAACGCCTCAAAGATATGTTGAAGAACTAACCGCTTATCAAGCTGTTGTTCAAGCCAATGGTTTTGAAGATGTAACTTTTAGTGCTTTTCAAATTAACACCGGCGATGACACTGGTAAAATTATGGTGGCAATCCAAGCTCCTTCTAATG
>MDSV01186730.1_pt1 | contig 10025 bp, 10 predicted proteins | sample 810851 | NCBI WGS metagenome assembly MDSV01 (sample SAMN05326640, study PRJNA326480) | marine metagenome | isolation source: seawater | place: Atlantic Ocean: North East | collected 2012
AATAGATGAGGATACAGAAAAAGAAGCTAAATATCAAATTGTTGGTGAGTTTGAGTCTAACATCTCCGAGGGTCTAATTTCAATTAGCTCACCAATTGCAAGAGCATTAATCGGAAAGACTATCGGTGATAGTGTCGAAGTTGCGACGCCAGGTGGCGGTAAAAGCTATGAAATTATCAAAATTAAGTATGCATAAAGTAACCGCAGTATCCAATGGATAAATTATAAATATATGGCTGAAAAAAAATCTAAAGTAATAATAATTGGTTCAGGCCCAGCTGGATACACTGCTGCAATTTATGCTGCGCGCGCAATGCTAGAACCAATTCTAGTTGAAGGCATCCAACCCGGGGGTCAACTTACAATAACAACCGACGTGGAAAACTACCCAGGTTTTGCAGATATCATACAGGGCCCTTGGCTCATGGATCAGATGAGGCTGCAGGCCAAGAACACAGGTGTAGAAGTGATAAATGACCACATTAATCAATGCAATCTATCTAAATACCCATTCCAAATGAATGGCGACTCCGGAACTGAATATATTGCCGAAAGCATCATTATATGTACAGGAGCCCAGGCAAAATGGCTTGGTTTGGAAACTGAAGAAAAATTCATGGGTTTTGGAGTTTCAGCCTGCGCAACCTGTGATGGGTTCTTTTATAAGGATAAGACTGTAGTTGTTGTTGGGGGCGGTAATACAGCTGTTGAAGAGGCGTTATTTTTAACAAATTTTGCAAGCAAAGTTACCCTCATTCATAGAAGAGACGAATTACGATGCGAAAAGATACTAGAAGACAGATTATTCAAAAATAAGAAAATAAATGTAATCTGGGATAGTGTTGTAGATGAGATTACGGGTACTAAAAATCCAAATTCTGTAACTGGCATAAATATACGAAACATAAAATCAAATAAAACAGGACACTTAGAAACAGATGGTGTTTTTATTGCAATTGGTCACAAACCTGCAACTGAACTATTTACAAAAGATTTAGAAACCAAAAATGGATACATTATCACGACTCCTGGGTCTACAAAAACCTCAATATCTGGTGTATTCGCTGCTGGTGATGTGACCGATGAAAAATATCGTCAAGCTGTAACTGCCGCAGGAATGGGCTGCATGGCCGCCCTGGACGCAGAAAATTTTTTAGCAAACAAGAATACCAATGGACTGGGATAGGTTAAGAATTTTTCATATTGTTGCAGATGCTGGTAGTTTTTCTCATGCAAGTGAGGATATTAACACAAGTCAATCTGCTATTAGTAGGCAGGTTTCTAATCTCGAATATGAGGTTGGTATGCCGCTATTTCACAGGCACCCTCGAGGACTTATACTTACAGAACAGGGCGAACTACTCTATAAGCGGACAAGAAATATTGTTGATATAATTAAGGACGCTGAATTTGAATTAATAGATAGCAAAGAAAGACCATCGGGAGATTTATCTGTTACCACAACAGTTGGCCTTGGCACTAATTGGCTTACACCTCGCCTTAAAGATTTTACTTCAAAATTTCCTGAAATTAATCTAGAGCTCAGGTTAACTGATGCAGAGCTTGATGTTGGGATGAGGGAAGCCGATATCGCAATCAGGTTTCATAAGCCACAACAATTAGATCTAATTCAACGCAAACTATTTACTGTTCATTTTCATTTATACGCATCGCCAATGTATCTTGATGAGCATGGTACCCCAAGTAAGATAAGTGATCTTAAGAACCATAAAATTGTTACATATGGGAGAGCACCCGATTATCTGAAAGAGATAAATTGGTTAGAGAATATAACTAAAGAATATAAGATAAAACCAATTTTAAAAATAGGAAATATAAAAGGATTACACATGGCGGTCTCCAACAGCATTGGAATTGCAATGCTTCCGGATTATCTTGTTAGTCAGGATGATAATTTAGTCAGAATAGCTTTCAACGCAAAACTTCCAGAAATTGATACCTATCTAACTTATGCTGAAGAAAGAAGGAATTCAAAACGGATTGCAGTTTTCAGGGAATTTATTATTGAAAAAGGGAAAGAATGGGCATTTTAGTATTGCAAAAAATGCATATCTGTTGTGCATTATTATGTATAGATTTGCATACACGATTAAGTTAAATTGCTTATATTGTATATGATACCTCCCAATTAACATATACGCTTGCACATCACAAAAAAACTGGACTCTTCCCTGGAGTTCAGTTTTTTTATGAGAGTCCGGCACAAAATCTAATAATTCTTGTACAAGCTTCCTCTAGCTGCTCGATTGATGTTGCATAAGAAATCCTAAAACAAGGACTTGTCCCGAACGCTTCACCGTGAACAACCGCGACTCCTTCAGCATTGAGCAACTCGGTTACAAAATCTTCATCAGTTTCAATAACAAAACCGCTCGCGGTTTGCTTTCCTATGCAACCTGAACAATTTGGATATACATAAAATGCACCTTCTGGGACCCCACACTGAATTCCTTCGGCTTTATTTAAGAGGTCAACAACGAGGTCCCGACGCTCTCTAAATTCTTTTACCCACTGTTGAATAAAATCCTGATTTCCCTCCAGTGCTTCAACAGAAGCCCACTGACTAATTGATGTTGGATTGGTGGTAGATTGCGACTGGATTGTCCTCATTGGCTTAATTAATTTTTCAGGCGCCCCACAATAACCAATGCGCCATCCAGTCATTGAGTAAGCTTTGGATACGCCGTTTAAGGTCAATGTTCTATTGAATAATTTTGGTTCAATTTGAACTGGTGTATAGTATTTAAAGTTGTCATATAAAATATGCTCATAAATATCATCAGTTAGTAACCAAACATGATCATACTTAAGTAATACATCTGTCAGAGCTTTTAATTCTGATTTTGAGTATGCAGCTCCACTTGGATTTGAAGGCGAATTAAATATAAACCATTTCGTTTTGTTGGTGATAGCCTTATCCAATTGATCTGCACTTATTTTGTAATTATTTTCAGGATTTCCTTGTATTATTATCGGCTTTCCCCCAGCCATTTGGGTTATATCCGGATATGATACCCAATATGGAGCGGGAATCACAACCTCATCACCATCATTTATAGTTGCCATGAAGGCGTTATAAATTATTGCCTTGCCCCCTGGAGCAACAAATACCTGATCTATTGTGTAGTCAATATTGTTCTCTTTTTTAAACTTATTAACTATAGCCCGTTTTAATTCCGGTATCCCATCGACTGCAGTATATTTAGTTTCCCCTCTGTTTATGGCATCAATTGCAGCTTCTTTAATATTATCTGGAGTATCAAAATCAGGTTCGCCCGCACCAAGCCCAATAACGTCTCTGCCTTGTGACTTGAGCTCCCGTGCCTTTTGAGTAACTGCAATCGTTGGAGACGGCTTTATAGCCTGAACTTGCTTGGATAGAAATTCATTACTCGCCATTTTATAGCTCCCTTTCTAATGTAACACCATATGCGGATACATCCCGATTTGTAGCGCCTCCGTTATTGTTCACAGCTTCACGCCACCTCTTCATATGATCTGTTTCGAAGTGGGCCTCAAGATCTTCCATTGATTTCCATTTCTCTGAGACACGAATTAATCCAGGATCGTTCAAAGCCTCTGAGAATTTATATGAGATGCAGCCACTCTCTTGATTACTTTTTTTAATAACCTCAGCTATTTCATTTCTTAAAATTTCAATGCTTTCAGGATTTAATCTAAACTCGCCCATCACGATAATCATTACAGTTCCTCCGAAGATATTCGATGCCCGACATTTATCTAACACAAATATAGATTATTTGTTACAAAAAATATAGTTTATAAATATTGAAATTTAAATGTAAACATAATAATTATTTATAAAATATAATAACAAAATGACAGCTCAAAATGTCTCTAGATTTGGTCCAGAATAAGTTTCAAATACAATCCAAGTTTACACCCTCAGGCGATCAGCCAAATGCAATAAAATTACTTACAGAGGGTTTAAATAAAGGAGTTAAAGATCAGGTGTTACTCGGTGTCACTGGCTCTGGTAAAACATACACCATGGCAAAGATAATTGAAGAGGTTCAAAGCCCTGCCATTGTATTGGCACCAAATAAAACACTTGCAGCTCAACTATACGGTGAATTTAAATCTTTTTTCCCCCAAAATGCTGTCGAGTATTTTGTATCATATTATGATTATTATCAACCAGAAGCATATGTTGCAAGGACAGATACATACATTGAAAAAGACGCCTCAATAAACGAGCAGATCGATAAAATGCGTCACTCTGCAACAAGATCACTTATTGAAAAGAAGGATCTCATAATCGTCGCATCAGTGTCTTGCATTTATGGGATTGGGCCGTTGGATGTATATGCTAATATGACAGAGAAAATTGAAGTTAACATGAATATTGATCTGCGGATGATTATTACAAGATTAGTTGAGCTCCAATACAAACGAAATGATCTAAATTTTTACCGTGGTACATTCAGGGTCAGAGGAGACACCCTTGAAATCTTTCCGGCCCATTATGACGATAAAGCATGGAGAATATCTTTCTTTGGCAATGACGTTGAGTCAATTGAAGAATTTGACCCCCTTACTGGTGAAATTTTTGATAATATTAATTCAATAACAATATTTGCAAACTCTCATTATATAACCCCAAAGCCAACTCTCGAGACAGCAATGCTGCAAATAAAAAATGACCTAAAGTCACGCCTAGATTTCTTCAATAGAGAGAATAAGTTGCTTGAGGCACAAAGATTAGAACAAAGAACAATATTTGATCTTGAAATGATAGGTACAACCGGAACATGCGCAGGCATAGAAAATTACTCGAGATACTTATCAGGAAGACAAGAGGGTAATCCACCCCCTACATTATTTGAATTTATGCCAAAAGATGCAATTGTTTTCATTGATGAGAGTCATGTTACAATTCCCCAGTTGGGTGCGATGTACAAGGGGGACCTGAGCAGAAAAGAAAATTTATCTGAATATGGTTTTAGGTTGCCTTCATGCAAAGATAATAGACCCTTAAATTTTGATGAGTGGAATGGTATGAGATCTCAAACTATTTATGTTTCAGCTACACCAGGAAAGTGGGAATTGAACCAAACTGGTGGTAAATTTATTGAACAAATTATTCGGCCAACTGGTCTAATTGACCCAACCACAGAAATTAGGCCAGTAAAAAATCAAGTGGAGGACATAGTTGACGAAATAAATAATGCAACAACAAGTAATCAAAGAGTGCTGATCACAGTTCTCACAAAAAAAATGGCCGAAGATTTAACTGAGTTTATGCATGAAAAAGGTATTAGGGTTCGCTATTTACATTCAGATATTGACACGATCGAGCGTATTGAAATAATAAGAGACCTGAGAAAGGGAATTTTTGATGTATTAATTGGTATAAACCTACTTAGGGAGGGCCTAGACATTCCAGAATGTTCACTTGTGGCAATACTTGACGCTGATAAAGAGGGTTTTTTAAGATCTGAGACGTCACTCACACAAACTATCGGAAGAGCGGCAAGAAATGTAAATGGGAGAGTAATCCTTTATGCCGATAAAGTCACAAATTCAATATCTAATGCATTAGCAGAAACTGAGAGAAGACGGAAAAAACAAAGATTATACAATAACGATAATAATATCACCCCAGAAACAATATCAAGGAATGTTGATGACCTTGATTATTCAATTTATGAAAAAGATTACTATAATGTTGGAATAGATAGTAAAATAGAACTGAAGGAAGAAGATTTTGATAAGAAAGTTGAAAGATTAAAAAAAGAAATGCTAGATGCTGCTTCAAATCTTGAATTTGAAGAGGCTGCAAGAATTAGGGATGAACTTAAGAGGCTAAGTAATAAAAATTTACTTATCGATGAAAATCATTGATGTAGTGGAGCAGTTAATGAGAACAATATTAATAACAGGTGGCGCAAAAAGAATTGGTAAGTCAATCGCAGAAGACCTCGGTTGTGAGAGTAATCGTATCTTAATTCATTATAACAATTCGGATGTTGATGCTAAAAAATTACAAAATGATCTGAAAAATAAAAAGGTGCAGGCTTTTATTTATAAAGCTGACCTGTCAAAAGAGAACGATATTATCAATATGCTGGATAAAATAACAAAAGATGTTGGACAAGATCTAGATACAATCATTAATTGTGCATCGTTATTTGAAGATGACAGTGCTAAAAATATTACAGTTGAAAATTTTTCTAAACATATGGATATAAATCTTTTGGCACCGATTTTACTATCAAAGCATCTATGTAAGATCCACCAAAAAGATCGAGATAATAATATTATTAACATAATCGACCAACGTGTAATGAGATTGAATCCCTCATATTTTAGTTATTCAGTCAGCAAGTTTGGTTTGTGGGGCGTTACTCAAATGATGGCTCAAGAATACAGTCCAACAATCAGAGTTAATGCAATTGCACCAGGCCCCATATTAGCAAACCATGATCAGACAACAGAGATGTTTGACGCTGAAGCAAATAATACACCACTAAAAAAGCAACCAAGTATAAAAGATATCTCAAATGCAATTAAATTCCTTTTAAGTACAGAATCGGTTACAGGTCAAATAATCGCAATCGACTCTGGCCAACACTTATCATGGAAGACGCCAGACTTCATAGAGAATTAGAAATCATATGAAGAGAGAACTAACAAATACTGAAACAGGCATTCTAACCATCAGGTCTTATTCCAAAGATCTCACCAAGAAGCCGGGCGTATATAAAATGCTCGATGCCAACAAAAATATATTATATATCGGAAAAGCAAAAAACTTATTCAACAGGGTTAAAAGCTATACAAATCTCAACAATCATACATACAGAATAAAGAAAATGATTTCAGAGACAAGATCAATGGAGTTTACAATAACCAGTACTGAAGCTGAAGCGCTTCTCTTAGAAGCAAATCTTATTAAGAAAAACAAACCAAAATATAATATCGCCATGCGCGATGATAAGTCTTTTGCAAAAATATTGGTCAATAAGGAACATGATTACCCAAGATTGATGAAATATAGGGGTGATAATAAGTTAAATGGTGATTATTATGGACCATTTGCATCTGCTGGTGCTGTCAATAAAACCATTGATACTTTACAAAAAGCCTTCTTAATCAGAACTTGCAGTAATCATGTATTTGAAAATAGATCTAGGCCGTGTCTTTTATACCAAATAAACAGATGCTCTGCGCCATGTACAGGAGAAATTACTAAAAAAAATTATGATCATCTGATTAAGGACCTGCAAGATTTTATGAATGGACATGCAAGTAATATCAAAGATAAAATTTATACTGATATGCAGAGGGAGTCAGCAAACTTTAATTACGAGAATGCGGCAAAACTAAGAGATAGATTAGAGACTATAAACAAAATAATATCCCAACAATCTATTAATAATTCAAATATTGGTGATGCAGATGTATTTGGCATTAGTAGATTAAACAATATTGTGTGCATACAAGTATTTTTTATCAGGGCGGGTCAAAATTGGGGTAATAGGGAATACTACCCCATCGCGAATAAGCTTGATACAAATCCAGAAATACTAGACTCATTTGTCGCTCAGTTTTATACATCTCATCCATGCCCAAATAACATAATCGTGTCTGAGAAATTACCTAGTGAAAAACTTCTTGCAAGTGCTTTATCAGAAAAAAACAAGCGAAAAATAAAGATTATGCAACCTAAACAGGGTGAAAAATATAGGCTTGTTAAAAAAGTGCTCATGAATGCTGAACAAGCACTTAATCGAAAAGTTAACCAGATGCAAGATCAGCAAAGTCTACTTGAGGGACTTGCCACAAAATTACAATTAAACAAAGTACCACGTAGAATTGAAGTTTACGATAATAGCCATACTCAGGGTAGCTTTCCAGTTGGCGCTATGATCGTTGTTGGTCAAAACGGTTTTGATAATAAGAATTATAGAAAATTTAATATAAAATCGAGAGATATCTCAACAAGTGATGACTATGCTATGATGCGAGAGGTTCTCACACGGAGATTTGCAAAACTATCTGAGAAAGATTTTCAAGATAGTTCTCCTGACCTTGTTGTAATTGATGGGGGTAAAGGTCAATTGAATATTGCGATTGATATAATAAAAGAGAATAAGATAAAAGATATTGAGGTTATAAGTATATCAAAAGATAAAAATAGAAAATATGGTAATGAAAAGATACACTCAAAAGACAAAGGGGTTTTCATTTTGGACAAGAATGACCCTATCTTTTTTTTCTTACAACGCATCAGAGATGAAGCTCACAGATTTGCAATAGGAAGTCATAGAACAAGACGAGTTAAACAAATTAATTACTCCAGACTTGATGAGATCGAAGGTATTGGGCTGAAGAGAAAGCAACAGTTGATGAGACATTTTGGAAGCATAAAGTCTATAAGTGAAGCAAGCTTTGATGATATAATAAAAGTTCCTGGGATAAATGAAAAGATAGCAAAAGATATACACTCTTCGTTTAAAAGTAGATAAAATATGAAAATGCAAAAGAGCTCCCTATACTCCATACCAAATTTGATTACATATTTTAGACTCCTATCTATCCCATTTATTCTCGTATTCTATTTGTCAGGAATACACATTCTACAATTATTGGCTTTTATTATTTTTATTCTGGCATCTCTATCTGATTTTCTTGATGGATATCTTGCAAGAAAATTAAATCAAACATCAGTACTAGGAAAAATCCTAGACCCAATTGCTGATAAGCTTCTGGTCATTTTGGCATTCATGATGTTTATAAATTCTGATTTGCTCAATACCTATACCACAATCGGTATACTGATTATCACGGCTCGGGAGATAATAGTAATGACAATGCGAGAAATAACAGCGCACCAAGGAATAATGATAGATGTAATTAAGCTATCAAAATTAAAAACAACATTACAATTTATTTCACTAATTCTGCTTTTTTTGGTATCAATCACTCGTAGTTCAAACATACAGGTAATAAATCTTACAAACACATTTATCTATGCCACAGCTATAATAAGTCTAATATCTCTAATAATATATATAAAAACTGTTCACAGAAACATTATAAGAAAGAAAGAAAATGAATCTTAAGTATTTCGCATGGATAGCAGAAATTATTGATAAACGGGAAGAGAGTTTAGAAATACCATCTGAAATTGAAACAATAGGACAGCTCATTGATTATCTATCCTCAATCGATGAAGCTTACAAAAAAGCTTTCGAAAAAAGAAAAAATATCAAATTTGCGTTAAACCAAGTTCTAGTGAATGAAAATGAGTTGATATCAAAAGCTGATGAGGTAGCCTTCTTTCCTCCAATGACGGGCGGTTAATATGGATATTAATATCACAAAAGATGATTTTGATCTTACTGAGGAGATAGAAATCTTTAATCAGAATAGTTCTGATCATGGAGCTGTCTCAATTTTCATTGGTAAAGTGCGTCCTGAGAAGGACCTACAGAGTATGCAGATTGATTGCTACCCAGAAATGGCTCAGAAAGAAATCAAAAATATTGCAAAAATTGCATACTCGAAATGGTCTCTTGATAATATTAGAATTGTACACAGATATGGTTCGTTAAAACCAAAAGAAAACATCGTTTTGGTAATAACGGGATCAAGTCATCGTTCTGATAGTATGAGCGCTAATGAATTCATCATGGATTTCCTGAAAAGTTCAGCACCATTCTGGAAAAAAGAAATATACTCTGATAAAGAGATATGGGTCAAACAAAAGGAGAGTGACTTGAGGAAGTTATATCAATATGGGAGTTTTTAGTCTTTGAAATCAGGCATAAGATCTATCTATTTACCAGACTTATGTAGTCTTCCATTAAGTCTTTTGTAATCTGACCTGGTTTGAAATCATACTGACCAATTTGTGATACTGGGGTGACCTCAACAGCTGTTCCTGTCAAGAAACACTCAGTAAATTCTGCCATTTCCTCTGGTAATATCTTTCTTTCGACTATTGATAAGCCTCTCATCTTAGCAAGCTCTATGAC
>MDSV01014321.1_pt1 | contig 10024 bp, 7 predicted proteins | sample 810851 | NCBI WGS metagenome assembly MDSV01 (sample SAMN05326640, study PRJNA326480) | marine metagenome | isolation source: seawater | place: Atlantic Ocean: North East | collected 2012
ATTGGGCAAGTGGCGGAATTGGTATACGCGCTGGTCTTAGAAACCAGTGCCGCAAGGCTTAAGAGTTCGAGTCTCTTCTTGCCCACCAAAATATTATGAGAGTAGAAACAAAATCAAAAAAAGGTTTAAGAACAGTTTTATCTGTAATAATCGATAAAAAGCAAATACAGACAAAAATGGATGAAAGACTTAAAGAGCTTCAAAAAGAAGTAGCTTTAAAAGGATTCCGCCCTGGTAAAGTTCCTCCTGACGTCATTAAAAGTCAATTTGGTAAATCTATATATGGAGAGGTGATAGATAAGATTTTAAGAGAAACTACTACAAAAGCTATAGATGAAAAAAAGTTGAAAGTTGCCGGTCAACCAAAAATTGATTTGAAACAGTTTGGCGAAGGAAAAGATTTGAACTATGAATTACAGATAGATTGTTTGCCGAGCGTGACTTTAAAAAGCTTTGAAAAATTTAAAGCTACAAGTTTTAAAATAAAAATTGAAGATAAAATTATTGACGAAAAATTAAAAGAAATTGCAAATCAAAATAAACAATTTGAAGTTAAAAATGAAAATGAAAAAGCAATTAATGGAGATCAAGTTACATTTGATTATTCAGCTACAGTTGATGGTAATAAATTCGATGGAAGTGAGGGAAAAGGTGTTAAGCTGGAGTTAGGTAAAGATCTTTTTTTAAAAGGTTTTGATGAGCAGTTAATCGGTGTTAAAAAAAATGATAAAAAGATATTAGACGCTACACTCCCAGCAAATCATCCCAAAAAAGAGCTTGCTAACAAAAAAACTAAATTTGAATGTAAAATTTTAAATATAAAAAAACCTAAAGCTAGTAAGATTGATGATGATTTTGCAAAATTAATGGGCGCAAAAGATATAAAAGATTTAAAATCTTTAATTGAAAAACAAATCTCAGGTCAATATTCTCAAGCATTGAATGCTATTACTAAAAAAGAAATACTTGAACAAATTGAAAAAAATCATCAGGTAGATTTACCTCAGAACCTAATCGATCAAGAAATTTCAATCATGACTCAAAACCTTAAACCAGAGGACAAAGAAAAGCATAAATCAAATAATGAAAAATTAGCAAAATCTAGAATTAAACTTGGTTTATTGCTTAACGAGTATGGAGAAAAAAATAATTTGAAAGTATCAGATGATGAAGTTAGAAATGAAATTCAAAAGCAAATCAAAGGTATGCCTGGTCAAGAAAAAATGGTGCTTGAGTATTATCAAAAAAATCCTAGTGCTTCTCAAAGTTTAAAAGGTTCTTTGTACGAGGAAAAAATAATTGATTTAATCAAGTCAAAAATAAATCTTACGTCCAAAGAAATTAATATAAAAGAAGCAGAAAAAATAATTGCCGACTTTAATAATCCCAACGTAGAACTTGACAAATCTAAAACCTCATCCCTCACTAAAAACAAGTCTAAATCAAAAAAAATTAGTAAAAAGTAACCAATAGTTGTATAAACCAATTATGAGTCGTGAATTTGAAGAAAAAATGAATAGCTTGATACCTATGGTTGTTGAACAAACAAGCAAAGGTGAAAGAGCATATGACATTTACTCAAGACTGCTTAAAGAAAGAATAGTTTTTTTGGTAGGCCCAGTTAACGATGCAGTTGCATCTTTAGTTACAGCACAACTACTATTCTTAGAGTCTGAAAATCCAAAAAAAGAAATTAATTTTTATATTAATAGCCCAGGCGGCTTGGTGACGGCTGGTTTAGGAATTTATGATACCATGCAATATATTAATTCACCGGTATCCACTCTATGTATTGGTCAGGCCTCATCAATGGGTTCTTTTCTTTTAGCAGCTGGTGAGAAGGGTAAAAGATATTCTCTACCTAATTCAAGAATTATGGTTCATCAACCATCAGCGGGTTTTCAAGGACAAGCAACTGACATACAAATTCACGCTAAAGAAATTCTTTCTTTGAAAGAAAGGCTTAATAAAATTTATTCAAAACATACTGGTAAATCTGTTAATGAAATTTCTGATGCTCTGGAAAGAGATAATTTTATGACTGCAGAAGAAGCCAAAAAATTTGGATTAATAGACTCCGTTGTAGAGAAAAGAAAATAACACACAATATATAGCTTATTTTACAACTTCAACTTGCTATGCTTTTGTTAGAGTTTTATATTAGTTATATTGATTCGATATGTCAGAAAAAAATAACAAAAATATATTATACTGTTCGTTTTGCGGAAAAAGCCAACACGAAGTTAGAAAACTTATAGCCGGTCCTACTGTTTTCATTTGTGATGAATGTGTAGAACTTTGTATGGATATTATTAAAGAGGAAAATAAAAGCTCTTTAGTGAAGCATCAAGATGGCGTTCCTTCTCCAAAAGAAATTTGTAAAGTATTAGATGATTATGTGATTGGTCAAAAATTTGCAAAAGAAATTTTGTCAGTAGCAGTGCATAATCATTATAAAAGATTAAATCACGAGACAAAAAATAATAAAGATATTGAACTATCAAAATCTAATATCTTATTAGTTGGACCAACTGGTTGTGGAAAAACTTTATTAGCTCAAACTTTGGCAAGAATTTTAGATGTACCCTTTACAATGGCAGATGCAACTACTTTAACAGAGGCTGGTTATGTCGGAGAAGATGTTGAAAATATAATTCTTAAACTTTTACAAGCTGCTGATTATAATGTTGAAAAAGCTCAGAGGGGAATCGTATACATAGACGAAGTTGATAAGATAAGTAGGAAATCTGAGAACCCGTCCATCACTAGAGATGTTTCAGGAGAAGGTGTTCAACAAGCTCTTTTAAAAATAATGGAAGGTACGGTCGCTAGTGTTCCACCACAAGGGGGAAGAAAACATCCTCAACAAGAATTTTTACAAGTTGATACTACAAATATTTTATTTATATGTGGAGGCGCATTTGCTGGATTAGATAAACTAATTGATGGAAGAGGCAAAGGAAGCTCAATTGGTTTTGGAGCAAAAGTAAAAAATTATAAAGAACAACCGCTATCTGAAATAATGAAAATGTTAGAACCTGAAGATTTAATAAAATATGGACTTATACCTGAGTTTATTGGAAGGATGCCAATAATAGCAACTTTAGATGATCTAGATGAAAAATCTTTAGTAAAAATTTTAAAAGAGCCAAAAAATTCTTTAATAAGACAATACCAAAGATTATTTGAATTTGAAGAAGTAGATTTGGAATTTAAAGAAGATGCTATATTAGAAATTGCAAAAAAAGCTATTTCAAAGAAAACTGGAGCTAGAGGATTAAGGTCGATTCTTGAAAATATTTTACTGAAGACAATGTTTGATTTGCCAGATATGGAAAATGTGATTAAAGTGACTGTGGATAGCGCATCAGTTAAAGGTTCTTCAGAACCCATTGTCACATACGGCAAGAAACCATCAACATCAGTAGCTTAAATCTAATTTGTTTCTTGAAATTAGTGTATTAATCGCCATATTATTAATTAATGAAAGCATCATATCTTAAACCTCTGTTACCTCTGAGGGATATAGTTATATTTCCATCAATGGTGGTGCCACTTTTTGTTGGTAGAGAGAAGTCTATAAAAGCTCTTCAGGAAGTTATGAAGACAGATAAATCAATAGTTTTAGTTACTCAAAAAAATTCTGAGATAGATGAACCAAAAAGCAAAGACTTATATCAATACGGTTGTTTAAGTAAAATTCTTCAACTGTTAAAATTACCGGATGGCACAGTAAAAGTTTTAGTCGAAGGTGAAAAAAGAGTTAAAATTTTAGATCACAATGAATCTAACAGAAATTATTTAACTTGCGAAGTTGAAATTTCTGAAGATCAAAATGTATCTAAAGATTTGGAAACACTTGCACAAGGATTAATCAAGAAATTTGATAGACTACAAGTTTTAAGTAAGAAAGATTTAAATGATGGTTCAAGTAATTTAAAAAACTTAAAAGACCCCTCTCAAATTGCGAATAATATTTCATCAAATTTAAATATCCAAATATTTGAAAAACAAGAACTTTTAGAAATTTTAGATCTTAAAAAAAAATTGGAAAAAATTCATCAATTAATAGAAAAGGAAACAAGTGTACTCTCAGTTGAAAAAAAAATTCGTGGTAGAGTAAAAAATCAAATGGAAAAAACTCAAAGAGAGTACTATCTCAATGAACAATTAAAGGCTATTCAAAAAGAATTAGGTGAAATTGATGAAGGGAAGGATGAGCTTACCTCTTTATCAAAAGCAATATCAGACGCTAGGATGCCAAAACTTGCTAGAGAAAAATGTTTATCAGAATTGAAAAAATTAAAATCTATGAGTCCTATGTCGGCAGAAGCCACAGTTGTAAGAAATTACTTGGATTGGATGACAGAACTTCCTTGGTCTAATAAATCAAAAATAAATACGGATTTGAATAATGCACAAAAAATTCTCGATGAAGATCACTATGGATTAGAAAAAGTCAAAGAAAGAATAATAGAATTTTTAGCAGTTCAAAAAAGAATACAAAAAATGAAAGGCCCTATTCTATGCTTAGTCGGTCCTCCTGGGGTTGGCAAAACATCTCTTGGTAAATCAATTGCAAAAGCAACTAATAGAAAATTTATAAGAATTTCATTAGGGGGTATCAGGGACGAAGCTGAGATAAGAGGTCATAGAAGAACTTATATTGGTTCATTGCCAGGTAAAATAATTCAAATGATGAAAAAAGCTGGAACTAAAAATCCACTGTTTTTATTAGACGAAATCGATAAGGTTGGAAATGATTATAGAGGCGACCCTTCTTCTGCTTTACTTGAAGCTTTAGATCCTGAACAAAATAAAGAATTTAATGATCATTATTTAGAAGTAGATTATGATTTGTCAGATGTAATGTTTGTTACTACTGCAAACACACTGAACATTCTTCCTCCTCTTTTAGATAGAATGGAAGTGATAAGACTTTCAGGTTACACAGAAGATGAAAAAGTTAATATTTCCCAGAAATATTTAATACCTAATCAAAGCAAAAATAATGGTCTTAAAAAAGAAGAATGGACTATTGATGAAAAAATTAACAGAAAAATTATTAGACATTACACTAGGGAGTCAGGAGTAAGAAACCTTGAAAGAGAAATTTCTAAAATAGCAAGAAAACTAGTAAAGAAAATTGACAACAAAGAAGAAGTTAATAACCCAATTAATGAAAAAGATATAAAAAATTTACTTGGAGTGGAAAAATTTAATTATGGTGAAATAGAGGAAGAAAATAGGGTTGGTGTAGTTACAGGTTTAGCTTGGACAGAAGTTGGGGGAGAAATACTTAAAATTGAGTCTGCTGTTATGCCTGGAAAAGGTAAGATGCAGATAACTGGTAAACTTGGAGATGTGATGCAAGAGTCTGTTAAAGCTGCAAAATCATATATTAGATCCAAAAGTTTGGATTATGGAATTATACCACCAATCTTTGATAAAAAAGATTTTCACATCCATGTGCCAGAAGGAGCTACTCCAAAAGATGGTCCATCTGCAGGTGTAGGAATGGTGACTTCAATTATTTCAGCTATCACGGAAATACCGGTTGATAAAAACGTTGCAATGACAGGTGAAATTACTTTAAGAGGTTTAGTTTTGCCGATTGGAGGACTAAAAGAAAAATTATTAGCTGCGCACAGAGCAGGTATTAAAAAAGTTTTAATTCCTTTGGAAAATAAAAAAGATTTAATAGAAGTACCTAAAACAGTCTTAGAGTCTATTGAAATAATTCCAGTTAAAAATGTCGATGACGTATTAAAAGTTGCTTTAACAAAAACCCTTAAGAGAGTTGAGTGGGTAGATGTAGACCAAATATCAAAGAAAGAAAAGTTGAAAAAAGAACTTAGCACCCATTAATTTAATCTAACCACTCTGAATATTCTTTGATGTTATTTGATATATGCTTAGGCAATAAATCATTGCTTATTTTTTTTAATACAGCATTTCCAGACCACTTATATTTTTTTTGGTCTGCCTTATAATCGTAAATAATTCTTTTTTCTTTTATAAAATTTCTAATATCTTCAGTTTTTAAACCACTTTCTTCAAATTCATAATGATGAGCAAAATTTAATAATTTTTTCTTTAGTTCTTCTGGACTTTTTAAACAAGTAAAATGCCAGCCGCCGTCTTTGATAAATTTTAGACAAGAGTATTTTTTTTTTGAAAAAAAAGTATCGATTCTCCACTTTGGATAATTTCTTCCTTTGATATTTCTCAACCATTGAGGAGATAAAAAGTTTTTATTTTTTACAGCTCTTGTTCCCTGCCATAAAAAATCATCATATAATAGATTTAGTTTATAATAGAAAATTTTTTGTTCAAAAATTATTATATCATCTTTTAAATTTTTAATATTTAATTTTTCTAAATTTGGTATCTCATCTAGATCACTTACAAGAATTAAATCTTCATCTAAGGCATGAGTTAAACCTTTTGATAAACTTTCTCTTTGATAGTAGTCTCGAGCCATACCGTTCAAAATAAGCTTCTCTCCAATTTTATCCTTATTGTCTTCATCGTTAATTTTTAGAATATTCTTTGGTTGTTCATCGACTACAAGATAGATAATTTTGTCTTTAAATTTTTTAAAATTATTTATATCAAAATTTAATTTTTTTTTACTACCGTTGTGAGTGTAAGTGGCCTCAGTTATTACAAATTTTTTGACAAATTTATTAAGTGAATTTAGCCTTAAATCTAAAAGTAAATCTTCATCAAAATACATGAAGCAATCATATATATTCATGTTATTTGAGTTATAATAAAATATAATATAAGTAAATATTAATTAAATCTAAAATGAAAAAGAAAATAATTATTACTGGAGGATTAGGATATATTGGTACTGAATTATGTAAGTTGTATTCTGGTGTAAGCTGGCATCATAAAATTACCGTTATAGATAATAGGTTTATTTCTGAAAGAGTTAACCAAATACGAAATTGGAATATGGAATTTATTCAAGGAGATATTCTTGATAAAAATTTGATACAAAAACATTGTGCTGACGCAGATATTGTTCACCATCTAGCTGGTATAACAGATGTTCCTCGAACAAAAAGTGAAGCTTCAAAATTTCATGATGAAAAAATTAAGGAGGTTGGAGAAATAGGTACTAAAAATATTTTAGATGTTATTAATGATAAATGTAAGATTATTTTTCCTTCAACTCATGTTGTCTACGAGGGAATTAATGAAGTAAGAACAGACATAAAAGAGGATGAACAAACAAAACCTGTTTTGTCATACTCTTCTTCTAAAGCAATTAATGAAGATCAATTAAAAAAGTCTGGAAAAAATTATGTAATTTTAAGATTAGGTTCTGTTTACGGTTTTTCAACTGACTCAATGAGAATAGATATTATGCCTAATTTGTTCTCAAAAATTGCTTCTCAAAATGGAACACTAAAATTATTTGCAGGAGGAAGACAAATTAAAAGCCTTGTGCCATTAATTGATGTAGCCAGGTGTTTTAAATTTATGGAAGAAAAAAACGATATCAATTCCGAAACATTTAATTTAACAAAAGATACATTATCAGTAAAAGAAGTTGCAGAAGTTTGTAAAAAACATAATCCTAAAATTGAATTAAAAGAAACAAATGATGAAGTACCTAATTTAGGATTTTCACTCTCAAATAAGAAACTTTTAAAGACAGGTTTTGAATTTCTTTATAATTTAGATCAGAACATAAAAGAAATGATTCAAAAATGGTCTAAGCAAAATTTAATTAAAGATTTAGAATATGTTAGAGGCGGAGAAAATTTATATGTTGATGAAAGAGGTGTAATTAGTAATCATGAATTAACCGAACCAATTAATTTAATTGGAATGATTGAGTCTAAAAAAGGAACAATACGAGCTAATCATTATCACCCACAACAAGAGCAGAAATGTTTGTTTACTAAAGGTCAGATTATAGAAATTTTTCAAGATATTATTAACCCAAACTCTCCAAAAATCACACAAGTTGTCAATAAAGGGCAACTTTCAATAATCAAACCAAATGTTGCACATACAATGGTTTTTACAAAAGATACAACTTTTTTAAATTTAGTTAGAGGAGAACGTGATCATGAAAACTATGGAATTACACATACAGTTAAACATGTTTTTGTAGACGAAAAAGAGAAAAATTTATTATTAGAGTGTTATAAATTTGATTGCAGATCATGCGGGAGTACAGATTTAAAAAGAGTTGTATCTTTAGGATATCAACCCTTAGCGAATAATTTAACAAATAAAAAAGATGAGAAATGTGAGCTATATCCTTTAGAAGTTAATTACTGTAAAAAGTGTCACAACTGTCAACTTTCTGTAGCAGTAGATCCAAAAAAGATGTTCTCAAATTATCTTTATACCTCATCTACATCAAAAACTTTTAGAGATCATTTTGTTAAGGCAGCAAAAAAATATTTAAAAGACCTTAAGTTAAACAAAAAAAGCTCTTACATTATAGACATTGGTAGTAATGATGGAGTTGCCCTGAAACCTTTTTTAGACCTAGGATTTAAGAAAGTACTAGGAATAGAACCAGCTAAAAATTTAGCAAAGCTTGCTAATAAAAATAAAATTAAAACTTTTAATGGCTTTTTGGAGAAAAAAAATATTAAAAAGATTAAAAAAAATGCAGATTTAATTTTAGCCTCAAATGTTTTTGCTCATTCAGACAAACTTAAAGAAATGGCCGAATGTATGTTTAATTTATTAAGTAGAAAAGGAACTATAGTTATAGAGGTACAATACCTAATGAATACGCTTAAAGATCTCACATTCGATAATATATATCATGAGCATTACAATTATTGGTCTTTAACTTCCCTTTATTACTTTTTTAAACAATTTAAAGCCAAAATTTTTAAAGCTGAAAAAATCAATACTCACGGTGGGTCAATAAGAGTTTATATTAAAAAAGATAATAAAGTAAAAATTGACCAGAGTGTAAAAAAGATCCTAAAAGAGGAGGAAATTTTTGGAATAAAAAAATTTAACACTTATCAAAAATTTGGTGAAAAAGTTTATCAAATTAGAGATAATGTTTTAAAAAATTTAAAAAAATTAAAAAATAATAACAAAACAATTATTGGGTATGGCGCCCCAGCGAAAGCTACTACAGCTTTAAACTTTTTTGGAATTTCTAAAGAAATAAGTTTTATCGTCGAGGATAATAAATTGAAACATAATAAGTTTATCCCAGGGGTAAAAATTCCTATTAGAAAAAAATCACTTATTAAAGATAAAGATAATATAATTTTAGTGTTAGCTTGGAATTTTTTCCATGATATTAAAAAGAATAATGAAAATTTATCAAATAATTTTATTAATATAAAAGATTTAGAGACTAATAACTAGAAATTAAATTTTTCCATATTTCAAACATATTTCTTATACTTTCAAAAAAGTAGTCGATATAAAATTCTGTGAATGGTAATTTTTCTACAACAAAATCTTGAAAGAAATAGAGACCTCTAGATAAAATAATTATTATTAATAGGAATAATAATAACGAACTATAGAATCCAAAAGAAACTTTCTCATTTGATGGGTTTTGATTAGTAGTTTGATCAAGCTTAATCCCATGCTTTTTTGCCAAGTATTCTGGAGAGTACAAATTTATTTCTCTTGATTTTTTTACAACATTCTTTTTTGTTTTTCTAGTTTTTGGTCTAACTTTTTGTGCTTTAATAGATTTTGAATCTTTTTTCTGAATGCTGGGAACTGACTGAGATTTTCTAATTTCTTCAAGCGGAAACTGTTTCCATTTATTCCCACAAGAACCGCATTGAACCATACGCCCAGTAGTAGTAATAGCATTGTCAGGAACCACAAATTTTTTATTACATGAATTACAAGTTAAAATCATAATTAGTTAATAATACTGCTATTTTCATAAATTACACTACATTTTAAATACTTTTTTACTTTACAAAGTTTTTATTGTATATCTCGGTTTTATTTAATAGGGCGGTTAGCTCAGTTGGTAGAGCATCTCGTTTACACCGAGAGGGTC
>MDSV01102552.1_pt1 | contig 10024 bp, 9 predicted proteins | sample 810851 | NCBI WGS metagenome assembly MDSV01 (sample SAMN05326640, study PRJNA326480) | marine metagenome | isolation source: seawater | place: Atlantic Ocean: North East | collected 2012
GACAAAAACAACATCAGAATGCAATCTATAATCTTCTAAAGAGTGAGTAATAACTAACTCTCCTCCGTTTTGTGCATTTGCTGTGTAAGTTATACTGCTTTTCGTTATATCTGTAGTTTGGAAGTATAAATCTTGAGTATTTATTCTACCAACACCCTTAATGTCAAACTGGATGTTGATCTGAGATTTTTCCTTATCCCAAAGCTCAATCTCATCCTTTCCACCATACTTAGTGTTACCGTCAATTAGCTTTGCAGAAATAGGCATTGCTCCCTTACTGCTGAACTCTAATAACAATTCTTTAGATTGAACTTCACTTACTTTAGCTTCACCATAAGCAGAAGTTGCGAAATCTCCAAACTCAGCAAAATTTAAGTTTCTAACTGATGAAGTATCTGCAACATTTGTCTTAGGTGATTCTTCAACTATCTGAGTTTGCTCATTTTGAGAGTCAACTTCCTCAATGTTTTCAGCTGAATTTCTAGTTGCAAGTTCTTTTTCGCTAGGAGCATAGTAAATGTTGTACCCTACTAATAGGGCAATCATTAGTACAAATCCTGTTATTGTGTTTTTATCCATGGGGGTGCGAAATTACCACTTATATCCGTTTTCTGAAGACCAAATACCTTTTAGTCTCATTGCTTGTTCAAGAATTTCCCTTACACATCCTTTTCCGCCATTAATTGGGCTTACGTAATGGGCAATATTTAGGATGTCAGTTGCAGCGTCGTTTGGACATACAGATAGACCTACTTCCTTCATTGCTGGTAAATCAGGTATATCATCACCCATGTACATCACTTTGTCTAAACTAATTTCTAGTCGCTGGCACAACTCTTTTAGTGAAGCAAGTTTGTCATAACAGCTTAAATGAACCTCATCAACTCCTAATAACTTCATTCTTGATTTAACAGCTTCTTCTTTTCCACCAGTTAGAATGGCTAAGTTCACTCCTTGTTTTACAGCCCACTGAACTGCATACCCATCTCTGGTATTTGCTTGTCTTACATTAGAACCATCTTCCATTAAAAGTACAATTCCATCTGTAAACACACCGTCGTAATCGAATACGAAGAGCTCAATTTCTTCAAGCTTTATCTTGTAATTCATGGTATTCTGCTATCTTTTTAGAAATGAATTTATAGAATTCTACCGCATTTTCTGTGTTGAGTAGCTCTACATGTCTTTTTTGGCTTTTAAAGTCACCTCTAATAGCCACTCCAGTTTGTCTGTTCTTAGAGTCTCCATTTAATGCACCTGTTAAAAGACCTTCAGCTAAAGTCCTCATAAGCTTAGGATCTAGTTCGGTATTTTTCAATATATCTTGCGACAAAGTCAAACAGTGGTTTGCAAAGTTGTCTGTAAAAACAGCTGCTAGATGAACTACTGCTCGTTTTGATGAATCAGCTTCAAATGCGTCTCCATTTATACTGCTAACTAAGTTGGATATTGTTTTTAAAAACGCATCGTTAGAGGATTCTATGCCTATGGGTACACCTAAAAATCCTTTCGATGCGCTTTTATTGTTTATGCTTTTTATAGGCCAAACCACACCACGAGTTTCAGAATGCAACTTCTCGATTTCAGTAACACCTGATGCGTGAAATTGAGGAATGTTGGAGGGGAGTAGGTTGCTAACTTCAGAAATAGAGTCGTCGCTAACAAGAACTGCAATAAGGTCAACCTCAGAAATAGAGCCATCGAAGTTTATGTTCTCAGCATCCAATTCTGTTGCGAGATCGGTGGGAGTTCTTGAGATTATTTGGGTTATTGTATGGCCAGCACTTTTAAATGCGTGCCCCATAGCTCTAGCAACTCTACCAGATCCTGCAATGCTAATATTTAAAGAGATATCAGCCATTTTTATTTAATCTCAATCGACGTCTAACAGCCATAAAACTACCTAAAGCCATTAAGATGCAACCAATCCAAAGTACGTTTATTAACGGGAAAATTATAGCTTGTATTACTATGAATTCTGTCTTTACGCTTTCATGTTCCCAAATCCCCATAGTTAGTACTTCTGAAACTGGATCAAACGTTTCGATTCTAAACTTTAGCCCCCAATCCTTTACCTCATGAAGGTCTGGAATAACAGTATTGTCTCTAACGATGTAAAGCGGAGTGGCAATGGCTATTTCTTCTTGATTTTTAAGGGTTATACAAGCTTTAAAAGCCAAATCTTTATCGAGTAATCCTAGGGCAGGCTTTTCGGGTAATGTTACAACTTTCAAACTGTCGAGTGATATGAGTGTTGAACTAACAAACATTGAATCGCCTACCATTATATCAGTTGAACTGCCTTCTAACCAACCATCTTCGTCAGTTTCAAGAGGAGTGACTCTTGCCCATTTGATATGAGTGTATAAATCTGAAGTAAGGCCATGTCGAGTGTCTGGTTCAGGAGAATTCCCCATTCTCTCGTTTAGCTGAATTCTTGGCGAAAGAGTAAATAATTTTTCCCCAGGCACTCCAGAAACCCATGGCTGAGCTCTGTTAGCTTGTTCTTCAGTAGGGAAGGGTAATTGAGCCCAAAAATCATCTATATCATAGGCAAATTCATTCGAAGCAGTGTGACTTTCTGTCGCTTCGAAAACCATGCTCCTATAAACGACTACATCTCCTTTATTATAGTTGATACTTTCATTTACAAAGTAGTCCATGTCAAACAATACATGGATTCCCGCTTCTCTTCTGTCAACATAACTGACAAAGTATTCACCCATCTGAAGAGTATCTCCCTTCATTAGTAGCAAGTCAGAATTATTATCTAACTCTTCATTTAAGGAAGAGATATCACCGATTTGGTTTCTAGAAATGAATTGCTGTTGAGCAGTTGAAATTACTGCACCAAAAATTGTAAGTGCAAAACCAACGTGAGCAAGGGGAGATCCCCACTTGTCGTATGCTCCTTTAAGAACGTACTTTATGTAAGTCGCATTTGCCAGAGTAGCAAATATTGTAGCAAATAGTAGAGCTAGCCTTGGAAGTTCGTGTGATCTGAAATCGTATGACAGATAAATGATTCCAGTTATAATAACTGACACAACAAATGACTTAATCAAGCTCTTTCCAGCCTTTTTGAAGTCAGTCTTTTTATACTTAAACCATTGAGTAATACCTAGAACGATAAAGATTAGAGTAGCTAGTGGAACTTGTACTAAGTGGTAAGCCTTATCTAAATCTTTGCTAGGAGTGAAATTATGGTCAGCTAACGCCTTAAAGAAGTTAGTATTCAGATTTTCTCCTAGTGAAGTGAAGAAACAACTGAAGGGTTCTAAGAATGCATTAAATACTGGTAGGCTAGTCTGGAATGTAACGTGAATAGCTGAAACCATAATTAAAATTGCTCCGACAAACATCCAGAATTCTCTAGATAGTATGCTGTCTTCCTCTTCACTGCTAGCTAGCTCATTTTTAAATGCCATAACTGCTGCTGTACCCTGAATAATAACAAACAGTAATGTTGCTAAGGCATATTCACCTACAAATAGAAGAAGTAGAGCAACTGCAGTAGAAAGAAGGTGATAAACTCTTCTTTCCTTAGTTCCTAAAAGAAGAGTGTGAGCAAGAGCGATAAACGTAAGCAAGTACGCTAATAGCTGAGGTAGTATACCGCTATCTACAAAACTGTGAACTGAAGTGTCTCCCAGAATCCCGCTTTTAGTTAGGAATGTAGAGTAAAGGACTAGAAGGAAGGCAAGTAGCGTGAGGTATATAGTAGAAAATATAGCCGTCGGCTTTTTCTTATTCTTGTTTATCAGCATTAAATGAGCTCCAGCTACAAGTACTAACCATGGAACTAGTGAAGAATTTTCAACTGGATCCCATGCCCAGAATCCACCAAAACTTAGAGCTTCATAAGCCCAAGCTCCACCCATTAAAATTCCTGTACCTAGAATGCCGACGCCAAAGAACGACCATGGAAGAGCAGGAGTAATCCATCCTCTGTAATCTTTTTTCCAAAGTCCAGCAATAGCATAAGAAAATGGTATAGATGTAGCTGCAAAACCTAGGAAAAGAGTAGGAGGATGTATTGTCATCCAATAGTTCTGAAGCAGTGGATTCAGACCTTGGCCATCTGCAAAATATGGGAGGTTTGTCAAGTAGTTAGACATTCCAGTCCATGGAAGGCCTATGTTTTCAGGAGCTTCTCTGATGAGCAAAAAGGGATCGAGTCCCAATTGAAAATCGCCAAAATAAATCCCTAATAGCATCATTGAAAGGAAGGCTTCAATTGATGCTAGAACAGTCATTACCTTGCTTTCCCATTTATCAGCTGCCCTAATTACAAATAGAGCTAAGATGTTATGCCAAAACATCCAAAGCAAGAATCCACCTTCTTGACCACCCCAAAAAGCACTTAAGACAAACCTCATAGGCATGTCGTTGTTTAAGTGTTTCCAGACGTATTGGAATTCATATCTGTGAGCAAAGAACAGAATGAACATCAGTGCAATAACACTGAATACTGATGCTACGTGTGTATAGAAAGCTATTCTTCCTAATTTCCTCCAGCTGGTGGGTTTTAAAATCATTATCCCAACAACACTTGCAAGAAGAAATATTAAAAATAGAAGTAATTTAAACAGTGTGTCAATCTGGTAATCAATAAGATTATATATAATAAGACCAAATGCTATAAATACAAAACTTCTAAGGATGGCAGGCATCTTTGTATGCCTTATAGACGTAGCCTGAATACTAGCAGCGAAATATGAAATTCCGGCAACTATAGCCGAAGTGAATGCTAAGGCAACTAAACTTCTACCTACCCATGCCGCTATGATCCACTCACCATCAAACATCATACGCCCTCGCTAATTAAATGATTCTTTTCGTTGTATTTAGACGGACACTTAAGGAGCATTTCGCTTGCGTGGAAAATGCCATCTTTTACTTGACCATCGAGTACGATTGATTCGCTTTGTAATAGACCTTGTGGTTGAGCCTTATTCAAGTGAACTTCTAAAACATTTCCTTCGTTATCAACAAGTTTGAAGATGGTAAGGCTCGCGTTTGTTTCAGGGTCGTATAATACTGGACTCTCTTTGTAGAGTGTTCCTGAAATAGATACTTCAGTTCCAGGATTATCAAGTGCCACAGAAAAAGTTACATGCTGGTTTGCACTCTGCAATGTGAAGATTAATAGGCCTACGAATAGTGCTACAAAAATTAATGATATAATATCCTTGGTCTTCATGTTATAGCTTGTCTATTTGGTCTTCAAGATTCTTAATCTTTTTATCCATTTTAAGCATCCATATGCCCAAGCCTGCAATGATTATTATAGCTACACCTAGTACAACCGGGGCTTTTCCGTAAGCGAAGAATATTCCTTCGATTTCTAATAATTGATTCATTTAGTGCTCTTTTTTGCTTTGAATTATCTCTTTAAGAAGTTCAAGTCTAAGGGTTAGTTTATACATCCAACATCCCATGATCATCCATCCAATTACAGAAGGGTAGAAGACAAGTCTTAATGAACTATCTAGGTCGTATTTGCTAAATGCTGGATTTCCGCTTTTTCCTGGGTGTAAGCTTTCAGTAAATCTCGGTAGGACTATGAGAAGGACAATTAGAATTATAAAGGAAAACAAATTGTATACGGCAGAAAGTCTTGCTTTAGAACTAGCGTCAGTTATAGATGATCTCAGAATTAGATAACCTGAGTAGATCATTACACTTACTAGCGCTCCGTTAAGCTGTGGGTCGTTCACCCACCAAGCTCCCCAAGTAAATCTCGCCCAAAGCGAACCTGTGATTAATCCCAGTATCCCAAACACTATCCCCACTTTGATTGACGAAAGCGCTTTTGCGTCGTGCAACATTGTGTTGGGGCTAATCTTCAAAGTCTTGATAGACTGAACAAATCCAATCCCCATCAGAAGGAACATTGTGAACCACATAGGAACGTGAAGCATTAAGTTTCTGATAGACTCAACGATTCTAGGCTGGTAAGGGAATTGAAATCCATGGTCGTTCTGAAAAAAGTCATCGTTGCTGATGTCCTGAATTGCAAAACTTAAATCCACAGGAGTTCCGCTAACTAATGGCTTTTTAAAAATGGCGTTGGGTAAGTAAAGTGCGCCGTCATTTTTAATGCTCAGATGCAGGTTCCATGAACTTGACGGAGCTGTGTCTGGCATTAGTGCTTTAAGAGAAAGGATAGTGTTTGACTTAACGTCGATATTTGAGCACTCGATTATGATTTGGCCTTCGTCACATTGAAGAAAACCACGGATTTCAGAAAGAGCATTTTCAAAATTAGTAGCATAGCCTTGCACCTCGATTGTCGCAACACCGTTAGCTTCTACATAAGCGTTAGACGATTCAAGCCCAGGCCCAAGAGGTGTGAGGAAAATCATGGTGAAAACATAGATCATGATAGCTATGCCTAAATACTTCCACGAATTCTTGAAAAAATGGGCCATTATTTACTTGCTTTTAGGATCTCCAAAGGTATGGGAATAGTATGTAGCCATATACACCAATTCCTATTGATAATCCACCTAAATAGTAGAGGTTTTGAACTGTTGAAGAGATAGCAACCCCGCTGATTAAATCTGTCCCAAATTGAGTGCTAACGAGAATGATGGGTATGATAAGAGGAAGGCCTAGAATTGCAGTAAGTCCGTAACCAGCTCCAGCTCTAGCGGATAATGCAGAAAGTAGTGTTAATGTTGCTGAAAGTCCCACTGCAGTTAAAACCATTCCTAGTAAGAAGAAGAAGATTACAGTGGTGCTCATTGATGCAGTCCCAAGGAATAGTCCCAGAGCAAATAATAATAACACGCTTAACATTGACATTATCAAGCTGGAGTGAAGTGTTCTAGCTACAATCATGACTTTAGGCGGAATTGTCCAGTGTATATAGGTTCTAACAGAGTTAAGGTCTTCTGGTAAAACTCTTGAAGCTGAATTGAATGAAGTAAACATGAGAATAATCCATGCAAGGGCATTCCACGTAGAGGGTTCAGGCTTACCTCCAAGAACTTGAAGTGATGTATAGGCTGAAGCTAGAGCAAATAGAACTAGACTCATCACATTGTGAAAGCTTCTCAGGTCCATCTTCAGATGGTGCTTAACTAAATACAGAATCATCTTCATTTATACAATTCCTAGTGGTTTTGCTACCTTTTTGAATAGCTCAGCCATGTTTCTAGCATCTTCAATTGCCCTATGCTGAACTCCGTCAAATTCAAGCCCTTCTAATTGAAGAGCATTCTTAAGACCAATTTGATTACTTGAACCTTTGAATTTGCTGTAATGTCTTTGGAGGCACGCCCAATACTTAAGCCAATCTAGTTTTAACTCATGAAGCTGACTATCCATAACGAATTGCCTTCTGTCAAAATCTCCCCAACTGAATAAAGCAGTTCTAACATTAACCACATCCATCCATTCCTCAAACATCTTGATTGCCTTATCAAAGTGAGGAGCGTCATCAATATCATCTTGGGTTATAGAAGTTAGTTTGGTACAGAACTTATCTATTTTAGGGTGGAGAAGAGGTCTGATAAACACACAAAACTCATCCACTACTTCTAGATCTTCATTAACCTTGATAGCTCCAATCTCAATGATTTCCACCTGCCTGGGCTTAGGAGATCTCCAGCATGTAGCCTCCAAATCGTAGATGATAAATTGTCTATCTGACATACTTATACAAAGATAGGTTCTTATCAGTGGTTCACTAAATTTATGACTAGTATGAAATCGTTAAAAAAAATAGTTGTTTTATCAGGCGCTGGAATGAGTGCTGAAAGTGGAATTGAAACCTTTAGAGGTTCAGGAGGATTGTGGGAAGGATATAAAGTAGAAGAAGTTGCTACTCCAGAAGCATTTAATACAGATCCTGAGCTGGTTCTTAATTTTTACAATGCTAGAAGGGAAAATGTCCTTCAGGCAACCCCAAACCTAGGTCATATTGCTCTTGCAAAGCTCGAAGAAAACTTCGACGTTCAAATAGTTACCCAAAACGTAGATGACTTACACGAAAGAGCAGGATCTACAAAAGTTTTGCACCTCCACGGAGAATTAATGAAGTCAAGATCAACTAAGGACGAATCAATAATCTATGACATTCAGGGGAGTGAGTTGAATCTTGGAGAATTATGCCCACTAGGGAGTCAGCTAAGACCACATATTGTTTGGTTTGGTGAAGCTGTCCCAATGATAGATAAAGCTTCTAAACTGGTGGCAAATGCAGATGTTGTAGTAATTGTGGGTACTTCTATGCAGGTGTATCCTGCAGCTGGTTTAGTGAACTTTGTTAGGCCAGGGGTTCCTGTTTATTTAATAGACCCAAACCCGCCAGAATTCTTCATGCAAAACCTCTCTGTATACGCCATATGCGCGGTAGATGGATTGAAAACTTTAGCTGAAAAGCTTCTTAAAATGTAGTTCTGTTTCTCCAAGCAGCTCTTTGTGGAGCTTCTGAAACAAATCTGTTGTTAGAGTTGTTTTCATTCTCTCGTTTTGAAAGTTCAGCGACTAATTCTGCAAAGACATGATCACTAACTGGTAGTTCTCTAATTAATTTTTCAGGAGTGAAATACTCTACAACAAAACCAGTGTCAAATACTCCTGATCTGAACGCTTCGTGATCTACTGCGAATCTTCCAAAGTTAAGTGTTGTCTTCACGCCTACAACATCGTAGTTGTCGATTGCATAAATCATCCTATCAATTGCGGCATCTCTAGTAGGTCCGTGAGTGATAAGTTTTGAAAGCATTGGGTCGTAGTGAATACTAACTTCTCCACCTTCTTCAACTCCATCGTCTACTCTTATACCAGGCCCAACAGGAGGGCTATATCTCTTTAAACAACCTGTTGTAGGAAGGAATCCAGCAGCTGTATCTTCTGCATAAACTCTTAATTCTATAGCGTGTCCTGATATTTTTAAGTTTTCTTGCTTGAAAGATATAGGGTGGCCTTCAGCGATTCTGATTTGTTCTCTAACTAAGTCTACACCAGTAATCAATTCAGTTACTGGATGCTCAACTTGTAACCTAGTGTTCATTTCTAAGAAGTAGAAATTCTTCGACTCATCTACAAGGAACTCAACTGTTCCTGCTCCGACATAATCACAAGACTTAGCCACTTCTATAGCACATTGACCCATTTTATCTCTTAGCTTATCATCAAGTAGGGCAGAGGGAGCTTCTTCAACTACCTTTTGGTGTCTTCTCTGAATACTGCACTCTCTTTCAAAAAGATGAACAATATTTCCATGAGTATCAGCTAATACTTGAACCTCGATGTGTCTAGGCTTACGAACTAGTCTTTCCATGAATACAGCTCCGTTTCCAAAAGATCTTTCAGCTTCAGAAATAGCTCTGGCTAATTCGTCTTCTATGAGTGATGCATCGTGTACAGTACGCATTCCTTTTCCGCCACCACCAGCGCTAGCTTTAATAATTAGTGGTATTCCTATTCTTTCAGCTTCTCTTAGTGCTTCTTCAGGATCAGAAATAGCACCATCAGTTCCAGGTACAAGTGGAATATTTCTTTCAGAAACAGCTTCTTTAGCTGATAGTTTATCACCCATTACTTTAATAGCATGGGACTTAGGACCTATGAAAACAATCCCTGCTGTCTCAACAGCTTCAGCAAAATCGGCATTTTCAGACAAGAATCCGTAACCTGGGTGGATGGCATCGGTATTTGTCTTTTTAGCTGCTGCTATAACCTTGTCAATGAGAAGGTAGCTTTCAGAAGAAGGGGCAGGCCCTACACATACGCTTTCGTCAGCTGCAAGAACAAATGGAGCTGTAGCATCAGCTTCGGAGTGAATTGCAACAGTCTCTATCCCCATTTCTCGACAAGTACGAATAATTCTCAATGCGATCTCGCCTCGGTTTGCAATTAGTACCTTAGAAATTTTCCTCATCTGTAATCCTTGTAAAGTCTTGAAAAGAAAGGGGCAAGCGATTCTTATCGCACCGCTCAACCTCATACCCTTGCTGTCTTCCGACCCTGGGGGATTCAGAGGGAGCTGGTCGTAAGAGACTTGCCCCGA
>MDSV01108923.1_pt1 | contig 10024 bp, 7 predicted proteins | sample 810851 | NCBI WGS metagenome assembly MDSV01 (sample SAMN05326640, study PRJNA326480) | marine metagenome | isolation source: seawater | place: Atlantic Ocean: North East | collected 2012
TATACTGAGATGATTATTTTGTTTGATAAGTTCAGAAGTTTTATTGGTATGTGAATCATGAGTGGTTTTTAAATCAAAATAAGTAAAAATACTATTATTGCTGAAGAATAAAGAATGCTGAAGACTCAAGAAAAGTATCAAACATATTGTGTAAAATATTTTCATTTAGCCCACCTATCAAAAACTTTATCTTTATTAAAATAAGATGGGCCAATTTCCTCTTCAATTCTTAATAATTGATTATATTTTGCTACCCTATCTGATCTAGATAAGGATCCAGTTTTTATTTGGCCTGATGCAGTCCCTACGCTCATATCAGCTATAGTGACATCTTCTGTTTCACCGCTACGATGTGAAATAATATAGTTATAGTTATTTTTCTTAGCAAGTTCTATTGTTTCTAATGTCTCTGTAACAGTTCCTATTTGATTAAATTTTATTAATATTGCATTTGCTATATCTTTATCAATACCATCTTTAAAAATTTTTCTGTTAGTCACAAACACATCATCGCCTACAAGCTGAATTATTTTGCCAAGTTTATCAGTTAGTTTACTCCACCCATCCCAATCATTTTCCGCCATTCCATCTTCTATAGATATAATTGGATAGTTTAGGCACAACTTATTGAGATAAGCACAAAACTCATTACTGTCAAATGTGCTTCCATCAGACATAATATATTTATTATTTCTGTAGAACTCTGAGCTAGCCACATCTAATCCTAAATAAATCTCTTCTCCAGCTTTATAACCAGATTTCTCTATCGAATCTAAAATTACATCTAGAGCTTGTTCATTGGTTTGTAGATTTGGAGCAAAACCTCCCTCATCTCCAACAGAAGTGGATAATGAAAGATTATCAAGATCAGCTTTTAAGTTATGGAAGATCTCAGCGCCAGCTCTCAAACTATCAGAAAAAGAGTCAAACCCTATCGGAAGAATCATAAATTCCTGGAAATCTAGACTATTATTGGCATGTGCGCCACCATTAATGATATTCATCATTGGCACTGGCAATGAGTAAACATCATCATTCATAAATGTTTTGTACAAAGGTAAATCTAATGATTTAGCATTTGCATGTGCATAAGCAAGAGAAACTGCCAAAAGCGCATTAGCACCTAAATTCTTTTTATTATCTGTGCCATCAAGTTCAATCAAAAGCTTATCTAGTGATTCTTGTGTAAATGATTGATTTATATCATTATTCTTAATTTCATTATTAATATTGTCAACAGCTATATTAACAGACTTACCCATATATTTGCTGTCATCACCATCTCTTAATTCTAATGCCTCAAGTGCACCTGTTGATGCTCCGGATGGTGATACACCTCTTCCATGAGCATTGTTCTGCAATAATAGATCTACCTCAACGGTAGGATTCCCTCTCGAATCAAGAATTTGTCTAGCATTTAAATTGAGTATCTTGTTCAACTTTACAACTCCATGATTAATCTTTAACTATTGAATTTATACTACAAATTGTAGTTAATAAATTTTTTAGATCTTTAATATTTAGTGAATTTTTACCATCACTATGGGCTTTATCGGGATCTGGATGTGTTTCTATAAAAATTCCATCTATTCCAACAGCTGTTGCGGCTTTTGCCAAGATTGGTATGAATTGTCTTTCTCCCCCAGATTGGTTCGACATAGAGCCAGGTTGTTGAACAGAATGTGAAGCGTCATAAATAACTGGGCATTTTGTTTCTTTTAGGATTTCTAATGATCTCATATCGGAGACAAGATTATTGTATCCAAACGAAACACCTCTTTCACATACGAATATTTCTTTATTTCCTGTTGATTTAGCTTTTTCAACAACATTAATCATCTCCTTAGGTGACAAAAATTGTCCTTTTTTAATATTAACTGGTTTCATTGTGGCTGAGACTTTTATTATAAAATTTGTTTGTCTACATAAAAAAGCAGGTGTTTGTAAGATGTCGACTACATCAGCAACCTCATTAACGGGAGTATCTTCATGAACATCAGTTAATACAGGGATATTGAAGGTATTTTTTACCTTTTCCAAGATTCTTAAACCCTCTTCGATGCCCACTCCTCTTTTAGAGTCTATTGAAGATCTATTTGCCTTATCAAATGATGCTTTAAAAATATAAGACATAGGCAAATCTTCTATTAAACCACAGATGTGGTCAGCAATTGATAGACATAATTCTTCAGATTCAATGGCACAAGGACCGGAAATTAAGCTTAAGTTTTTTGATTTTCCTATTTCAATCGACATTTCAAGTCTTCCTTTTTGAGGCTGCATTAATAAACCCATTAAACAATGGATGACCACTCATAGGGGAAGAGGTAAATTCAGGATGAAATTGACAACCAACATACCAAATATGATTCTTGAGCTCTATCATTTCCATTAAATGTCCTTTTTTTGATTGACCACTAAATGCTAAGCCATTTTTCTCAAAATCTCCAATAAGATTCCCATTAACTTCATACCTATGTCTATGACGCTCTTTAATATTAGTCTTGGAATACATTTTATATGCTAAAGAACCTTTAGTAATAATACATTCTTGAGAACCTAGTCTCATAGTTCCACCCATATTCTCTTTATCGACCAATACTCTTTTGCCTGAGCTTTCCCTCCACTCTTCCACCAGTGCAACTACTGGATTTTTTGTGTTTTTATCAAATTCTGTACTGTTAGCTCTATCAAACTTCATAACATTTCTTGCAAACTCTATTACAGAAATTTGCATGCCAAGACAAATACCAAAATATGGTATGTTGTTTGTTCTAGCAAATTCTGCTGCAAGTATTTTACCTTCTATTCCTCTGTCACCAAATCCACCAGGTACGAGTATCCCATTCATGCCATTAAGCTTTTGTATGTTACGTTTATTTAATTTCTCAGAATCTATATATATTATTTCAACAGCTTTATGATTTATGACTCCAGCATGATACAAGGCCTCATTTAGCGATTTATATGAATCTAATAAATCAACATATTTACCAATCATAGCAATTTTAACTTTGCGTTTACATTTTTTTACCTTATCCTTGTAATCTCTCCATGGTTTTAAGTTAAGCCTTCTATCCTTTAGTTTAAACCTTTTCATCATGAAACTATCTATCTTCTGCTTACTAAACATAAGTGGTATATCGTAAATAGAAGATGCATCTAATGCTGAAAAAACAGCATCTTTAGAAACATTTGTAAATAATGCTAATTTGTCTTTAAGTGATTGATTAATATTATTTTTTCCTCTACATAATAGTACATCAGGTTGAATTCCAATTGATCTTAATTCCTTGACAGAATGCTGAGTTGGCTTAGTCTTAATTTCGTTTGTAACATCAATATAGGGCAATAATGTAAGGTGGACAAACATCGACTTATCTTTACCCAAATCAAGACTGAACTGTCTGATGGACTCCAAAAATGGCAGTGATTCAATATCTCCTACAGTACCACCAACCTCAACAAAAGCTATATCAGCCCTCTTAGCTCCTTTTATTATAAGTCTTTTTATCTCATCCGTAATATGAGGTATTACCTGAACTGTGCTCCCAAGATAATCTCCTTTTCTCTCCTTATTGATAACATTAGAATATACTCTACCAGCAGTAATATTGCTGTCTTGCGACATTTGAATGCCAACAAATCTCTCATAATGACCTAAATCTAGGTCAGTTTCTGCACCATCATCCGTTACAAAAACTTCACCATGCTGTATAGGGCTCATTGTTCCTGGATCAAGATTTATATAGGGATCTAGTTTTTGAAGAGAGACTTTAAAACCCCTTAATTTGAATAAAGAAGCAAGGGAGGCAGCTGCAATTCCCTTTCCTAGAGATGAAACTACGCCGCCGGTGATAAATACATATCTTGTCATATATTACTTAGGAAAAGTATAGACGAATTCATGGAAAAAATACATATTTAGATAGCTATTATTAATATTATCTTATGTAGGAGGTTAAAAGCAAAATATCTTTTGTCTTGGTTATTTCTATTTGATCAAATTTAAATAGAGGATTTGAATCATTATTTGTATCTAAAATTTTCAAAACTTCTCTTATCTGTTTCAAATTTAAACTAACACCTGCTCGCATGAATACCCACTCATGTATTATCATAATCTTATTATATATGGGCTCTTGATTTAACTTGGCCACTGATAGTTCATTGTCGTTATTTAATTGATAGTTTGGCAAGATATTAGATATATGCTTAACTAAACATTTTGACTGAATATCTTGAACGGAGATATTATTCAAAATATTTTTACTTATAGATGGCCATCTAGATTTTATAAGCGGTATAAGATTATTTCTGATAAAATTTCTATCATACTTATTATCATGATTACTATGATCCTCAATATAATCTATATTATTTCCTTTGCAATAATCTTCGATAATCTGTTTTGATATATTCAAAAAAGGTCTATATATAATTTTTTTATCATATATGGATTTATTTTTCATTGATGAGAGACCTCTAGCACCAGAACCTCTTATAAGTCTTAAAAAGAATGTTTCCACTTGATCAGCTTCATGATGAGCAGTAAATATTATCTCATCTTTACGACAAGATTTAGTTAGAGATAAGTATCTTTTTTTTCTACATTGTTCTTCTATATTTGATAATGAATCAATATTAATCTTAATATTTTGATGATCAATTTTCATTTTACTTGTTATTTCAGAACAATGATTTTCAAAAATAATTGATTGGGGAGACAGGTTATGATTAATATGAATCGTTCTAATAGAAATTGAACTAGATAAACTAATTTTATATAAACAATCAAGTAAAACAGATGAATCTAATCCGCCACTATATGCAATTAGAATTTTATTTATTTTAAGCTTGGCTATCTGACTTTGACAATCTGCTAATAAATTATACTGATTCGAATTTGCCATATGATTCAAGTTTTTGTTTTCGCTTCAATAATAATTCATCTAAATTTATTGCAGATAAATCATCTAGCATGGTTATCAAATTCATTTTAAGAGATGAACTCATTGCTACATAATCTCTATGTGCGCCACCAGAAGGCTCAGGAATAATTAAATCAATTAACTGAAAATCTAATAACTTAGTAGCTGTTATACAAAGAGCATCAGCTGCCTTTTCTGCTTTTTTTGCATCCTTCCACAATATAGAGGCGCATCCTTCAGGACTAATAACAGAATATATACTATTTTCTAACATTCCTAACCGATCACATACACCTATAGCTAAGGCTCCGCCAGATCCACCCTCACCAATGATGACTGAAATAATTGGCACTTTTAAATTAGACATTACGAATAGATTTTCAGCAATAGCTTGGCTTTGATTTCTAGACTCTGCATCAATTCCTGGGTATGCTCCTGGTGTATCGATGAATGTTATAATTGGTAAATTAAATTTTTCAGCTAGTTTCATAACTCTGAGTGCCTTGCGATAGCCCTCTGGTTTAGGCATACCAAAATTTCTTTTCACTTTTTCTTTTGAATCTCTACCTTTTTGATGTCCAATAAACATAAAATCATACTTATCGATCTTAGCTATTCCAGTTATAATTGCCGGATCATCGCCAAACATTCTGTCGCCATGAAGCTCGTCAAATGATGAAAATAGATTAGGTATATAATCTAAAGTATATGGTCTAAGAGGATGGCGAGCTAGTTGTGATATCTGCCAGTCAGTCAATCCACTAAATATTTTATTAGTTTGTTCTAGATAGTCCTTTTCAAGCTTAGTAATCTTAGCTTCGCTTTTAGCAGTTTTTTCAGGATCATTTTTTAATTGCTTAATTTTTTCTTCAATTTCAAGCAGAGGTTGTTCAAATTCTAGATAGTTTGGATTATATTCTTTCATCATCATTAATGTAATTGCTAGAGATTAATATAACATAACTACTGATATTTCACGACAATATTTTCTTTCCCAACTAAATCGGAAAGATTGTCAATAAGTAAAGATGTTGGATTAATAAACCATTCCTGATCTAAACTCAATGGCACGATATGCTTCTGACTTAAACATTTTATAACTAATGGACAGCTACCATTTTTATATGGTTCTAGAAGACTGACTATTTTTAATAGTGTTTTATCATTAATTAATTCAGATGATAGAAATATTTCAACTTCTTTAGAATATTGTTGTCGTGCTGAATCAAGATCAATAATCCTACTGGCTTTCATGCTTAAATCGCCATTATAATCATCTATAGCAATTATGCCTGATATAAATAATAATTCATTCTCTTTAATTAGGCTTCTATACTTTTCATAAATATCTGGATATATGATAACCTCAAGCCTATGTGATGAGTCATCTAGTGTGAGTATATTTAAAAATCGATCCTGACCCATCCTCTGTATTCGACTATTAATTATCATTCCGCTTATTGTTGCAGGTTCACTAAAACCATCATTTGGGTCTCTGCTATAATAATCTTTAAAATAAGAATCTATGTTCTTGATTGACATTGCATCAATTTCCTCACGGTATTCATTTACAGGATGACCGGTGAGATAAAATCCAAGTACTTTTTTTTCTAAATTATAAGCCCTGAGTCTTGCCTCCAATGAATCCTTAATAGTACTGATGTCAACCACTCCATCATCAAGAGAAATTGACTCAGATTTATTTTCAAATAATTCTTGTTGGCCAGTATTCTTGATGTTTTGTTTATGTTGACCATACTTCATAGCTTTCTCGAGAGCATTTTTCATAGAGAATCTACTTTCAGTGAAACAATCAAAAGATCCCGAATAGATTAGAGAATCAATAGTGCCTATATTCACAATAGTTAGTGAAACTCTCTCACAGAAATTAAATAAGTTTTTAAAGATGCCATTTTTCATCCTCTCTTCTATTATATGTTTGACTGCATTATGACCGACTCCTTTGATTGCTCCTAGACCAAATAAAATTGATTTATCATCTATAGAAGTAAAATTAAATTCAGATGTATTTATGTTTGGCTGGATAATAATAAGGTCCATCTCACTTGATGCATCAACCAAGGATATTACTTTTTCAGTATTATCCATATCAGATGATAATGCGGAGGATAGAAATTCTGATGGATAGTAAGATTTTAAATATGCAGTCTGATATGAAATAAATGCATATGCAACAGAATGAGATTTATTGAACCCATAGCCAGCAAATTTTTCCATTTTTGAAAAGATAGAATTTGCTATTGTAGTGGATATGTTATTAGTTTTTGCACCATCGATAAATTTACTTCTATGCAATTCCATTTCTTCTTTTTTCTTCTTACCCATCGCTCTTCTAAGTAAATCTGCTTCACCTAGTGTATAACCAGCAAGGGATCTTGAAATTTCCATGACTTGTTCTTGATATAAGATAAGTCCATATGTCTCTGATAATACAGGTTCTAATAACGGATGCTCATAATCAATCTTTCTACCATGTTTATTACTTATAAAATCATCAACCATATTTGTTCCTAGTGGTCCTGGTCGATATAAAGCAACCAGAGCTACAATATCATCGAAGCAATCAGGTTTTAATCTCTCCATGTATCTTTTCATCCCTGATGATTCTAGTTGAAATACACCGGTAGTAAGTTTTTTTTGTAATAAATTATAAACTTTCTGATCAGAGACTTTAATATCTTCATGATATAGTTGAATGTCACCATGTTTATCTTTGATACATCTAATTGCTTTATCAATTATACTTAGTGTTCTTAAACCTAAAATATCAAATTTTACTAAACCTAATTTTTCTATATCATCCTTATCATATTGAGTAACGATTTCATCACTTTCCTCAACTCTGTAAAGCGGTATAAAATCATCTATTTGATTGGGAGCAACAACTATCCCAGCAGCATGTTTTCCAACATTTCTAGGGAGCCCTTCAAGTTTTTTTGAGGTGTCTACTAGATTTTTTATTTCACCATTAGAATCATATTCTTTTTTGAGTTCTTTGTTTTGTTTTAATGCATCATCTATCGTTATCCCAACGCTAAAGGGTATCATTTTAGCTATTCTATCTACAAAAGTGTAGCCTAGTCCCAGAACTCTACCAACGTCTCTTATTACTGCACGAGCAGATAAAGATCCATAAGTTATAATTTGAGAAACTTTATTATCACCATAAATATCAGTAATATGATCAATTATCTTTTGTCGATTAATCATACAAAAATCTATATCAAAATCTGGCATAGATATTCTCTCGGGATTTAAAAATCTCTCAAAAAGAAGATTATGTTGTATTGGGTCAATAGAAGTTATATTTAGAGCGTAAGCGACTAACGATCCTGCGCCTGATCCTCTACCTGGTCCAACAGGTATTGAATTATTTTTAGCCCAGTCAATAAATTCATGAACAATTAAAAAATAACTCACAAATCCCATTTTTTTTATTACACTAGATTCTGTGTTAAGCCTTTTAAAGTATATCTCAGAGTTTTCGATATTATTAGCTTCTATAATTTTATCAAGACCAGATTTAACTTTGTTATCAAAGTACTCGTCAATCTCAATATTATTTGGAGTATTAAAATTAGGCAAATGATATGAATCAGATGAAATATTGATATTACATCTTTTGATTATTTCAGAAAGATTTTCTAGTGCATCGGGAATATCCTTAAAAATTTCAGTCATTTCTTTCTCTGACTTAAAATATTGTTCTTCTGTGAATTCCCTTTGATTTTCCCTATCTTCAAGCTTAATCTTTTTATTAATACAAACCCTTACTTCATGTGCATCATAGTCTTCTTTACTAAGAAATAAAACATTATTTGTTCCTATGAGTGGTAAATTTAAATTCTCTGCTATTTGAATTATTTTATTGTTATATATATCTTCTTTATATGCATTAATTCTATCAATTTGTAAATACATCCTATCTCGAAATATTTGACTAAGTGATTCAGCAAGGTTGTTTTTTTCATTAAGATCACTTGCTAAAAGATTCATCCCAAGTATGCCATTTCTTCCACCAGACAATATTAAAATATCCTTATTATGCTCTTTCAATTGATCAATAGTAGCACCTAGATTTTCACTCGGCTTTTTTTTAACATGAATTTCACTAACTAGCTTGATAAGATTCTTATATCCTGAAAAGTTTTGACATAAAAGAATTATTGATCCAAGATTTTTTCTAGATATTTTATCAACCATAGGTAACTGACATCCAATGATTGGTTTAATCTTATTATTTATACATTTCTGGTAAAATTTAATCGCCGCAAAAAGATTTAAATAGTCTGTTAATGCTAGAGTTTTAATTTTATTTTTTTTAGCAAGTTTTATTAGCTTATCAATATCAATGGTGCTATCTCTAAGAGAGTATGATGAATGAAGATGTATCTGTGTAAAATTCTTCCTCATTCGACCTCACTTAATGGCGCAAAACTAAATCTATGATAAACTGATGGACCAAATAAATTTAATGCTTTCATATGACTGCTCGTTCCATAGCCTTTATTGCTTTTAAATCCATATACTGGAAGAATCTTGTCCAAGCTAATCATATAATTATCACGTAGAACCTTAGCTACTATAGATGCTGCTGAAATCTCTGGCATTAAAGCATCTCCTCTCACTAGACTTTTACACTCAATATCAAGATTTGGAGTAAATTTACCATCAATATATGCTATTTTTGGGTTTAAATCTAAATTAATAATTGCCTTTTTCATTGAATTCAAAGTTGCATTATGGATATTAATCCTATCTATCTCATGATTAGTAGAAATCCCCACTCCAATAGAGCGCGAATGTTGTAGTATATATCTAGAGAGCCTAGTCCTTTTCTTATCTGAAAGCTTCTTAGAGTCTATCATTAGCTCCCTATCTATTGATTTATTAAGAATAATGGCTACAGAAATAACAGGGCCTGCCAGACAACCTCTTCCTACTTCATCAACACCTGCAAAAATTTGACTTGTCATACCTAGTTCACTATATATAATTGAGATATTATAAATATAACAAAAAATGTTAATCAATACTGCATATGAAAAAAAATAAAATAAATATTGGAGTCA
>MDSV01173607.1_pt1 | contig 10024 bp, 13 predicted proteins | sample 810851 | NCBI WGS metagenome assembly MDSV01 (sample SAMN05326640, study PRJNA326480) | marine metagenome | isolation source: seawater | place: Atlantic Ocean: North East | collected 2012
AGCGCTGATTTAACTGAATTGCGAGCGCTTAAAAAAAACAGCTAAAAAGGTTTTTTGCCCGGCTTAGCTGGGTTTTTTTTTGTTTGATATGAATAGTGAAACTAAAAATATAAAAAGATTGATTATTGACCAATCACTTGAGCTTGATTGTGGCAAAGTAATCAAAAAATTCCCATTAGCTTACGAAACGTATGGAACTTTAAATAAAAAAAAAAATAACGCAATTCTTACATTTCATGCTTTGACGGGAGACCAATTTGTTACAGGCATCAATCCAATTACAAAAAGGGAGGGATGGTGGTCTTTTGCAGTAGGGCCGGGGAAAGCAATTGATACTGACAAATATTTTGTAATCTGCGCAAATGTTCTTGGGGGGTGCATGGGAAGTTTTGGTCCAAAAGAAATTAATCCAGAAACTAAAAAAATATTTAGTACAACTTTTCCAGTAATAACAATAAAGGATATAGTTAAAGCCCAAAAATTTTTATTAGATTACTTGGGAATTAAAAAATTACTAGCAGTTGCCGGTGGATCAATGGGTGGAATGCAGGTTTTGCAATTTACATCTTTGTATCCAGATATGACGTATTCAGCAATACCTATAGCTTGTAGTGCTAGTCATTCTGCACAAAATATTGCCCTAAATGAATTAGGACGACAAGCTATAATGGCCGATCCAAACTGGAAAAAAGAAAATGTAACACCTGACAAAGGTTTAGCCGTGGCAAGAATGGCTGCACATATTACATACCTCTCTAAACAAGGTCTTCAAGAAAAATTTGGAAGAAAACTTCAAGATAAAGGAAGTTTGAAATTTAGCTTTGATGCAGATTTTCAAATAGAAAGCTATTTACGTTATCAAGGTGCTACTTTTGTTGATAGGTTTGATGCTAATAGTTATTTATATATTACCAGAGCCATGGATTATTTTGATTTACAAAAGCAATTTGATGGAAATTTATCATCTGCATTTAAAAATAATAAAGCAAGATTTTGTGTAATTTCTTTTTCATCTGATTGGCTTTATCCAACTAGTGAAAATAAAGAAATAGTTATAGCTTTAAACACTTGTGGCGCAAATGTTGGTTTTGTTGAAATTAATTCAGATAAAGGTCATGATTCTTTTTTGTTAAATGTTCCAGAGTTTTTAAAAACAATTAGTGAATTCCTTAACTCAACTTATAGTAAAGTAAATAATGAAAAAAGAATTTAAAGCTATATCTCAAATAATACAAAACAATAAAAGAGTATTAGATGTTGGGTGTGGAGATGGTACTCTAATGGAGTATCTTAAAATAAATCAACAAAATGATGTAAGGGGTCTAGAACCCAAAAAAGATTTAGTACAAAAATGTATCTCTAAAGGTCTATCAGTTATTGAGGGAGACGCTGAAAAAGAACTAGTTCAATTTCCAGATAATTCTTTTGATTATGCTGTCTTAAGCCAAACACTGCAAGCATTCCTTAATCCTGAGGAAGTATTAAAACAATTATTGCGAATTGGTAAACAAACTATTGTATCAATTCCAAATTTTGGTCATTGGAAAGTACGTATGCATTTATTATTTAAAGGAACAATGCCAGTAACAAAAAATTTACCTGATGAATGGTATAACACTCCTAATTTGCATATGTGCACTATAAAAGATTTTTTTAATTTCTGTAATAACAAAAATATAAAAATCGACAGATCTTTATGTTTAACAAATGAAAAAATTTCAGATATTACGCGTAATAACATGGATTATAAAAATATTTTTTCTCAACTCGGTATATTTCTTATACAATAAAAAGATATGCAAATAATTCCAATACCCTGTTTGAAAGATAATTATGCTTACATAATAAATGATGAAATTTCTAAAAATGTAGGTGTTGTCGATCCTTCAGAGTCTGAGCCTATTTTTGAGTTTTTAGAAAAAAAAAGATTGAAATTAAATTATATACTAAATACTCATCATCATTTTGATCATATCGGTGGAAATATTAAATTAAAAAAAATTTATAATGCTAAAGTTGTTGGTTTTGATGGCGATAAGCATAGAATTCCAGGTATTGATATTTTGCTTAAAGAAAATGATGTTTGGAAGTTTGGCGAATCTAAAGTAAAAATACTTTATATTCCAGGACATACTTCGGGACATATATGTTTTTTTTTTGAAAAAGAAAAATTAGCATTTACTGGAGACACTTTATTTTCTTTAGGATGTGGAAAAATTTTTGAAGGAAGTCACAAACAAATGTTGGCTTCCTTAAATAAAATAAAAAAATTACCTAAAGATACAAAAATCTATTGTGGTCATGAATATACTTATAAAAATGCTGAGTTTTGTATGAAATATGACAAAGGCAATTTAGATCTTCAAAAACAATTTGAAAGGGTAAAACTACTTAGACTCAAAAATCAACCAACGGTTCCAACAACACTAGGCGATGAGCTAAAAACAAATATTTTTCTTAGATGCAACAAAAATGACTTAAAAATTAAATTAAGCATGAAAAATGATGAAGATTACAAAGTTTTTGTCAAAGTAAGAGATTTAAAGGACAGTTTTTAATTACTCTTATAACTTGACATGACAAGTTAGAAAGTTATATTGCGTCTGTTTCCAAATATGAAATTAAAACTATGTCTTTCGCAGTTATACAAACCGGTGGTAAGCAATATAAAGTATCAGCAAGTGAAATTGTTAAAATTGAAAAACTTGAAGATAAAGAAGGTAAGACTGTAGAATTCAAAAATGTTCTTTTTTTGAATGACGACAAAATAACTGAAATAGGTAACCCTAGTATTAAAGGTGCGAGAGTTGAAGCTACTATTTTAAAGAATGCAAAAAATAGAACCATTTTAGTTTTCAAGAAAAGAAGAAGAAAAAATTCACGAAAAAAATATGGGCACCGTCAACCAATCTCACTAGTAAGAATAACAAAAATTTTTTCAAAAGATGGCAAGTTGGTTGCTGAAGCAAAACCACAAAAAGAACTAACTCAAAAAATTGTTCAAGGAAATAGAGTTAGAAAAAAACAAGAAGATAAAGTAGCTAAGGAAAAACTTAAAAGTGCAGCGAAAATAAAAAAAGCAGGCGCAAAATTAGAAGATAAAGTTAAAAAAATTACTGCAAGTACTGATAAAATAGAAGATAAAAAGAAACCTTTAACATCAAAAAAAAAGTGATACAGTTAGGATAAAATATTAGATCATGGCAACAAAAAAAGCAGGTGGATCATCCAGGAATGGACGGGATAGTGCAGGTAGAAGACTCGGTGTAAAAAGATACGGGGGTCAACTAGTATTACCTGGAAATATTATAGTAAGACAAAGAGGAACAAAAATACATCCTGGCTCCCATGTTGGTATGGGTAGAGATCATTCAATATTTTCTTTAGTAAAAGGAAAAGTGCACTTTAAGACTTCAAAACTAAACAGAACGTTTGTATCTGTTATCCCCAGCTAATTCCTTTAAAATTCAAAATTAATTTAATTATTGTTGAGTTATGAAATTTTTAGATCAAGCAAAAATATTTATTAAAGCAGGTAATGGAGGCTCAGGTTCTGCAAGCTTTCGTAGAGAAAAGTTCGTAGAATTTGGTGGGCCAGATGGAGGTGATGGAGGCAACGGTGGCTCAGTATTTCTCATTGCTGAAGAAAATTTAAATACATTAATTGATTTTAGATTCCAACAACATTTTAAGGCTGGCAAAGGTCAAGATGGTATGGGTAAAAAAAAAACTGGTAAAAATGGTGAAGATTTAATTTTAAAAGTTCCTGTGGGAACTCAAGTTTTTGAGGAAGACAATAATACATTAATAGATGACTTAAAAAAAAAGGGACAAAAAATAATTATTGCAGAAGGTGGCAGAAGGGGGTTAGGCAATGTAAGATTTAAAAGTTCCACAAATCGTGCGCCACGAAAAAAAACTGAAGGTTTGGAGGGTGAAAGTTTCTGGATATGGTTACAACTTAAAGTTATTGCAGATGTTGGTATTATAGGAATGCCAAATGCTGGCAAGTCAAGTTTATTATCTATTTTAACAAAAGCAAAGCCAAAGATAGCAAATTATCCTTTTACTACTATTAGTCCTAATCTTGGTGTTGCAAGCTATAATAATAAAGAAATAACTATAGCAGATATACCGGGACTTATAGAAGGAGCACATGAAGGTATCGGTTTAGGCGATAAGTTTTTAAGGCATATAGAAAGGTGTAAAACTTTAGTTCATCTAATTGATGTTACAGATAAAAATATATTAGAAAATTATATGAAAATTAGAAAAGAATTATCTAAGTATAGTAAAAATATTCTTAAAAAAAAGGAAATTATAGTATTTAATAAAATTGATATAATTGAAGAAAGTGAAGTAAAGCAAAAAATTGATATTTTTAAAAATAAAATAAAAAAAAATATTTATAAAATATCTGTAGTTCAAAGTAAGGGTTTATTAACAATTAAAAAATTATTAATTAGCAATGTACATAGATAAATCTAAAAAAATCGTTATTAAAATAGGTTCATCAATTTTAATAGATAACAAAGGTAAAGCAAAAAAGGCTTGGTTAAAAAACTTTGTAAGCGATATCAAGATGCTTTTAAGAAAGAAAAAAAAGATAATTGTAGTATCTTCTGGCGCAATAGCAATGGGTTGTGAATATCTTAAAATTAAAAAAAAAAAATTAAAAATTGATAAAAGCCAGGCTGTAGCAGCGGTTGGTCAAATTGAACTTATGGATTTTTATAAAAAATATTTTGATAAACAAAATATAAAAATTTCTCAGATTTTACTTACTTTAGATGATACAGAACAAAGAAGAAGATCTATCAACGCAAAAAGAACTATAGATAATTTACTCTCAATGGGAATTGTTCCAATAGTAAATGAAAATGATACTACCGCTACAACTGAAATTAAATATGGAGATAATGATAGGCTTGCATCAAGAGTGGCACAAATTATAAGTGCTGATTGTTTAATTTTATTATCTGATGTTGATGGGCTTTATACAAATAATCCAAAAAAAAATAAAACATCAAAATTAATTAAAACTATAAGTAAAATAGATGAAAATATAAAAAAGTATGCATATAAAACAGAAAGCACATATGGATCTGGGGGAATGATAACCAAAATTGAAGCAGCAAAAATTTGCCAGTTAGCAGGTTGTTATATGGCAATAGCAAATGGAAATTATAACAACCCTATTAAAAAAATTATTAAGAGCCAAGAATGCACTTGGTTTCTTCCAAATATATCTAAACTTGATGCCAGAAAACAATGGATCATTGGATCTGTGGCACCGAAAGGTGAAATTATTATTGATGACGGGGCTATAAAAGCAATAAATAATGGAAAAAGTTTACTGCCAGCTGGTGTTAAAAAGATAAGTGGCTCATTTGAAAAAGGAGATCATATATTAATTAAAGATCAAAATTATGTTGAAATTGGAAGAGGTTTAACTTCCTATTCAGCTATAGAAGTAAATAAAATAAAAGGGTCACATAGTAGAGAAATTAAAAATATATTAGGCTATTCTGATAGAGAAGAAGTGGTGCACATAGATAACTTGGTAAAAATATAAAATGTCCGTTAACTCATATATGGAAAAAATAGGGAAGAATGCAAAAATCGCTTCTAATGATTTGATTAATATAAAATTAGAAAAAAGAAATAGTGTGTTAAAGTTATTTAATAGCTATTTAAAAGTTTACTCAAAGTCAATTCTGAAAGCTAATAATAAAGATATAAAGAAAGCAAAAGGGATTAATAAGAGTATGCTTGATAGACTTAGACTCGATAATAGTAAAATTGACCAAATCAGAAAATCAATAAAAGAAATAATAAAGTTTAAAGATCCTTTGGGAAGAACGATATCTAAGTGGAGAAGACCAAATGGTTTAAATATAAAAAAAATTTCAATACCTATTGGCGTAATTGGTCTTATATACGAAAGCAGACCTAACGTTACATCAGATGTTTCAGCATTGTGTTTTAAAACTGGTAATGCTGTAATTTTGCGTGGGGGATCAGAAGCCTTTTATTCAAACAAAATATTTTCTGACCTATTTAGAAAAGCTTTAAAAAATAAAAAATGTAACGAAAACTGTGTCCAATTTATTGACAAAAAAAGTAAGAAAAATGTTAGTTACCTTTTATCAAAAATGCCAAAGTATATTGATGTTATTATACCGCGTGGTGGAGAAAGTTTAGTAAAAATAGTAAAAGCAAAGGCAAAGGTGCCAGTTATTGGTCACCTGGCAGGAATCTGTCATGTATTTGTTCATAAAAATGCAAATTTAAAAATGGCTATAAAAATTATAGAAAATGCAAAAATGAGGAATGTAAGTATTTGTGGTGCCGTAGAAACTTTACTGATAGACATGAAATGTGTAAATACTCATTGTCAACCTATATTAAAAAATTTATCCAAGCTGGGTTGTAAAATTATTGGTGATAAAGTTATAAAAGAAAATTTTTCTGGCAAAATCAAGATTGCTAAATTAAAAGATTGGAATACAGAATATTTATCACCCACAATCTCTGTTAAAAGTGTAGACGGAGTAGATGAGGCAATTAATCATATCAATAGACATGGAACGGGACATACAGACACAATAATAACAAAAAATAATAAAATTGCTAAGAAATTTCTATTAAATATTAACAGTTCAATAGCTGTACATAATGCTTCTACACAGTTTGCTGATGGTGGTGAATTCGGTTTTGGAGCTGAAGTAGGAATATCAACAACAAAACTGCATCCTCGTGGTCCAGTAGGACTTCAACAACTCACTACATATAAATATATACTTGCGGGCAAGGGACAAATAAGGAAATAATTTTTGAAAAAAAAAAATAAAAAAATAATTAAAAAAATTGGCATACTAGGTGGAACATTTGATCCGCCACATAAAGGACACTTATATATTTCGAAAACCGCTTTAAAGAAACTTAGATTAAGTAAAATAATATGGGTTATAACAAAAAAGAATCCTCTTAAAAAAAAACCTCAATTAAAAACAAAAATTAGAATAGAATTATCGAAGGCAATAACAAAAAGGGAGAAAAAAATATTTATTAAATACTTGGATAATAAAATAAAATCCTCAAATACTTATAATTTACTAAAATATCTAAAAAAAAATAATAATAAAGCATCTCTATTTTTTTTGATGGGAGCTGATAATTTATCAAAATTCCACAAATGGCATAATTGGAAAAAAATACCGAAAATTGCCAAAATAGTTGTTTTTAAGAGAAAAAAATACTCAATCAAATCTTTAAATTCAGCTGTTTCTAAAAATATTGATAAAAACGATTGGATCTATATAAAATCAAAAGAAATAAATATTTCATCTACTTTAATTAGAAAATTTTGGTAAAATAGAATTGAATGCATATCAAGGAAATAAATCAACTTAAAATAGAAATAGAAAATATTTTAAATGAAAATAAAGCTATAGAAGTAAAATCAATTGACTTGAAAGATAAAACTTCAATAGCTGACTTTATGATAGTGGCGAGTGGAAATTCATCAAGGCATATACAAGCTCTGTCTGAAATATTGTTAGAAAAACTTAAAGAAAAGGGAATTGCTAATTGTAAGCTGGAAGGACGTAACAGTAATGAATGGAAGCTTATAGATGCTTCTGATATTATAGTTCATATTTTTCATCCAGAAAAAAGAAAGTTTTATGATTTAGAAAGAATGTGGTCTGAGCTTATTCCAAAAGAAAGATTAACAATATGAAAAAAAAAATGTACTTAAAAATTTTTTCTTTAGCAATTATTATAATAGGACTAGCTGTCTCTAATTTATCTTATGCAGAAAATAAAGATAAGATGTATGAAAAAATTGATTTATTTAGTGAAGTTCTTGAAAAAATACAAGAGGAATATGTTGAGGAAATTAACCAAGCAGACGTAATGGATTCTGCTATTAATGGAATTCTTCAGTCGTTAGATCCATACTCTAGTTATATGAGCCCAGAAATTTTTGATGAAATGCAAACAGAGACAAGTGGTGAATTTGGTGGTTTAGGAATAGAGGTTGGTATGGAAGCTGGAGTGGTAAAAGTTATAGCCCCCATTGATAACACACCCGCTGCGAGAGCTGGGATTAAAGCAGGAGATTACATTGTGAGAATAAATGGCGAGCAAGTTCAGGGAAAAACTCTTATGGAAGCAGTTGGCTTGATGAGGGGTCCAGTCAACTCACCTATTGAAATTACGATAAGAAGAAAAGGATTAAAGAAAGCAAAAATTTTTAAGATTGTTCGAGAAGTTATTGAAATAAAATCTGTTGTATCAAAATTGATTAATGAGGAGATTGGTTATTTAAGATTAAGAGCGTTTAATGAAAATAGTAGCGACCAACTTAAAAAAGAAATAGTAAAATTAGAAAAAAATAATCTTGTTGGGTATGTGTTTGACTTAAGAAATAATCCAGGTGGACTTTTATCTCAAGCAATAAAAGTTTCAGATTTTTTTCTTAATGATGGCGAGATTGTTTCTACAAAAGGAAGAAAGAGCAGAGAAAATAGAAAATTTTTTGCTAAGGAAGGAGATAAAATCAAAGGAAAACCTTTAATTGTTTTAATCAACAATGGATCAGCTTCAGCTTCTGAAATCGTAGCTGGTGCACTCAAAGACCACAAAAGAGCAATATTACTAGGTGAAAAAACGTATGGCAAAGGATCTGTTCAGTCTATTATACCCTTAAAAAATAGAGGTGCTATAAGATTAACAATATCTAAATATTACTTACCATCAGGAAAATCTATTTCTAATGTTGGTGTTGTGCCTGATATTCAAATTGAAGAAAAAGGTGAAGAATTTGTAATTAATTCCGCAACAGATAATCAACTTAACTATGCTATCGATTTATTTAGTGGATAAAAATGAAAGCTATTAAGAAGCGTCCACTAAGAATTGGGGTAGGTATAGTATTATTAAATTCTGAAAATAAAGTTTTTGTTGGAAAAAGAATTGATAATCCTCATAACTATTGGCAAATGCCTCAAGGAGGTGTTGATAAAAATGAAACTCTTTTGCAAGCAGCTAAAAGAGAGCTTGAAGAAGAAACAGGAGCAAAAACGGTAAAATTAATAAAAGAACTAGACGGGTGGCTTACTTATGATTTGCCAAAAAGGTTATTGGGTAAAATTTGGAAAGGTAAATATAGCGGACAAAAACAAAAATGGTTTTTAATGAAATTTTTAGGTGATGATAAAGAGATTAATATTAAAACCAAACATCCTGAATTTTTAGAATTTAAATGGATAGACCTTGATAAAATTACTGAAGTAGTAGTTGATTTTAAACTTAATATTTATACAGAAGTTAAAAAAAAGGTAAAAAAAATAATTAGTTAAGAGATTTTAGTGTATCAATTTTCTGATCAATTAAATACTTGTTTTGATCGGTAATTTCACTATTACCAGAATCTTTCTCTGCTTGCTTTATAATTTCTTCAATCTTACTTTTGTCTAAATCTTTAATATTATAAATTGAACTAGTTAAAATTGACAAATTATTATTCTTGAACTCAACAATACCATCCTCAACATAATAATTTTCTTCATTTGCCTTAGAAAAAATTTTTATTATGCCAGGTTTTAAAAATGAAATAATTGAAATATGATCTTTTAATATTCCCATTTCTCCCTCAAAGGCTGGGACAACCACTTCAATAACATCTTCTTTTAATAGAAAAGATTTTTCTGGATTTACAATTTCAATTTTAAACTCTTCACTCATTAAGCTGCTGCTTCTTTTGCCATTTTTTCAGCTTTCTCTATAGCTTCTTCAATTGTCCCCACCATATAAAAAGCTGCTTCAGGTAAGTGATCATACTCACCCTTACAAATTTCATCAAATCCTTTAATTGTTGATTCTAAATCAACTAATTTTCCTGGTGAGCCAGTAAAAACCTCAGCAACAAAGAACGGTTGGGATAAAAATCTTTGAATTTTTCTAGCTCTTGCTACAGTTAATTTATCTTCCTCTGATAACTCATCCATACCTAAAA
>MDSV01112012.1_pt1 | contig 10023 bp, 8 predicted proteins | sample 810851 | NCBI WGS metagenome assembly MDSV01 (sample SAMN05326640, study PRJNA326480) | marine metagenome | isolation source: seawater | place: Atlantic Ocean: North East | collected 2012
AACTGGTTAGTTGTCAAACGTGGAAACCGATCCGCCTACATCTGGGAAGGTGTAGTCGAATGGGCTTATCCCTCTAAGAACGTAAAAAAATAACGATTGTAGTTTATAGATCTAGTTAAACCCTAGATTATTAACTTTAATAGAGAACGACACAAATCTTCCGGGTTTAAAATGGCAAAGTCATTTCCCTTAACTTGAACCTTGTTTCTTTTGAATCTGTTCAATAGATCTTGTTAGCTGATCCCATTCGTTCATCAACGCCTGTTCTATTTTTTTAAGATCTCTTTGCTGTGTCATTGTTTTAATTAACCGATCTTTCTGATCGGCCTCATATATAAGAGAATCAGCAAGTTTCGAATGGAGTTGTTCGTTTTCCATCATCAAAGTTTCCAAACGGCTCTCAACTTCTGCCAAACGTTTCTCTAGTGGCTTTAATTGTTTATAGCGCAAGTTGCGTTCTTCTGCTTCATTCCGTTTTCTTTCCTTTTCTATGGAAGAACTACCAGGAGTATTTTCCCCAAAACCATTCATCTTGTTATTTACTGGCTTTTCCTTGATTTTAGCTTGTTCATATTCGCTATAGTTTCCGTCGTATTCCCGTACTTTCCCATCTGTAACCTCCCAAACCCGATTAACAAAACCATCGAGAAAAAACCGGTCATGCGAGATGATCACCAGGCTACCCTCGTAATCAGCTAGAACTGCGGCGAGATGCTCACGAGAACGAATATCGAGATGGTTGGTCGGTTCATCCAACAATATCAAAGAGGGGGGCGCCGAAACATCAAAATCCGCAACCATATGAGTTGTACTATCTAACGCAGCACTACCACAAAGCATTCTTGCCAAAGCCAAACGAGATTTTTCTCCTCCCGATAATATTGAAACTTTTTTTTCCACATCATCTCCTGAGAACAAAAATGCTCCCAGAATATTTCTTTGCTGGGTTCGCAATAAACCTGGAGACGACTCCTGCAAAGATTCTAAAACGGTATGATTGAAATTTAATATTTCTCCCTGATGCTGCGCAAAGTAAGATCGACGCACCTTAACGCCTAACTTCACCTCTCCACTATCTGGCATAAGTATTCCCGCCATCATTTTTAATAATGTTGATTTTCCGGCTCCATTTTCCCCTGCCAAAGCTACTTTCCACCCCCGCTCTATAGTTACTGAAAAGTTTTGATAAATTTTCAATGTATCGTAACTTTTGTTGATCTTTTCTAATTCCAAAACTATTCTTCCGGTTCTAACAGGTTGAGGAAATCGGAAATGGATAGCTTTACTACTTTTTTCTGGGGTTTGAAACCGCTCCATCTTATCCAACATTTTGATTCGGCTTTGCACCTGAGTCGCCTTCGTATTCTTAGCACGGAACCTTTCAATGAACCTCTCCACTTCTGAAATACGTTGCTTCTGGTTTGTCGCTTGGGATGCAAGTTGTTCTTGTTTTTCTTTTTTTAACCTTTCATAGTTATCATAGTTACCGACAAAAACTGTGAGAGTTCCGCGATCCAGTTGAAAAATACGTGTGGTCAAAGTATTTAGAAATTTTCTATCGTGAGAAATTAAAAGGATACTACCTTCATAAGAAAGGAGAAAAGATTCAAGCCAGACTACCGACTGCAAATCAAGATGATTAGAGGGTTCATCAAGAAGAAGGACGTCTGGACTTTGAAGTAAAATTCGTGATAATTCTACCCGCATTCGCCAGCCTCCAGATAGTTGACCTAGGGATTTGTCCCATTCTCCTGGTTTAAACCCCAATCCCTGTAAAATAATTTTTGCTCGCGATTCGCGATCATAACCACCTAGCCGCTCAAACTCATGCTGCAAATCGCCATAGCGGTCTTGAAAATTTTCATCGGCTGCCAACTTCTCCATCTCTGTTTTTACCTGCATGAAATAGGGGTCTCCAAATACCACCCTTTCTAATCCCGTCTCTTTGCCTCCTGCGTAATCCTGTTCCAACAAACCATAACGCAGACCTTTCCTTAAAGTAACTTGCCCAGAGTCAAAGCTTTCCTTCCCAACAATAACTTTAAATAAAGTAGTCTTACCAGCACCGTTCCCACCTATCAGACCAACCTTTTCCTTGGGTCGCAAATGAAAACTCACATCACGGAAAACGATTTTTGAGCCGAACTGCTTATTTAAATTTTCAACAAAAACCAAGTGGTGTCCTCGATGTAATAAGGCTATTCATTTATGAGTTATCAATATTTCAGTTCTAAGGGATTTAGAAAAGCTCTAGTTTTAAAAACAACCCTTTCTAATTTTCTCAGGATCATGTCTTAAGTTTTGGGTTGAAAGCTTCCCGCAATCCTTCTCCACATAAATTAAATGCCAGAACAACCAAAAGAATTGTAATCCCTGGAATAAATGTCAACCATGGCGCATCAAATAGAAAGTTTTTGCCATCGGATAAAATATTTCCCCAAGTTGCATCTGGAGGCTGAACACCAAAACCCAAAAAACTTAAAGCTGACTCAGTGAGAATGGCCGATGCCACACCCAAAGTTGCGGAAACCAAAACAGGTGCAATGGCATTGGGAACCATATGAATAAATATAATACGCCATTCAGGAATAGCTTGACTTCGAGCAGCAGCAACAAAATCGAGATCACGAAGGGATAAAAATTCGGCCCGCACAAAACGAGCTGTGCCCATCCAACTGGTTAGTCCAATTACAATCATGATGTTATAAATATTTGGCGGTAACAACGCCACGACCGTCAGAATTAAAAAAAAAGTTGGGAAACAGAGCATAATATCTACAAATCGCATGATTATCGTATCAACGGTGATAAAGCCCAATTTTACTCGGCCGTAATACCCTGCAATCCCTCCGAAAAAAATGCCCACTGTTAACATGATTCCAATGGCTACAAACCCTACACTCAGCGATACAGACGTACCTTCTAACATGCGGGCGAAAACATCACGCCCTAACTCATCGGTACCAAAAAGATACACCCCTAATGCAGGACCCTCTTCTTTTGGAGTTGTCGTGCTTGTGAATATAGTTAATGGTGGCAAAAACTTTTCGGACAAACGGACTATTTTTGGATCAAATATAATAATGTACTGAGTAAAAATTTTTCCAAAAAATGCTAATACGAACATAGATATGAGAGACCAAAAGCTGCCGTAAGCAATTCGGTTACGTTTGAAAATATCCCAACGTTCCTGAAAGAGACCCTTTGAAGAGGGAAACGTATCTTTTCCTGAAATTGTTATGGATCCATTCATGTTATTTCTTTTAAAATTTTATTCTTGGGTCTACAACGGCATAAAGGATATCGGAAACCAAAGTGCCCACCAGCACCAGAACAGCTGTCATGAAATTTAATGTCAAAATTATTGGGAAGTCTCTAGCCATGATAGCTTCAAAGCCTAACCTTCCCATTCCGGGCCAAGAAAAAATTTGTTCAAAAATAACGGAACCTCCTATAAGACCAGGAATAGTCAAACCAAACATAGTTATAAATGGTAATAACGCGTTTCTTAAGCCATGACGATAAATAACTTGATCTTGAGGCAACCCTTTTGCACGAGCAGTGCGCATATAGTCCTGATGAATTACTTCCAACATTTGTGATCGTACATAACGTGATAAAACTGCCGTACCCGCTATAGCCGACATCAACGCTGGAATTGTCAAATGCCATATCCGATCCATAGACTGAAATAAAAAAGAGGCGCCTTCTAATCCAAATGTCCTCATCCCCAATACAGGTACATTGAAAGTATTCACCATAAAAATAATAACTAAATAGGATAGAAAAAATCCGGGTATGGAGATCAAGGCATAGGAAATGAAAGTACTGGATCTATCAAATGTCGAATCACGATAAACTGCGGCTCGGATTCCAACAGGAAATGCCAAACACCAGGTTATTAAAGTTGCTATTATAAATAGAGGCAATGAATTGAGGAAAGCTTTCCAAATTTTTTCTATGACCGGTTGATTATCTTTAAACGATTTTAGTTCGCCGGTAAATAGATCTTCTACCCAATATAAATACTGAATATGCAGAGGCTCATCTAAATGGAATGCAGTACGAATACGCTGGATGTCTTCTGGTTTCATGCGAGGATTTGAGGGGTCTACTAGAGCAGGTTCCCCAGGTGCAAGATGAACAATCGCATGTGAAATAATCGATATAAAAATAAGCAGGATGATTCGCTGCCATATATTACGCAAAATAAAATTTACCACTATTGCCTCTTCCGCCTGCAAAAAGTTATACTTTCGAACATGGATATTCTACAACTCAGCCACTATCTCGACAACCTCTTGGAAATAAATTCTATTCGCGATGCACCTCAAGCTTTAAATGGTTTGCAAATTCAAAATCGTGGTGAAATAAAAAAAATCGGATTAGCCGTGGACTTATGCCAGGCTACGATTGAACTTGCCATAAAAAAACAGTGCCAAATGCTGTTTGTGCATCATGGCGCTTTTTGGTCAGGACTGCAACCAGTTCGCGGCAAGCATTTCGAAAAACTTTCAACCATGATACAAGGCAATCTTGGGCTCTATTCTGCACATATTCCATTAGACCTTCACCCTATCCATGGTAATAACCGCGCACTGGCGGATTTAATCGAACTTGAAAACCTAGAAATTTTTGGGGAATACGATGGGATTAAAATTGGTTTAAAAGGTTCCATCCTAACAATTTCGGCAGAAAACTTGGCTAAAAAGCTTGAGCAAAAACTCGGATCAAGGGTAAAAATAATTGGAGATGGAGAAATCAATACTGTCGGACTGGTGACAGGCGGCGCTGGGGACATTGTCAAGCAGGCTATTCAAGAAAAACTCGATTGTTTTATAACGGGTGAAGGTTCTAATCACCATTTCCATGAAGCCATCGAAGGAAATTGTATCCTAATTTTTGCAGGCCACTATGCAACGGAAATGGGAGGAGTAAAATCAGTAGGCAAGCATCTAAAAGAAAAATTTGGAATCGATAGTGAGTTTCTGCATTACCCCACTGGGCTTTAACCCGTTAGAATTACTCTAAAAATTAGCAAATTATACTACAAAGCTTAAGAATATCTTTTTTATTCAGCGGATTCGCTTATCTGCATGGATTTAAAAATCGCATCCAATCCACTTCTATAATTTGGATACTTTAATTTTACACCTAATTCTTCTTTAATTTTTTTATTACTGACTCGTTTACAGTTTTTATAAAATCCACGGGCAATTTCCGATAATTCTGCTGAATCTAAGGGGATCAAAGGAGGTGGAGAAATATTTAAAAGTTTGAAAGCATATTCCGCCGCCTCAGAGGGTGGTGCAGGCTCATCATCGCAAACATTATATATTTCGCCTGGCTTAGGTTTTTGGATCGAGGCTTCAAGAGTTTGCACCAAATCTTCAACATGGATACGAGAAAACACCAGACCCGGTTTTTCAATACGTCGAGCTCTACCTTGCTTGACAGAAATTAAAAGGTTTCTACCTGGACCATAAATTCCTACACAACGAAATACCATAACCGGGCAACCATTTTGTCTAGCCATTTTTAACCAGGCCGATTCTGATTCTACACGTCGCACGTTGAGTTCTGTTGCAGGTTGTAAAGGCGAAGATTCGTCTACCCATTCTCCCTGCGTGTCGCCATAGACTCCCGTAGAGGAAATATAGCCTATCCATTTTAAATTCTTATTGCTTCTAATATTAGGGCTGAAATTTTTCAAAACTACATCCCCGGAAGTTTGTGGGGGAATAGAGATCAATAAATGTGTTGCATCACTAAGAGCTTCCAAAATTTCTTGGGAAGCATGAGTTCCATCGAACGAAATAATAGGCAAGTTTGTCAAACTAACTTTTTTGTCTTTGGAGCGGCAGGTTCCAGAAACACACCAATTTTTTAGGCTTAAGCGCTCCGCCAATGCTTGCGCTGAGAAACCAAAACCAAAACAAAACAATTTATTTTTCTCAGGATTCTTAGTCATGAACTCACCAAATAAGGCTTAAAGATTAAAAACAAGAAAATAACCAGAATACCTGTTTAAAATAAATCAGGTTTCTATAAGCACATAAAGTATTAAGAGGAGAGTTTTGCCATTAACACTTCGCGCATGGCATCGATAGGAGCAGTTTGACCCGTCCAAAGTTCAAATTGTCTCGCTGCCTGATTGACAAACAACTCACTCCCGGGGATGACCTTACAACCAATTGCTTTTGCTTCGCGTAGTAACCTTGTCTCTATTGGATTGTAGACGGCGTCAAACACGATCATTTCCTTGTTTAAATCTCTGGCAAGAAAGGGGGTTTTATTTATATCAGGGTTCATACCAACAGGTGAACAATTGATGAGGATATCTATAGGTCGAGTACCTACTTCACGGCAATCAATTAAATCCGAATTAAGCTCTTTGGCGAGTAATTCAGCTCTTTCTTTATTACGGTTATAAGTGATCGTCAACCTACCTCCTTTTTTATTAATTCCGTAACCAACCGCCTTAGCAGTGCCACCAGATCCAATGATCAGAATATTTTTATTCTTCAAAGAGGTACAAGCTTCAAGGGCTGCGATAGCCCCTGAAAAATCGGTGTTATAGCCCACCCATTTATGATCTTCCTGGACAATTGTATTTACGGCACCAATTTTTTGGGCTGTATCATCAACTCGATCTAGTAATTTTATGATATTTTCTTTTGCTGGCATGGTTACACTCAACCCTGCAAAATAATTTTTGAAATCGATAAAAAACTTTTCCACATTCTCAACTAAAAAAGAAACATAAACATCAGGGGAATTGATTTCACGAAAGGCACGGTTATGAATCAAGTAGCCCATACTTTTAGAAACTGGGTTACCGATGACTCCATAGACCTTAAAGTTTTCGTGAGCATCATTCACACGATAAACATTTTTAAGATCATTTGCCGGTATCTGACCTGGCGCACTTTCCTGTCCTCTTTCTAAGCTACCAAAGGTAAGGAAACCTCCATAAAGAGGGGAAAGCACACGGCTGATTTCACCTAAATCACCCATACAAAGCCCTATTAACTTTTTATTTTCCTTTTTAGCTCGCTCAAGAAGCTTAAACATCTTTAGATTGTCACTTAAGTTTCGAGCATAGGTAACAATTTTTATTATCTCTCCAGGCAAAGCCTTCATAGTTTCATAGAGTGGAGTCAAATCTTCAGGAGTATGCGAAAAATCATGATAAGAAATAATTATTTTTGAAGTATCGTGACTTTCCAGAAAAGGCTGTAAATATTCACGTTGCGTGGAAACCTCAATATCAATGTAATCAGCTCCCGTCTCTAAAGCATCGTGTAATAACGCAACACGTTTTTCCTCACTGCCTTTAAATTGCCCACCATCTAATTTGCTTCGAGCAGTTACAATGACGGGTTTGTTAGCAGCATTAAGTAGTATTTTGAGATCAAAAGAAGCAATCAAGTCTAAGCGCAACTCTATAATATCTGCAAACTTTTCAGCTGCAGTCATTTGATCCAATGCTTTGGGCATTGAGGAACCAACAATGGGAAGACAAATCATAAAAAAATAAACGATCCCACTCCATTAAGGAGGGGTATCCGGCAAAGATATTTATTTAAAAACGTGGTAAGCCACGGCAAACAAAACTACGTGGGTTCAAAAATGGAAAATTATTATCAGGATGGAATACTAACAGACCCGAAGCGCAATCTAAACGAAAACCGTTAATAAAATTCAAGGAGTTTTAAATACCTGGAATGAAGTCACCGCTGCCTTCTAAATCAGCCTTGATGGGGTTTGCAGGCACCTCTTCTTTACCTAAGGCCTGTAAAGCATCCCCAATATATTTTTTTTTCAATGCCTGCCGTGCAGCACTAGAGATGCTGACCTCGTCTCTTTGACCTTGAAGACGTTTAATCGAAATCTTCTTATTTAAGTCTGCAATACGTGTCTGTCCCTGATAGGTTTTAAAAATTTTACTAACAGGTACAATTGAAAAATCCATTACCTTTATCCTTCGCTAAATACTTCCAGAAATTTTAGGTTTAATTCTTGCTGAAAGCCTATATCCCTTTAATAAAGTTCGCCCGTTTTTTAAAGACTTCATTTTTACCAGCAGATCCTGCTTTTCATTGATCAATTTTTTTTCGCAGCGGTTTTCTATTTCAATTATTTTTTCTGTCTCTGTCTCGATGCGAACTCCAAACTCCTTCAGCTTTTTCGCAATGATCTTCCGATTTTTATCATCGAGATGTGCTATATACTTGTCGAACTCTTCGTCATCTTTAACTAATACAGCGATAACGTTCTCTTTAGCTTCTAGAGCCTGAATGAGGGCAGGCTCATCACTTTCTTCAATGGCCTTTATTTGTCGTTTAATTTGACCCTCAAGCTCACCTAAGAGAGTAATTTTTTTTTCAAGAATCGCTTTCAACTTCTTTTCTTCCATTTCTATGCCACAGTGATTAATGTTTGAACAGTCGATTCAAGATTGTAGACATCAATAAATTTAGCAAAGTTTTCGGCCAAGACGTTGGTCGTTTCAGATCGAATAACTACTTCATTTTTTTTGACAGCCAAATCTCCACGATTCTCTTGAAGAATCTTTTTCAGTTGCTCTGAAAGCAAAGGAAGAATACCTGTTTCAGAATTAGTGAATAAATCAAATACTTCCTGGGTGTTTTGTTCTAGGCCACGTTTGAATTCGGTTTCATCAAGCGTAAATGTATTATCGGTCAAAGTTCTAATACCAATTGAGCTCAATCTTTTTAGAAGGTTTTCTTCTCCATTCTGCGAGGGAAAGGTCAGTCCTCTTTCTATTGCCTGAACAATTGAGGTAACAGCAACTTCCTGCTGGCTAAGCTTATCTGTATTCGTCACAGAAAGACCTGTTGATTGGGGATTTCCTGGTCTGCCACGGAATTCGTCAATAATACGGTTTCTTTCTTCCAATATACGAACCCGCCTCTGCGGTTCGATGGTAAGGTCGTTACGAATATCCTGAATATCACCATCATTCTCAAAAATCTTATTAACCGAAAGTAGATCGTTAACTTTCGTAATAGAACCATTGAATTGATCAAATAAGGTTTTTATCTGTGCAAAAAAGACAGGTGCATCAATAAAGATTGTTATCTTTGAAGCTGTTTTTGAAGTCTGCTTCAGCAGCAGAGCAGTATGCTCAATCGAACCGGTTAAAATATTCGAGTCACTACTGAATAAATCTCCATCTACTTCAGCAAGGGCTGTTTGAGGCTGCACAACTAAGTTTTCTGGCCTTTCCAAATCGTTGAGTTGTATTTCTTTTTGTACCTTCCTCCCCGACCCATCAATTTCAAAAAAACCTAGATCCAGAAGAACATTGCTTTCTTCACTTATATCAATCGTATTGCTCCCACCTGCAAGGCTAACTAATACAAGTCGGTTGTCTCTCACCAAAGCCAGGACATTATTATCGAAAGTTCCCCCATCAAGCCTTTTATTACCATTACTATCTTCGGTAGGATCAATTTCCCCATTTCCGTTAACGTCTTCTTTTATATAAACTCCGCTACCAAATTCTGAATTGCTGACCTTTAATATTTCTAGAGTCCCATTCCTATTAACATCTTCTGAAAAATCCAAGGTTCCATTCCGATTTAAATCTTCTCCAAAATTTATTTTATTTCTTATCGTAACTAGCGAATCTGTTGCATCCACCGCGACGGAAACCCCATTTATAGAAAAACTACCTGTTAGGCCGAGTTTTTCTGATGGATTTTTTACATCAGAAGCCAGTTCCGCGGTTCTTGATAAACGAATCGCTTTAACATTGAAGCTGTCTATCGGTGCATTCTTTCCAGGTATAGCCAAAACGTCCCTAAAACGTGACGAAGACGCCGATTTCGGATTCAAAGCATTTTCCAAAAGCAATCCTTCAACTGTTTCCTTTAAATCATTTAATGAATCGGCAAGACCATCCAACTGACGGAGTCTGGCAAAGTCAAAAGACTCTTTTTTATCCAAATCATCGATGATGGGTATCTTTTGGAATTGGGATCGTTTAGTAAGAAT
>MDSV01238430.1_pt1 | contig 10023 bp, 10 predicted proteins | sample 810851 | NCBI WGS metagenome assembly MDSV01 (sample SAMN05326640, study PRJNA326480) | marine metagenome | isolation source: seawater | place: Atlantic Ocean: North East | collected 2012
GGATGTTGGTACCAGAGAAGCAGGTTCTAAATTTATTGATAATTTAAAAATGCTTTATCATGTTGCTAACATTGGTGATGCCAGAAGTTTAGCAATACATCCTGCTACTACAACTCATAGCCAGCTAAGTGATGAAGAGTTACTAGCTGCCGGAGTCACACCAGGCTATGTAAGGCTATCGATTGGCATAGAACATCCAGACGATATCATTGCAGATATTAAACAAGCATTAGCTGCTTAAAAAAATTTAGCCCTACTTAATTTTAAGTGGGGCTTAATCAATATTATCTTCTTCTAGATTGAATTGATTTATTAGCAAGATCCTCAATTTTTGATTTTCTTAAAATCTTTTCTTTAGTTTCTACTATATTTTTTCTTAATGCAGAGCACATTTCAGAACTTGTAGACTCTAAAAAACTTACACATTTTTCTTTTTTTTCTTCAGGATTATATTCATTAACATATGCAAGGGCGTGTTCTGTGGGTGATTTACCTGTTTGATGTTTTATGCCATAGCTTACAGCAGATGAAATTGCTGATTGAGCTACTTTCCCTCCACCAATAGCAGTTGACGTTGGCCCCAACAAAGCCAGAGACTCTGCACAGCCATTAAGTAATAACAATGTAAATAAAAGACTAGATATTTTTTTCATACTTCCCCGAACTGCTTATATATAAATCGTGTTATTTTTAAACAAATCTGACTCCCAAAATGAGCTTATCAACGTCTTTTTTAGAATCAACTTAAAATTGTATAATTATTTATTTTATCACTCTAATTGGCATTTTTTCGACACAAGCATTTAAATTTTCGATCATTTGAGTATAAAATTTTGAATAATTTTCTGCTGTTACATAACCAATATGGGGCAAAAGCAAAGCATTAGGTAAAAATCTTAATTTATGATCTTGTGGCAGGGGTTCTTTCTTATAAACATCTAACCCTGCCCCGCTGATTGTATCATCTTTTAATGCCTGAACTAAATCATCTTCATCAATTATTTGACCTCTAGATGTGTTAATTAAAAATGAAGATTTTTTCATCATATTTAATTCCTTTTTGGTTATTAAATTCTTATATTTTTCATTAAGAACTACATGTATTGAAATAATATCAGAATTTTTTAATAAATCTTCTTTTGACATGGGTAATACGCCAATCTTATTAGCATGACTAAGATCTAAATTTTCACTCCAAGCGCAAACTTCCATTCCAAAAGCTTTTGCGATCAATGCCACTTGAGTTCCAATCTTACCTAAACCAATTAAACCTAGCAATTTACCTTTTAATTCAAAACCTATAGTTGTTTGCCAATAACCTTGGAACATATTATCGCTTTCTTGCTTTATATTTCTTAATAAACCTAGGATTAAAGTCCAGGTGATTTCAGCTGCTGGGTTAGAATTTATTTCAGTTCCGCAAACTATAATCTTATTTTCTTTTGCTGCTTCGAGGTCTATTGCATTATTTCGCATACCTGAAGTCATAATATATTTTAATTTTGGTAAAGCTTTTAATAAAGACCTTGTAATTGGAGTTCTTTCTCTCATGATGAAGATTGCTTCAAATTCTTCTAAAGCAACTATCGCATCACTTTCACTTAAAAATGGATCATTAAATATTTTAAATTCGTATTTCTTTTCGTATTTCTGAAGATCTATGATTTGTTTAAATGCATCTTGATAATCATCTAATACAGCTACTTTAATCATAATTTTTTTTATTCGATAAATAAATACCAGTTAGTATAAAAAATGCCCCTGCAAAATGATATATTTCAAATTTTTCTTTAAAGATAATAATTGCCATTACTGCACTAAATAACGGCATTAATTGAATAAACATTGTAGCTCGATTAGGGCCAATTATTTCAATTCCTTTTTGCCAACAATAGTAAGCTGCTATAGCTGGAAAAACTACAACATAAAAAAGAATTAGGAAGAAAGCTTTATTAAAGTTTACTTCTGCACCTATAGATTTCTCGTAAAAAAATTGTGGTATTAAAAAAAGTATACCTACAGTAACCATAAGCTGGATTAGAGTAAATTGTGAAAATTTAAATTTGTGTTTTTTTAGCAAAGTCGAATATAAAGACCAAGTAACAACACAAACTAACATCCAAACATCACCTCTATTAAAATTTAATGAAATTATTTTTTGAATTTCTCCGTTAGAAATTATTGAGCCGATACCTATAATAGATAAAAATAGTCCAAGTAACTGGAAAATATTTGTCTTCTCAATTTTCATTAGTGACGAGAGAACAATTGTAGCTGCTGGAATGGCAGCTAACATTAGAACAGCGTTAACTACCTGCGTATAATTAAGTGCGAAATAAACAACTGAATTAAATGTACTAATTGTAATTACTCCCATAAAACTAATTACAAGCCAATTCTTTTTAATATAAGGAATATTATTATAGATTTCTTTATAGGTGAAAGGGATTAAGATAAACCAGACTGATATCCATCTAAAAACATTTAGAGTTAAAGGAGGAATTTGAAATAGAGTTGCAAATTTTCCAACAATAAAATTACCAGACCAAAATAATGCTGCCATTACTAAAAATAAATAAGCTGAATATTTTTTTGACAAAAAATCCTTAATTAAATCTTTTAGAGCTATACGGAGATAAATTTAAATTTGTTTTCTCTTCCATTACAATTCCAGAAACAATTTTGCCTGTAACCGCTCCTAAAGTCCAGCCTAAATGATGATGGCCAAAAGCATAAATAATATTTTTATTATTAAGTGACTCTCCAATTATTGGAAGAAAATCAGGTAAAGTGGGTCTAAAACCTAGCCATTCATCATTATGTTTTCTTAATTGAGGAAGAAGTTCTTTTGCACAATTTACAACGTAGTTAATTCTTTTTTTTGAAGGAGGGTTTTTTAAGCCTCCTAATTCTACAGTCCCTACAGCTCTTAGTCCTTGATTCATGGGTGTCATTCCAAAACCTCTGTCTAAAAAGATAACTGGTCTGGTAATTAAATGATCCATTTTTTGAAAATGAACATGGTAACCTCTTTCAGTATCTAAAGGAATATTTTCTCCTAATTGGTCCGTTAAATTTTTTGAAAACGCTCCAGAAGCTATTACTGATTTTTCAAAGACATATTCTTTTGCTTCAGATTTTATAATAGTCTGCCTATCATCATTTTGTTTTGTGCTGATAATATTTTCTTGAATAAATTTTCCACCTTTTTTTAAATAAAGCTTAAATATTTCTTTTAAAATTCCGTGAGGATCTCTAGCATGCATGGCATCTTCGTAAATTACACCCGCATCAAAAACAGGATTTAAATTTGGTTCCAAATCTAATATTTCTTTCTGAGATAAAAGTTTTTGCTTAATACCTAAGTCATTTCTTACTCTAATTTCTAATTCTCTACTTTTTAAATTTTTGTTAGTCCAAACATATATAATACCTTTTTTTTCAACTAAATTGGTTATATCTATCTCTCTAAAAATTTCTTCGTAAGCATCGTTAGATAAACTTAAAATTTGATGCATATATTTAGCTGTGTGCATCATGGATTTTTTACTAAAGTTTTTCAAATAATTTATAAACCATGGCAGTAATTTTGGAACATAACTCCATTTTAATGATAGTGGGCCATTAGAACTCAAAAGCATTTTTGGAACGTCAGTTAAAATATCTGTTCTATTAAATTGTAAAACTGCGTAAGGCGAGAAATGACCTGCGTTTCCATAAGAAGCCGCTTTAAATTCTTTCGACAATGGGTCTTGGCGATCAAATATAGTAACTGGAATTCCTTTTTTTATCAATTGAAGCCCTATGCAAACACCTTGAATACCAGAACCAACTATCCCAACTGATTTACATTTATATTTTTCCATCAGTAAATGTATAACGGAAAGTAGTTTAATTTTGTAGTGCGATAGATTATGCTAAAGCCTCAGAGTCTTTATTGACTACAGTCTCTGGTTGTTCGTTTTCTTTAGGTTTTTTATTATCTTTTGTTTTGCTAAATAAAAAGTCGGCTGAAAGTTTAGATTTTGATCCATGTGTCTTCTTAATATACCCATCAATATCAGCTCCATTTTCAGTTTTTAGGTTGTTACCAAACTCTATATCACCTTTTACTGTTCCGGTGCTTCCAATAACTACATCATCACCTGAGATTTTTCCGTCCATATGACCGTGGACTTCAATTCGATCTCCCTCTATTGTGCCAGTTATTGATCCAGTTTCTCTGATTATTATTTCTTTTGAAATTACAGGTCCTTTAACCAATCCTGCTATGTCTATAGCTCCTGAGCTATTGATTGACCCCTCTATACTCACTGTTTCACTTATCAGCGATCTTTCTGAGTCTCTTATTTTATTTTTTTTATCACCAAACATTTTGTATATTTTCAATTATCTAATCATCTAAATTAGATTTTAACAAGCCTTATATTAAATAATTTTTAACCAAAATAGGTCTTTTTTTTCTTAATTGACAGGCGTGTCTTTATATACTTTACAAGACATTGCAATTCCTAATCCTAACATTATAGCCATCATCGAGGATCCTCCGTAAGATAAAATAGGAAGAGGAGAGCCAACAATTGGTAATAAGCCTAAAACCATTCCCATATTGACAACTACGTAGATAAAAAATGCGGTTGCAAAACTATAACAATAAAGTTTTCCAAAGTTACTTCTTGTTACATTTCCAATTTTTACTATTCTTGAAACAATCAATGCGTAGAGAGATAAGATAAATAATGATCCAAAAAAACCAAATTCTTCTGAAAATAAAGTAAATATAAAATCAGTATGTTTTTCTGGTAAATAATCGAGATAGCTTTGAGACCCATTAAGAAATCCTTTTCCAAAAAGTCCTCCTGATCCTATAGCAATTTTTGATTGTATAATTTGATATCCTGCTCCTAAAGGGTCTTTTTCTGGATTTAAAAACGTTAAAATTCTAGCTTTTTGATAGGGTTTTAAAAAAGAAATCGCAATAGGAAGCAATGAAATGAAAATTATCAATGCATAGATAAAAAACTTTGCTCTCACTCCTCCAAGCCATGCTACCACTATCCCGCCTGCAGCAATTAAAAGAGAAGTACCAAGATCTGGTTGCATAACTACTAATAACACAGGTGCAATTAAAGCTAAAATCGGTAAAAACAAAAATTTTATCTTATTTACATTTTCTAATGATACACGATGATAGTATTTAGCAAGAAATAAAATAAGTCCAATTTTCATTAATTCAGAAGGTTGTAGATTCATAAAATAAAAATTTAACCATCTTTGTGACCCTGAAGAAGTTAGTCCAAAATATTTTACACAAATCAAAAGGACAAAAAAGAAAAAGTAAAGTAAATAACTTGAACCATGCCAAAATCTTATTTGAATAAAAGACAATATAAAGAACATTAAAAAAAATACAGAAAATCTTACGATATGGCTTTTAGTGTGATATCTAAATTCTCCTCCGTCAGTAGAATACATTGCAAACATACTAACAAAGCCTAAAATTAAAATTGAAATTACTAAAATATAATCAATCGAAAGTAATTTATCTTTGAAACTTAAAGATGATTGTATAGATCTAGGTTGGAACATTAAACTGGGTCTCCTATCAAGCTATTTGATGATTGCCTTAAATTATGTCTTTCTAAAACTTTTTTAATAATTTTCTTAGCTATAGGTGCTGCTGATTTACTTCCAGTACCACCATGTTCAACAACAACACTGATCGCATATTTAGGATCACTTACAGGAGCAAAAGCAATAAATAGAGCATGGTCTCTATCTTTGTAATTTAAATCATCTTGTTTGACTTCTGCCTCTCTTTGAGCTTCTGTAAATTTTTTAATTTGAGATGATCCTGTTTTACCTGCAAAGGTAAATCTTTTATCTTCAAGTCTTGATCTATAAGAGGTTCCTCCAGGTTCATTAGAAGATGAATACATTGCATCCTTAATTATCTTTATATTTTCTTGATTTTTAAAAAGAGGTTTTAAATCAAAATTAGAAACAAGAAGATCTTGAGGTAAGGGTTGTCCTGGATTATCATTTTTAAATTTTAAATATTCCTTCAAGTTATTTTTAGAACTATCAAAAATTATTCTTGGTTTAATTTCAAAACCTCCATTTGCAATTTGGGCAGTCATTAAACATAGTTGTATTGGAGTGCTTTGAAAATATCCTTGACCAATACCTGAGTGTAAAGTTTCACCTAAATACCAATTTTGACCAATATATTTTTTCTTCCATGACGTGCTTGGTACAACTCCTGAACGTTCTTCAATAAAATCATTTAAAACTTTTTTTCCAAGGCCGAATTTTTTTGCTGTTTCTGATAATCGATCTACACCAAGTCTCCTAGCTACTTCATAGAAATATACATCACAAGATCTTTTAATACCTGACCTCATATTCATAATTCCATGACCTTTTTTCTTCCAACAATGAAATTTTTCTCCAAATAATTCTATTTTGCCTGTACACCTCACAGTAGTTAAAGGACGAATAATTTTATTTTCTAGTGCGCTTAAAGCAACAATAGTTTTAATAGTCGATCCTGGTGGGTACAATCCGGATATAGCTTTATTAATTAAAGGTTTTTTTTCATTAGATATCAAACTGTTCCAATTTTTCTTATTAATTCCATGCACAAAACTATTAGGATCAAAAGAAGGTGATGAGACTAAAGAGATTATATCTCCATTATAAATATCCATAACACATACAGATGCTGCTTTTCCTTCAAGAGCTTCTGTTGCATGTTTCTGTACTTCTAAATCTAATGTAGTTTTGAAGTCTTTTCCTGCCTGACCTTGATCAACTTGAATTTGCTTAATTCTTTTTCCAAAAGCATTTACTTCGTACCTTTGAAATCCAACTTGCCCTATGATTTGTTGATCCAACCTTCGTTCTAATCCTGTTTTACCAACAGCCATACCTGGTACTGACATTTCTTTTAAATATTCTTTGTTTCTTAATTCTTTAGCACTTACTTGCGAGACATATCCTACAACATGAGCAGAAGAATTATCTTTGTAGACTCTAGCAACAGAAACAATAGGTTCCACCCCTTGTAATTCATGTAAAAAGAGGTTCACTCTTGAAAATTCTGACCAAGTTAAATTATCTGAAATTATTATTGGTTCCCACGGTTTTTGTTTCGCAATTTTTTTTTGTAAAGAAAAAATGGTATTATCTCTTAAATTTAATATTGTTTTTAATCTAAAAAAAACTTCCTCAATATTTGAGGCATTTTCGGGAATTAAATGAATTTGATAAACTTGTTTATTTGATGCTATTTCATTATTGAAATAATCTCTAATTATTCCTCGCTCAGGAGCTAGTTTCCACTCTCTAAACCTATTTTTATCAGATAAAGTTTTATATTTTTTACTCTCATTTATTTGCAATGTAATTAATCGGCCTAATACACCAACTAAAACTACTGCTTTGCTAACAGTGATTAAAAACATTCTTCTACTGATTAACTTCGACTTAATAACTGTGTTGCCTGAGCCAGAGTTAAACATCTTTTCCTGGGTGTATCATTGTATTGTAAAAATTAAAAATAAACCAAAAAAAAGGAAAGAAAATCAAAGTGAAAAAAGTATTATAAGATATATTTGTAACACTTATTGCCATTTCACCGAAATTGGTAATTAGTATAAAAAAGGTCATATTGGAAAAAAAAATTGCTATAAAAAATGTAAACCAGTCCGATGTGATGCTTGTATTAACAGTCATATTTTTTACATAAGTAGCAACAAACGCTACTACAAGATAGGAAATGGAGCTTAATCCCAAGGGCATGCCCATAACAACATCGTTAAGTAACCCTGCAAAGAAAACATGTCCATTTCCAAGTATTTCTGAGCGTTTAAGAGACCAAAAATAGATTATGATTAATTGTATGTTAAAAGATAAAATTTCAAAGTAGTTTTCAAAATGTGTATCCAATTCACTTATACAAAGATAGTACAAGAAAATTATCGGTCCATAATTTATAACTTTTCTAATCATTTTAGAACCAAACATTTAAAAATCCTTTTTTTGTTTTTGCTCAATATCAATCTTTACAAATGATAATTGACTGGGTTCAGAAAAAAGCAATACTTCACCATCTAAATTTGTAGTCCCAATAGGAGCTCCGGGAAAAAATATCCCATCTTTTCCTGAAGTAAATACATCAATTCCTTTTTCAATAATAAATCCTTCGGGTAGATATTCTAAAACTGGTTTTGATCCACCATTCCCTTTTAAAATCGCTTGTGTGCCTTCCTCTCCAAAAGTAACAGGGATTCTACTATTAAGATCATTAAGTAGTAAAACTCTTGATGACAAATAATTAGTTTCGACTATTCTTCCAACTAAATAATCCTCATCCATAACTGGCATACCTTTTAAAATACCTGATTTAGAACCTCTATTAATTATTACAGATTTTAAGTAAGGGCTATCTTTATCGATAAGAACTTTTGATAAAATAATATTTTCTTTTCCTAAATAAGTTTTTTCAGAATCAATAATCTTTTTTAAATTTTTATTTTGGTTCGATAAAAACTCTACATTTAATTCTTTTTGTTTGTAATTTGCTAATTCAGTTTTTAATCTTTCATTCTCTTTCTTTAAATCTATTAAAGAAGTAAAACTACCTATGATACTTGGAAAAAATCTTGAAGGAGATGATGCAACTAATGAGATTCTATAAACTCCATCATTGATAATTGATCTAACTGGTTTCATAAAAGCAAAACCGTAAACATCTAAGAAAAAAAGTACAGCAGCCAAAAAAATTAATGAAACTAAAGAAAACTTTTGAGCAACACCTCTTTGCAAAAGTGCTGAACGAAAAGCTATACCAAAATCATCTCTACTTGAGGACATTAATCTTTTTTAGATAAATTAATATTCCGATAACATCGTAGAAAACAGTTCTTCATTTTCTAGTGCTCTACCTGTTCCAACAGCAACACATGAAAGCGGATCATCTGCGATCGTAACGGGTAAACCAGTATCTTGGGATATTAATTTATCAATATTTTTTAATAAAGCTCCTCCACCTGTTAAAACCAAACCCATGTCTATTAAGTCTGCTGAAAGTTCGGGAGGTGTATTTTCAAGAGCTTCTTTAATTCCACCTAATATTTGATTCAAAATTGGCATTAATGCCTCACAGGCATCTTTTTCTGTTAACGCAATTTCTTTAGGGGTTCCAGATCTAATATCTCTACCTTTCATTAAAAAGGTATTTGAGGTAGACGGAATAGCTGTACCAATTTCTTTTTTAATTTTTTCTGCTGTCGAGTCTCCTATCAATAAATTTAATTTTTTTCTCATATAATCTATAATTGATCTATCTAAGGCATCTCCGGCAACTCTAAGTGATTTTGAATATACCACTCCACCTAAAGACATAACTGCTATTTCTGTAGTACCACCACCAATATCAACAACCATTGATCCTGTGGCTTCAGAGATTGGCAATCCTGCTCCTATTGCGGCTGCAATAGGTTCCTCTATTAATTGAACTTTTCTTGCTCCTGCTGCTAATGCGGAGTCTTGAATGGCTTTTCTTTCAACTGGTGTTGAGCCAGTAGGCACACAAATTAAAATTCTTGGATTTGCAAATGCATTCTTTTTGTGCACTTTCTTTATAAAATGTTTAATCATCTCCTCTGTAACTACGAAATCTGCAATAACTCCATCTTTTAGAGGTCTTATTGCTGAAATATTTCCTGGTGTTCTTCCCAACATGGTTTTAGCCTCGTCGCCTACTGCAAGAACTGATTTTTTTCCTCCATCTTCAATTACCGCAACTACCGATGGTTCATTCAAAACCACGCCTTGATCTTTAAGAACTACTAATGTGTTTGCTGTTCCAAGATCGATAGCCATATCTTGTGACCATAAAGATGATAGACCTGATAATCCTTTAAACATATTTTTTTCTCCTTATATTTGTGCGCTCAAACTAGGGTCTGGCGCTGTTTTTTTTCTTTTAATTATTAGTTTATTTAATGCACTTAAATA
>MDSV01041356.1_pt1 | contig 10022 bp, 13 predicted proteins | sample 810851 | NCBI WGS metagenome assembly MDSV01 (sample SAMN05326640, study PRJNA326480) | marine metagenome | isolation source: seawater | place: Atlantic Ocean: North East | collected 2012
ATGTAGGTGCAGCAGCTTTTTCTCACAAAGGCGGCCTTCACGTTTCTGCTGTTCAAAAGAATCCAAAAACATATGAACATATAAACCCTGAAGAAGTAGGAAACTCAAGAAACATTATTGTTTCAGATCAAGCGGGCAAATCAAATATAATTTCTCGTTTAAAAACTATTGGAATTAATATTAAAGAGGATGATCCAAAAATAAAGAAACTTTTAGAGGAAGTAAAAGATAGAGAATTTATTGGTTACAGTTATGACGGAGCAGATGCATCATTTGAATTATTGGCAAGGCGACTTTTGGGTGAAATACCAAAATATTTAACTATTTCTAAATATGATGTTTCTGTAACAAAAGATGCAAAAAATAAAATTAATTCTAATGCTAAGGCACACATTTTAGTAGATGGAAAAGAAATTGTTTGTGAAGGAACAGGAAATGGTCCAGTTAATGCGTTAGATAATGCAATTAGATCAAATGTTGGTAATGTTGGAAAGTATTCAAAGTATTTAGCAGATTTAAAACTTGTAGATTATAAAGTTAGAATTTTAAATACAGGTACTAATGCTACAACTAGAGTTTCTATAGAAAGTACTGACAGAGAAGGAAAAAGTTGGTTCACTATAGGAGTATCGCCAAATATTATTGAAGCTTCATTCAAAGCCTTGATTGATAGTCTTGACTATAAACTTTATAAAGAAAAAGCTCCTGCAAGTAATTAATGAGTTTAAAAAACATTTATTTTATTTTATCAAGACCTCAGTTAGGTGAAAATATAGGATCTACTGCTAGGGCACTTAAGAACTTTAATATTAATAATTTACGTTTAATTAAACCTAGATGTGTTTGGCCAAACTCTAAAGCTATAGCTACATCTGTTGGCGCAAAAGATATTTTAAATTCAGCAAAAATCTTTCCATCTTTAGAAAAATCAGTTGGAGACCTAGATGTAATTTTTGCAAGTACATCCAGAAAAAGAAAAGTAAATAAAAAAATTATTTCTATTAATGATTTTACAAAAAAAATAAAAAAAAAACAAAAAATTGGAATATTATTTGGACCAGAAGCTTCAGGCTTAACAAATGATGAAGTAAATTGTGCAGATTACTTAGTGACAATACCAACAAATAAAAAATTTTCTTCGTTAAATCTTTCACATAGTGTTATTTTATTTTGTTTTCATCTTTTTCAGAATTTTTCTAAAGAAAAATTCAAGCCTGTTTCAGGGTATAAAAGTTCAATTGCAACCAAATCTGAGGTTAATAAATTTCTTGGTTTTATTATCAAAGGTTTGGATAATAAGGGATTTTTACAGCCTAAACATAAAAGAAATAGTATGATTAGAAATATTAATAATATTTTTCACAGATTAAATTTATCAGAGCAAGAAATACGTATATTACTTGGAATTTTTACCACATTAAATGGTTTAAATAACAAAAGCTGAATTGACAAAAGCTTTTCATTGTTTATAACTCACAAATAATTAAATATGACAAAAAGATTAGCATCTAAACATAAGGTTGATAGAAGACTTAAAGTCAACTTATGGGGAAGACCAAAGAGTCCATTTAACTCGAGAAATTATCCTCCAGGACAGCACGGAAAAACAAAAAAAGGTAAGCCATCTGATTATGGTACACAACTTGAAGCTAAACAAAAAATGAAATTTTATTATGGAAACATGAATGAGAGACAATTTAGAAATGTTTACCGTAAAGCAATGCAAAAAAAAGGAAATACAACAGAAAATTTAGTTGCACTTTTGGAAAGAAGATTGGATACAGTTATATATAGAGCCAAATTCGCAACTACAGTTTTTTCAGCAAGACAACTTATTAACCATGGGCATATTAAAGTTAATGGGAAAAAAGTTAACATTCCTAGCTATTTAATTAAAACTGAAGATACTATAGAAGTGAAAGAAAAATCTAAAGAGATAACAGTAATTGCTGGATCATTAGTTAATAAAGAAAGAGATGTTCCCGAGTATATTCAAATGGATGAAAAAAATAGAATAGCAAAATTAATAAGAATACCCAAATTCTCAGAAGTACCATATCCCACGATCATGGAACCTAATTTAGTTATTGAATATTACTCAAGATAGAAGAAAACTGTTTTGCTAAAAAGAAGCTCACTTAAATTTGTAAACTCATTACTTAAAAAAAATAAAAACTGGAAAATTTTAGATATAGGTTGTGGTTATACAGCAAATGATAATGCTACAGTAATTGCTGATATAATAGACCTATCAAAATTTTATAAAGATAGAAAATTTATCAAAATTAATAACGAAAAACTTCCATTTCAAGATAATGAATTTGATTATGTTATAGCCAGTCATGTTATTGAACATGTCCAAAATTTTGAATCTTTTATAAAAGAATTAGAAAGAATTTCAAAAAAGGGTTATGTAGAATTACCAACAAGATTTGGAGACAACTTAATATTTGAAAATAAATATGATCATATATGGTGGTTTAAATATGATGATATAGATAATAAGCTTATTGCTTCTAAAAAAAATCAAATAATTGACCCTTTCATGTCTGTTGCTACTGGCAAACAGCTTCAAGAAAATTTTAGAGAGAGCTTTGTTTTAGAATTGGAATGGGAAAATAAAATTGATTACGAAGTTAATGAAGAAATTAGAAATTTAGAAGCACAAAAAATTTCTTTTTTTAAGTTAGTTAAAAAATATATTAGCAAAAAAATTAGAATTTTTTTAAAATAAATAAAATTTATTTAAATTGAGATATTATCTAATTTTTTTTTCAATTCACCTTTTTCAAACATTTCTTTTACAATATCACATCCTCCAATAAATTCTTCATTAATGTATAATTGTGGTATAGTAGGCCAATCACTAAATTCTTTAATCCCATCTCTCATTTGCGGATCTTCAAGTACATTGATGCCTTTAAAACTTACTTCAAGGTGTTTTAGAACATTAGAAACTGCTAAAGAGAAACCACATTGAGGAACTTCAGGAGTACCTTTCATAAAGAGACATACTTTATTTTTTTTAATTATCTCATTTATTTTTTGCTTAGTATCATCATTCATATTTAAATTTAACTTTCTATAGTATTTAACGCTAAAGCATGAAGCTCAGTTCCCATTTTACCTTTTAGCGCTTTATATACTATTTTGTGTTGTTCGATTTTACTTTTTCCAACAAAAGTTTTCGATTTAATTGTAGCAGAATAGTGATTATCATCACCAGCTAAATCTTCTATTGAAACTTGAGCATCTGGCATCGCCTCTTTAATTAAATTTTCTATTTCTTTTAATTTTAAACCCATGTTGTTATTGTAGTCTATTATAATTATAAAACCAATTATTATTTATTTCTTTCAAATCATTTATGTGAATACTAAAATCATTGTTTAATTCAAGTTTATCTTTCTGAGTCTTAGCAATAATTTCAAAAAAAACATCATTTTCTTTCAATATATTGCTAACTGCATTTTTATCCTTTTCAGAAATTTCTATTAAATATCTACTTTGATCTTCACCAAATAGATATTCATTTTTGTTTATACTTCCATTAGGTGATTTTATTTTAGCTCCAATATTACCAGATAGGCACATTTCTGTTAATGTGACTAATATACCTCCAGAAGATATATCATGAGCTGATTTTATTAATTTTTTTGCAATAAGATTTTGTAATGATAGCCCATTATTTTTTTCATTAAACAAATTTATTTCTGGAGGTGGTCCATCATGAACATTTATTACTTCTCTAAAAAACTCACTTTGGTGAAGATGTCCAGTAGTTTTACCAATTACTATTATTAGACTATTAACTTCTTTTAAACTTTGAGAAACAATATTATTTAAATTTTTAATTAAACCAACTCCACCAATAGCTGGTGTTGGTTCAATTGATCTGTTATTTGTTTCATTATAAAAAGATACATTACCAGATACTATTGGAAAATCTAAGTAGGTACATGCTTGAGATATTCCATCTAAACATTCAACAAATTGACCCATTACTATTTCTTTTTCTGGGTTACCAAAGTTTAAGCAATTAGTAATAGCAATAGGCTCTGAACCAACTGAAATTAAATTTCTCCAAGCTTCACAAACAACTTGTTTTCCTCCAGATAAAGGATAAGCAAAACAGTAATGTGAAGAAGAATCTATTGTTGCAGCTATCCCTTTATTTTTTCCATGAATTCTGACGATAGAAGCATCTCCACCAGGTTTTTGAATCGTATCACCCATTACAGTAGTATCATACTGTTCCCATACCCATTTTTTATTTGAATTATTTGGACTAGATAATATTTTTTTAAGAGAATCTAAAACTTTAATATTGTTTAAGTCAATTTTATTTTTCTCTTTTTTTGGAAGAACATTTTTTTTCCAATTTCTACTATAAATAGGAACGTCAGTAGAAAGAGCGGTTAATGGTATATCTGCAACTAGTTCTTCTTTAAAATTTAATACTAAATGTTTTGATTTTGTAGTTTTTCCTATTATAGCAAAATCTAAATCCCATTTTTTAAAAATTTTTTCAGCAATATTTTCTTTTCCAGATTTTATAATTAAAAGCATTCTCTCTTGACTTTCAGATAACATCATTTCATATGGTGTCATATTACTTTCTCTACAAGGGACTTTGTCTAAATTTATTTCTATACCTAAGTTACCTTTGGAAGCCATTTCAACACTTGAAGAAGTTAAGCCAGCTGCCCCCATATCTTGGATTGATATTATGGAATCACCTTTCATTAATTCTAAACAAGCTTCTAAAAGAAGCTTTTCTGTAAATGGATCACCAACTTGTACTGTAGGTTTTTTATCTTCTGCATTTTCATCAAATTCAGCCGAAGCCATACTTGCACCATGTATTCCATCTCTTCCAGTTTTTGAACCAACATAGACAACTGATTGGTTTTCACCTTTTGCTTTTGAATAAAAAATTTTTTTTTATTTACGTGTCCAATAGCCATTGCGTTAACAAGTATATTTTCATTATAAGAAGAATTAAATTTTACTTCACCACCAGCATTAGGTATTCCCATACAGTTACCATAACCTCCAATTCCTGAAACAACTCCATTTAATAAATTTTTAGTTTTTGGGTGATCAGGACTTCCGAAATGAAGAGAGTTTAAGGTAGCAATAGGTCTTGCTCCCATAGTAAATACATCTCTTAGTATCCCACCAACACCTGTAGCAGCTCCTTGATAAGGTTCAATGAATGAAGGATGGTTATGACTTTCAATTTTAAAAACAATTGCATCATCTTCTCCAACACTGATAACACCCGCATTCTCACCAGGCCCTTGTATTACATATTTATTTTTTGTAGGAAGTTTTCTTAGATATTTTTTTGATGATTTATAAGAACAATGTTCATTCCACATTGCAGAAAATATGCCTAACTCCAATAAATTTGGCTTACGACCTAATAACGAAATAATTTTTTTATACTCTTCTTTTTTTAAACCATGATTTTCAATAATTTTGTCTGTAATAGTCATATTTATTATTTTAATAAACTCTCAAATAATAATGATCCATCTTTTCCAGACAGTAAAGGTTCAATTACTCTTTCAGGATGAGGCATCATTCCTAATATATTTTTATTTTCGTTAAGAATTCCAGCTATATTTTTTGAAGATCCATTTGGGTTAACTTCAAAATTAATATCACCTTTGCTGCTGCAGTATTTAAAAGCTACTAAGTTTTTATCTTCAAGTTTTTTTAGAAGGTCGTCATTTGCAAAAAAATTACCTTCGTTATGTGCTATAGGAAATTCAACTACATTTTTTTTCTTAAAATTACGACAAAAAACATTATCTGTATCTATAACTTTTAAATATACATTTTTAGATATAAATTTTAGATTTTTATTCCTTAACAAAACACCATGTAATAAGCCAGTTTCAGTTAGAATTTGAAATCCATTACAAATTCCTAACAGCAACCCACCTCTTTTAGTATGTTGAATGACTTCATTAATAATTTTCGATTTACCTGCTATACAGCCTGTTCTTAAGTAATCACCATATGAAAAGCCTCCAGGTAGGACAACCAAATCTGATTTTGGTAGAGTTGAGTCATTATGCCATACCATTTGATTTTTAATTTGGAATTTTTCTAATGCTATTGCAATATCTCTATCACAATTTGATCCAGGAAATACAATAACTGAAGATCTCATTCAGCTATATTAATTTTGTAATCTTCGATTACAGTATTAGATAGGAGTTTTTTACAAATTTGTTCAGCTAGCTCTTTACCTTTTTTTGGATCATTTTCGTCCACCTCAATTTCAAAATATTTTCCTTGTCTAACCTGGGATATATTTTTATAACCCATATTAGTTAAAGTTTGGTTTACAACTTTTCCCTGAGGATCTAGCACATCTTTTTTTAAAGTTACAATAGCTGATATTTTCAATTTATTATTTCTTTAGGTTTACTGACTTAGGTTTGCCAAATTGAACTTCACTAATATTAGCTTCTTCATGCATAATTCCAAGTCTTCTAGCAACTTCTTGGTAGGCTTGTATTATGTTCCCTAAATCTTTTCTGAATCTATCTTTGTCTAGTTTTTTTTCACTTACAACATCCCACAATCTACATGTATCTGGACTAATTTCGTCTGCTAAAATTACTTCTTTCTTTTCATCATTTGTTTTTCTTCCGAATTCTAATTTGAAATCAACTAACTTTATTCCGACACCTCTGAACATTCCTTGCATAAAGTCATTAATTCTTAAACAATAGCTATTAATTAAATTTAATTCCTTTTCAGTTGCCCAATTAAATTCAATAACATGTTCTTTAGCAACCAAAGGATCTCCTAAATCGTCATTTTTATAAGAATATTCTATGAGAGGTTTAGATAAAATTGTTCCATCTGGAATACCTAATTTTTTTGTTAATGAACCAGTAGCAATATTTCTTACAATAAACTCTACTGGAATTATTTCTACAAGATTAATTAGTTGTTCTCTCATATTTAATCTTTTTATGAGATGCGTTTTTATACCAATTTGGTTTAAATTGTTTAAAATATGTTCAGAAATTCTATTATTTAAAACTCCTTTTCCTTCAACACTTGATTTTTTTAAATTATTAAATGCTGTAGCATCATCTTTAAAGTGTTGTATTGCGGTACCTTTTTCAGGACCCTCATAAATAATTTTAGCTTTTCCTTCGTAAAGTTTTTTACCTTTATTCATTATTTTTTTAATACTCTTTTATATATTACGTTAATTCTTTTTGTGTGATAATTTAGATCAAACATTTTTTTTAATTCTTTATTAGAAATTTTTTTATTAATCAATACGTCATTAGATAAACTCTCGTATAAAGATATATTTTTCTTCCACGAATTTTGAGCATTTTTTTGCACTATTTTATAAGCTTTTTCCCTTGAAAATTGATGTTTAGTTAATTCTAACATTACTCTCTGTGAAAAAATCATACCATTTGTTATGTTAAGATTCTTGATCATTTTCTGTGGATAAACATTCATATTTTGTAAAATATTTTTTAATCTAGATAATGCAAAATCTAACGTTACAGTAGAATCTGGACCAATATTTCTCTCAACACTAGAATGGGATATGTCTCTTTCATGCCATAAAGATATATTTTCAAGTGCTGGTATGACATAACTTCTTACCATTCTTGATAAACCAGTTAAATTTTCACTTAGTATAGGATTTTTTTTATGTGGCATAGCTGATGAACCTTTTTGATTTTTTCCAAAAAATTCTTCTACTTCTTGGAGTTCAGTTTTTTGTAGATTTCTAATTTCAGTAGCTACTCTTTCAATTGAACCAGCTATAATACCCAAAATTGAAAAATAATAAGCATGCCTATCTCTAGGTATTATTTGTGTTGATACAGGTTCAATTTTCAAATTGAGTTTTTTAGCAACGTAAGCCTCAACTTTGGGATCAACATTTGCATAGGTGCCTACGGCGCCAGAAATTGCACACGTAGAAATTTCTTTAACAGCATTTTCTAACCTTTTTTTATTTCTTTTAAATTCTTCATAAAAACTAATTAACTTCAAACCGAAGGTAGTTGGTTCCGCATGTATGCCATGACTTCTACCTATACAAACTGTGTTTTTATATTTTAAAGATTTTTTTTTTAAAACTAATAATATTTCCTCTATGTCTTTAGAGAGAATTTTACTTGCTTGAATTAATTGTATATTAAAGCTAGTATCTAATACATCTGACGAAGTCATACCTTTATGAAGAAATTTACCTTCTTTCCCCACTAATTCAGTTATAGATGTTAAGAAGGCTATGACATCGTGATGAACTTGACTTTCGATTTTATTAATTCGTTCAACATTTATTTTTGCCTTTTTTTTGACCTTTGCAGAAACTCCCTTTGGAATAATTCCTAACTTTTCCATAGATTGTGCAGCAGCAAGTTCAATATCAAGCCATATTTTATATCTATTTTTGTCTTCCCATATATTTTTAATTTCTTTCCTAGAATATCTTTCAATCATTTTTAATAAGGTGGTTCTTTATAATTTTTTTTAGATTTAGTAAAAATTTCATATCCATCTTTAGTTACACCAACTGTATGTTCAAATTGTGCTGATAAAAATTTATCTTTAGTAACAGCAGTCCACCCATCTTTAAGCATTTTTACATCATATTTTCCTTCATTTATCATAGGTTCAACTGTAAAAACCATTCCTTCTTTTAATTTAATTCCTTCTCCTTTTTTTCCATAGTGCAAAACATTAGGAGCTTCGTGAAAAATTTTTCCAATTCCATGTCCACAAAAATCTCTTACAATTGAGTAACCTTTACCTTCAGCGTAAGACTGTATAGCACTTCCAATATCTCCTAAGTATGACCCATCTTTTATGGTCGAAATTCCATTGATCATAGATTGATAAGTTGTAGCTACTAAATTTTTAGCTTTAATTGGAACATCTCCAACAAAGAACATTCTGCTAGTATCTCCATGCCACTCATTTACTATTGCTGTTACATCGATATTTATTATATCTCCTTCATTTAAGAATTTATTAGAGGGGATGCCATGGCACACTACATGATTGACCGAAGTACAACATGATTTTGGAAAACCTCTATAAAATAATGGAGCTGAATAACCTCCATTGTCCCTAATATATTCATAACAAATTTTATCTAGCATATTTGTTTCGACACCAGGTTTAACATAAGAGGTAATTTCATCTAATGTGTTAGCTGCTAAAGCACCAGAAATTTTAAGTTTTTCAAAATTTTCTTTATAATCTAAAGACATAGTTAAATTATTTTAATTTCTTTATTAAGTTTTATCTCTTCATTATTCAATTTACAATCGTAACAAATCATTTTTACACCAGACTTTATAGCTTTTTGAAAGGTCAGATTATATTGATTGTCTATATCATCAGCAATTTTAAATGAATCACAGTCAGTTCTTTGGATCAAAAAAAGAATATATGCATCATAACCTTTTTTTTTTGCTAAACATAATTCATTTAAATGTTTAACACCTCTTGAGGTTGGAGCATCTGGAAATTCAGCTATTTTTGAAATTCTTTTTAAAGTGACATTTTTCACTTCTAGAAAAATTTTTTTTGATTTATTTGAGATTAAAAAATCAAATCTAGTTTTATTGTTAAATTTTACTTCACTTTTAATATTGTCATATTTAATTAAATTTTTTACTTTTTTTTCTTTTAAAGCCTCTAAAACTATCTTATTAGCAATTAGTGTATTAATGCCTACAAAAGTACTTTCTTCTTCTATAATCTGAAGTGTATATTTTAATTTACGTTTTGGATCGTCAGAATAAGAGAACAAAACTTTGTTACCATTAATCAATAATCCTTTCATAGATCCAGTATTTGGACAGTGCGCTGTGATAATTTTATTTTTATACTTAATATCAACAAAAAATCTTTTGTATCTTTTTATAAAAGTTCCTTGTAATAATGTTTCTTTAAATTTCATTAAATATAAATATTATTAGAAAATGAAAAAAGCCAATAAAAAATTAAAT
>MDSV01077835.1_pt1 | contig 10022 bp, 7 predicted proteins | sample 810851 | NCBI WGS metagenome assembly MDSV01 (sample SAMN05326640, study PRJNA326480) | marine metagenome | isolation source: seawater | place: Atlantic Ocean: North East | collected 2012
ATAATAACCCTGACACAAAGTTAATTGTTTTATTAATTGATGAAAGACCAGAAGAGGTTACTGATATGCAAAGATCAGTCAAAGGAGAAGTTATAAGCTCTACATTTGATGAGCCTGCATCCAGACACGTTCAGGTTGCTGAAATGGTTATTGAAAAAGCTAAAAGACTAGTTGAATATAAAAATGACGTAGTTATTCTTTTAGATTCACTTACCAGGCTAGGCAGAGCCTATAATACAGTTGTTCCGTCTAGTGGCAAGGTGCTTACTGGTGGTGTAGACGCCAATGCTTTACAAAGACCAAAAAGGTTTTTTGGAGCTGCTCGTAATGTTGAAAAAGGTGGCTCATTAACAATTATTGCAACAGCCTTAATAGAAACTGGAAGCAGAATGGATGAAGTGATATTTGAAGAATTTAAAGGAACAGGAAACAGTGAAATGAGCCTTGACAGAAAGCTTAGCCAAAAAAGAACTTATCCAGCTTTTGATATTTCTAAATCAGGAACAAGAAAAGAAGATCTTTTGATAGAAAAAGATGAGTTGGGAAAAATATTTATTTTAAGAAAAATTTTAGCGCCAATGGGCACAACCGAAGCAATGGAGTTTTTGCTTGAAAAAATGAATAACACAAAAACAAACAGTGAATTTTTTCAAAGCATGGGAACAAAAAGCTGACCAAAACACTTCACTAAAAAACATTACAAAAATAATTACATTTTCAAAGTAGACTTGTAGCCACTAAGGGTTTATTTGCCATGGTTTATGAACAAGAAAGGCATAATATTCGCGCTGTCTACCCCGGTTGGCAAATCAGCAATAGCTGTTTTTAGAATATCTGGTGAGCATTCACACAAAAAAATCAAAAGCATATCATCCAACAAAAAAAAGCTATCTAATATTGCTCTGTTAAACAGCTTAATTGATAGAAATAAAAAACCAATTGATGAAACATTAACCACTTTTTTTAAAGCACCTAAAAGCTTTACGGGTGAAGATATGGTTGAGATCTCATGCCATGGGAGCACAGCTATAATTAAAAAAATAACAAAAGAACTTTTGTTTAAGGGTCTCAGGCTTGCTGAACCAGGTGAATTTACAAGAAGGTCGCTTGAAAACAACAAAATGGACCTGACAAATGTAGAGGGCCTTGCTGATCTAATTAATTCAAAAACTGAAAAACAAAGGGAGCAAGCTTTAAAAAATTACACTGGAGAACTCAGCAATTTTTTATCAAACACCTCAACCAGCTTAAAAAAAATGCTTTCAAAAATTGAAGCAATAATTGATTTCTCTGACGAGGACCTCCCAAACAACATGGTTAAAGATATATTAGAACAAAAAGGGAACATAATAAATACGATTGAAGAGATAATTAAGCTATCAAGGAAAAACCGTTCATTAATGAGTGGTTTTAAAATATCGGTAATTGGAAAACCAAATACAGGCAAGTCCTCTTTTGTAAACTATGTTTCAGGCAGGGATGTTTCTATTGTTACAAAAATTCCTGGAACAACAAGAGACCCAATTGAATCGCAGGTAGATATAGGGGGATACCAATTTGTGTTTATTGACACAGCCGGCATAAGAAAACATAAAAATAAAATAGAAAAAATAGGAATTCAAAAATCATTTGAAAAATCTAAGAACTCTGACCTAAATCTTGTTTTTTTGGATAAAAACGAAACAAAAGAATATAAAAATGTAGACAATAAATTATTTGTAAAATCAAAATATGATATTAAGAAACAAGGAAAAACCAGCAAGGTATATAGAATCTCATCTAAAACCGGCTATGGTATAGCGACACTTTTAAGATGCATTCAAAAAAAATTCGTTTTAAATAATAAAAATGAACTTCCTATTATTTCACGTGAAAGACAGTTAAAAAAACTTGAACAATGCAATATTCACCTAAAAAGAGCCAATCCAAAAAAAAACATTGATATGGCAGCGGACGATGTAAGGTCTGCAATTAAAGAATTAGATGAAATTTATCATAAATTTGATATTGAACAAATTCTAGATATAATATTTAATGATTTTTGTATAGGAAAGTAATTTCACGTGAAAATAAAAAATAAATACGATGTAATTGTTGTTGGGGGTGGCCACGCTGGGGTTGAGGCAGCCTGTGCTTCTGCAAGAATGGGATCAAAAACAGCACTAATAACACATAAAATTGAAAAAATTGGAGAAATGTCATGCAATCCTGCCATAGGAGGCCTTGGAAAAGGGCACCTGGTTAGAGAAATTGATGCCCTTGATGGCATTATGGGAAGAGCAATAGATGAATCTGGAATTCAATTTAGAGTTTTAAATACAAGCAGGGGGGCCGCAGTAAGAGGACCAAGAGCACAAGCCGATAGAAAGCTTTATAAACAATCAATACAAAAATTCATAAAAAATCAAAAAAACCTCGAAATTATTCAAGGATCGGTTGAAGATATAAAAATTAGAAATAAAAAAATTTGTGGTGTTATTGTCCAAGAAAACACATGTATTTTATGTGAAACCCTTGTTCTAACAACCGGAACTTTTTTAAGAGGGGTAATTAGGATCGGTTCTTCAAAGCAAAAAGCAGGTAGGGTTGGGGACAAGCCATCAATAAAACTCGCTGAGACAGTTGAAAGATTAAAGTTTTCAATAGGTAGGCTAAAAACAGGAACACCACCTAGAATATTAAAAAAATCCATAAATTTCAAATACTTAGATGAGCAGCACCCTGATAAAAAACCAATACCCTTCTCATTTATCAACAAACATATCCACATACCGCAAATTTCTTGTTTTATTACTCACACAAATGCAAAAACCCATAAAATCATAAAAGATAATTTACATCTTTCTCCAATGTACTCAGGAAAAATAAAATCAATGGGGGCCAGATACTGCCCCTCTATAGAGGATAAAATTTATAAGTTTCCAAATAAAGAAGCACATCAAATTTTTTTAGAACCAGAGGGCCTAGATAGTGACATTATTTATCCAAACGGAATTTCATCATCTTTGCCCTTAGAGATTCAAGAACAGTTTGTAAGATCAATTAATGGTTTAAGCAATGCAGTTATTACAACACCAGCATATGCAATTGAATACGACTATGTTGATCCTACAGAGCTTCTACATACGCTTGAAACTAAAAAAATTGCGAATCTTTTTTTTGCAGGACAAATTAATGGAACAACAGGGTATGAAGAAGCAGCTGCCCAAGGCATTATTGCTGGACTTAACGCATCTCTTAAAACAACTTCTTCAAAAAAATTTATTATAGACAGGTCCCAAGCATATATCGGAGTTCTAATTGATGACTTGGTAACAAAAGGAACAAACGAACCATATAGAATGTTTACATCTAGATCTGAATACAGGCTGATATTAAGGTCAGACAACGCCGATCAAAGGCTTACACCCCTAGGTATTAAGCTTGGGTGTGTGTCTCAAGAGAGAGAAATAATTTTTGAAGAAAAAAATAAAAAAATTATAGAAGGTTTTAAAACTGTAAAAGACCTAACAACAACACCAAATCAACTTAAAAAATACGGTATCAAAATAAAAGAAGACGGAAAAAAAAGATCAGCATTTGAACTACTATCCTTCTCTAACATTACCTTCGGTAGTTTAGAAAAAATCTGGCCAAAAACAAAAAGCTTAGACCTAGAAACTAAAGAGCAAATTTTAATTGAATCAAAATACTCTGGTTATTTAGAAAGACAAAGAAACGACATAGTTGATTTTAAAAAAGAGGAAGGGCTTCAAATACCAAACTCAACCAACTATAAAAAAGTCGGAAGCCTTTCAAATGAAATTGTTGAGAAGCTTACAAAAACAAACCCAAAAACTATTGGTGCGGCTTCACGCATTTCGGGCGTAACCCCAGCAGCAATTATTGCCATAATGAGATATATAAAAAAACAAAAAAACAAAAAAAAAGCAGCTTAATTTGAATAAGAAAAAAGTAATTGAATTCTATAAACTAAACAACAGCCAAATAAAGCTGTTTGACAGATATTTGCTTGAAGTAAAAGAAAGCAATATGAGCTTTAACCTAGTAGGAAAGTCCACCTTAGATAATTTTTGGGACAGACACATATGTGACTCTTTACAGATAACATCTTTTATAAAAAATAAAAAAAGTAAAATTTTAGACATGGGAACAGGGGCCGGAATACCTGGGATTATTTTAACTATTTTTGGATATACAAATGTTACATTGGTTGATTCTAAAAAAAAGAAAACAAACTTTGTTAAAAAATTTATTCACAACAACAAGCTTACTGGAACAGTAATTAATTCTAGAGTAGAAAATATGAATACCAAAAACTTTGATTTCATCGTAGCCCGCGCCCTAGCCCCATTAGAAAAACTACTAAATTACTCACTATTTTTTTTAAACAAAAACACAACACTGGTTTTTCTTAAAGGAAGAAATGTTAATAAAGAAATAATTGATGCAAAAAAAAATTTTTTATTCGACTTTAAAACCATTAACAGTAAAAGCTCTGGAAATGGGCACGTAATTAAAATCAACAAAATTAAAAAATTATGACAAAAATTATCTCTATTGCAAATCAAAAAGGAGGCGTTGGAAAAACAACAACAACAATAAACCTCGCAACATCCCTAGCTGCAATTAAAAAAAAGGTACTGATTGTAGATGCTGATCCACAAGCTAATGCTAGCACGGGTTTGGGCATTGATTATGATTCAAGAGAACCATCATTGTATAGCCTAATTATTAATAAGAAACTTGAAAAAAACAGTATAAAAAAAACAATAATTCCTGACCTCGATATTATCACATCCTCCACACATTTAGCTGCAGCTGAAATTGAATTAACTGAAATCCCAGAAAGAGAGTTTGTTCTTAAAACCATTATTCAGGAGATAAGTGGCTATGATTTTGTATTTATTGATTGTCCTCCAGCGCTGGGCCTATTAACAATTAATGCAATTGTTGCCTCAAACTCAATTATAATTCCACTGCAATGTGAGTTTTTTGCTTTAGAGGGGCTTTCCTCTCTAATGAAAACAATTGAGCTAATTAAAGAAAATTTTAATAAAAGCATTGCCATTGAAGGGGTGGTGTTAACTATGTTTGACAACAGAAACTCATTAAGCTCACTTGTGGAAAAAGATGTTAGGGCCCATCTTGGTGAAAAGGTGTATAAAACCAAAATCCCCAGAAATGTAAGAATTTCTGAAGCCCCGAGCCACGGTAAGCCAGCCCTCATATATGATACAAAATGTTCCGGCTCTATGGCTTATATTGAGCTTGCAAAAGAACTTATTTTAAACCAAAAGTAATATTGTGAATAAAGAAAATAATAAACTAGGAATGGGCTTGGGGGCGCTTCTTTCTTCAAAAATAAATGAACCAGAAGGGCTGGTTGTTTTAAATCTTTCACAAATTAAACCAAACAAACAACAACCAAGACAAAGGTTTGACCAAAAAGAGCTAGAAGAACTAGCTAGCTCTATTAAATCTCAGGGCCTTATTCAACCGATTGTAGTAAAAAAATTAAAACAAGACACTTATGAAATAATTGCAGGAGAAAGGCGTTGGAGAGCCGCACAAATTGCAGGATTGCATGAGATAGATTGCGTTATTAAGAATTACAACGATAAACACACATTTGAGATTGCATTAATTGAAAACATACAAAGAGAAAACCTAAACGTTATCGAAGAAGCAAAAGCATATAAAAAAATTTTAGAGGACAAAAAGACCAACAATGAAGATATAGCAAAAATTGCTGGCAAAAGCCCAAGTCACGTATCAAATATTTTAAGGCTTTTGGAGCTTGATCAAAAAGTTCAAGATTTGGTTATAGGCGGAGAGCTATCCATGGGCCATGCTAGAGCGCTTATTGGTGTTCCAGATGCATTTGAAAAAGCAAAAGAAATTATTAACAAAAAGCTTAGTGTTAGAGAGGTTGAAAACCAAACCGCAAAACATAAAAAAAACAAAAAGCCAAAGAGCTTCAAGGATCCAAATATAGCTGATTTGGAAAAAGAATTATCTACTAAGATTGGTTTAAAAACATCAATTCATTTTAATGAAGGGGGGTCTTCGGGCTCACTAACCCTATACTATTCTGATTTAAATCAACTTGATGAAATTATGAAAAGATTGAAACACTAAACACTTTGAATGCTTTTTCTAACATTTAACAAAAATCTATTTCCTATAGAAAAATACTGATTATTATTTTTTCTCAATAAAATTTCAGTTTTAATAATTAGATTATACACCTCCTTTTTGTTTTTGCTGTTAGTTTTCTTAAAAATATGTAAAAAATTACTTTTTTCCATAAACATATATTTTGGAATATTTGATTCTAGTTCAGCGGTATTGTTAGACAAAAAGATTAAATCAAAGCAAGACTTCGTTACTTGTAAAAGCCTATAAACATCAGAAGAACTATTAATTGATGCGTTATATAATAGAACTAAATCTGAGTTCTTTTTTAAAATTGAAAAAAATAACTTATAAAAATTTTCATTAACCGTACTTGAAACAATTCTTTTTACATCTTCAAGACCACACTCTTTTTTGTTTAGCTCTATAATTTTTTTTATTTCATTTTCAAAAAAAACAAACCTATTATCTGTTGCTTCAATTATATGCCAAAAAGCATCCTTTTGTATTTTTATATTAAAATTTTTACAATAATTATTAAGAATGTTTGTTTTTTGACTTTTATTTAGTTCATAACAATTAACTAAAAATAAATCTTTTTCTTTTACAAATAGTTTTTTTAATACAGCATCACCCTTGCTATTTGCACATACTAACATTAAGTCAGCGCCGTCCCTTCTTATTTCTTCAATTTTTTCTCTGTTAATGCCTTTATAGCCATTTAAGATTATAAGATTTTTTTCAAAAAATAAATTCTGGTTATTTGTTCTTTCTTCAATTAAGCCCAGCCTTTCTACCTGTGATATTCCAATTTTTGAATATTTTTCAATTAAGACCTTTTCTATTTTATTAATTAGCGTTTCTTCGTTTCCAGAAATATAAAATATTTTATCTTTGGGATTAAAGCTTTGATTTAGAACAATATCTTCAAAATTAATTCTCATTTAGACATTTTTGTATATTCTTATTTTCAATAAAGCTTTTAAAACTGATAACATTTTCATTTATGTTTCTTTTGTAAATTTCTCTAAGAGCATTATCTGTACCAAAGTTATAACCTGCAGACTTTGGATAATGAGTAAATTTTATTTTGTAATCCTTAATAACATTTGAGCAAGAGTCTGAAATTGTAATTAACTCATAACTAATGTTAATATTATACTGAACCGAAGTAGTTACCTGATTAGTATCAATTGAAGTTTTTATATTTTCCTCACTAACAACAACCTTTAATAAAAATTTTACATCATCCCCTTTGTTTGCAGCACCAATATTTTTTATAAGCGCCTCATTTATATATTCAACACTGTCTCCACTAACAGCATAACTGGTAACATCATTTAGGATTGAAGACGGAGAAGAGCTTTGCAAAATAAAATCAATTTTTGAACACCCAAACAAAACACAGAAACCCAAAATAATTAAAACACACAACCTCATTTTTTCAACACAATATTAAGGATTTTTCCAGGTACATAAATATATTTTAATATTTTTTTTTGACTAATGTGCTTTGATATCTTTGAGTTATTGTTAGATGCGGTTATCACATCATTTTTATCATCTGTAACCTTGGCATCAATAACAGATCTTGTCCTGCCATCAATTTGAATAGCGATTTTGCAGCTATCATTTTTTTTATTAACCTCACCTTCTGGCCAGACAGCATTTGCACAAAAACCACCCCCACCTATATGTTCCCAGATTTCTTCACTAATATGGGGAATAAACGGCTGAATTAAAATACATAATTTAGTTATTGTTTTTTGATAATTTTTTTTAGATATTGATTTCGAGGACTCAAAGTTATTAATTAGGTTTATTAACTCATAAATATTAGCAACAGCCTTGTTGAAATGAAATCTTTCAATATTATTACTAACACCTAGTATTGTTTCATTTAATTTATTTTGAAGAGATAGATCATTTAAATCATTGTCGCTTGAATAGTCTTTTAGTTTCATAACCGTTTTCCAAAGTTTATTAATAAACTTATACGACCCACTAACCCCACTGTCAGACCACTCCAAGTCTCTTTCAGGCGGACTATCAGATAGCATAAACCATCTTGCAGTGTCTGCTCCATATTGTTCAATTATTCTGCTTGGATCAACAACATTTTTTTTAGACTTACTCATTTTTTCTATTTTCCCCTCAGTTATTTTTTCTTTGTTTTTATCAAAATAACCGCTACTTTCTCTAAAAACATCTTGGGGATCCAGCCATACACCATTTTTATCTTTATAGGTTTTGTGAGTGACCATTCCTTGAGTAAACAAACCTTGAAAAGGTTCATTAATTTTTACATGACCCATATCTCTTAGGGCTTTAATAAAAAAACGAGAATACAAAAGATGTAAAATTGCGTGCTCTACACCTCCAATATATTGGTCTACTGGAAGCCAATAATCCACATCTTTTTTATTGAAGGGCAACTCTGATCTTGGACTACAATATCTAAGAAAATACCACGATGACTCAAAAAAAGTATCAAACGTATCAGTGTCCCTTGTTGCCTTAAGACCCGTTTCAGGACATTTTGTTTCTTTCCAATGGTTTAGGTTTTGAAGAATATTGCCTGTTTGATTAATTTTTTTTATTTCAGGCAATTTAAGTGGAAGCTCGCTCTTTAAAACAGGCACTACCTTACCATCTTCCCTATACAGAATGGGTATCGGGCACCCCCAATATCTTTGTCTGGATATGCCCCAATCACGTAACTTATAATTAACCTTTTTCTTTAATAGATTTTTTTCCGACAATCTTTCAATAATTTTTATTTTAGCATTTTCAACATCTAAACCATTAAGAAAATCCGAATTAATTAATGAGCCATTTTCAACATAAGCCTTGTCATTAATTTTGAAATCTTGCTCTTTTAAGCCTAATGGCTTAACAACAGGAATGACATCTAGGCTGTATTTTATTGCAAACTCTAAGTCTCTTTGATCATGAGCTGGGCAGCCAAATATCGCACCGAGCCCGTATTCCATTAAAACAAAATTAGCAATAAACACTGGTATAGTTTTGTTTTTAATTAATGGATGCTGGACACTCAAATGTGTTTTATACCCCCTTTTTTCCTTTTCTGAATCCAAACCCTTACACTCTTCAATAAATTTTTTTGCTCCATTATCGATGTTCAAAACATCCTTAGCAATTGGATGCTCACTAGATATTGCACAAAATGTAGCCCCATAAATTGTGTCTGGTCTTGTTGTAAATACAACCAATTTATTTGTAGAAATTTTTTCACTATTTGTAATAGAAAAGTCAATCTCAGCACCTACTGATTTTCCAATCCAATTAGATTGCATAGTTTTTACTTTATCAGGCCAGTTTTTTAGTTCTTTTAAGTCAGTAAGCAATTCCTCAGAATATTTGCTAGTTTTTAGAAACCACTGAGAAAGACTTTTTTTTTCAACAATTGCACCCGATCTCCAACCCCTTCCATCAACAACCTGTTCATTGGCTAAAACGGTATTATCAACAGGATCCCAATTTACTTCAGATTCTTTTTTATAAGCTAAGCCACTATTAAACATATCTATAAAAAAAGATTGCTCATGTTTATAATATTCTGGGTGACACGTTGCAATTTCCCTTTCCCAATCTAGGGACAATCCCATTGTTTTTAATTGTTTGCGCATAGTTTTTATATTTTGGTAAGTCCACTCTGAAGGTGGTTTTTTTTCTACCATTGCAGCATTTTCTGCAGGCAAACCAAACGCATCCCATCCCATTGGATGCAAAACATTAAAACCAGATAATTTTTTATACCTTGCTACTACATCGCCCAAAGTGTAATTTCTTACATGCCCCATATGAATCCTTCCAGATGGATAAGGAAACATTTCTAATACGTAAAACTTCTTTTTTTTATC
>MDSV01163236.1_pt1 | contig 10022 bp, 8 predicted proteins | sample 810851 | NCBI WGS metagenome assembly MDSV01 (sample SAMN05326640, study PRJNA326480) | marine metagenome | isolation source: seawater | place: Atlantic Ocean: North East | collected 2012
AAAATTATCCTTTGTTGAACCTCAACCGTTACCTGAAATACCAATTGATGAATTAAATATGGAAAATGTATATAAGGTTTCACAAGGGTTTACACAGCCATTTGTTGTAAGAGGACTAATTAAAGATTTTGAATGTGTTAAAAAATGGAATTTAAACTATTTCGAAAACGAATATGGTGATATAGATATGCTTTCTTTCTCTGAAAATAATAGTGTTTCTTATAAATATAATGCTGGAAGTAAATTAAAAGTATGTAACGATAAAAATAATTTATGTACATTAAAAGAAATTATTGAAGGTATTCGAAATGGTGAACCGGTTTATGTAAATAATATTTCGAAATTATTTTCTGTTTCAGAACAAGCAAAAAGTGAATTAGATCTAGACAAAATGGGAGAAATAATGAATAATAATATGTTTAAAAATCCACGTGAATCAAATAGATTTGTATCGCAATTATTTCTTGGTGGTAAGAATACAGGTACAAATTTACATTGTGCTTCAAATATAAATTTTTTCTTTAATATTTATGGAAAGAAGCATTGGGCTTTTATTGATCCTAAATATACAGATTTAATCCATTGTCAGACTAGTAATCAAGGTCTTTTTGCTGCTTCAGAAGACGATTATTTTTCAAAAGATGAAAAAAATCCATTTCTGAAAATTCCACGATATGAAACAATTTTAGAACCAGGTGATTTTTTATTTAATCCTTCGTGGTATTGGCATGCTGTCAAAAATAAAACTGATTATACAATAGCAGTTGCGAATCGTTATATAAGTAATACAAGTTATCTGAATCCATATGAAGAACTACCAATAATAAATAATAAATTTTTTACATTTTTACAAATATTCTCCCCTTCATTTTTTACTAAAATTTTAAATGAACCAGATGATAATGACCAAGCATATTATGGTAATATTATAGATCAAGAAATAATTAACAATATATCACAGAGTAAAGCAATGTAATATTTTTACAATTTTATATTAATTTTAACATAAAATTGAACGATTAAATATTAATCTTTGTAAATATTAAATGGAAGTACCAAAATTAATTTTTAATAAAGACGTCAAAGATTTATATAAAAATATGAATATTTCAAATAAAAATAAATTCGGCGAAGTGTTTACACCCATTGAACTAATAGAAGAGATGCTCAATAATTTACCCAAACATGTATGGTCGAATCCAAATTTCAAATGGCTCGATCCCTGTGCAGGCACAGGTAACTTTTCATTGTTTATATTCCATAATTTAATGAATGGATTAAAACGGTTTGAACCAAATCAAACGAAACGTGCGATACATATTGTCAAAAATATGCTTTACATGGTAGAGATAAATTCAAAGAATTCTCAAATTATCAAGCATATATTTGGAAAAAATGTCAATTTATATATTGGTGATTTTTTGGAATTATCATGGGCACAAATATTCAATCAATTTGAGTTTGATGTTATTTTAGCAAATCCACCATGGAATGATTCCAAAGATGTTAGAAGAGTTGGTACAAATTCCGGAGCAAAAACATTGTATAATAAGTTCGCATTATATTCTTTGGACCTTTTAAAACCAAATGGATATATGGGGTTCATTCATCCGGCAAATTGGAGAGGCTTAGGTAGGTATCAGTATATGTTTGAACAATTATCAAAGAAACAAATATTATATATTCATATTTACAGTAAAAAGGAAGGATTCGAAATATTTGATATAAATAGTCGATTCGATTTATATATTTTACAAAATAAAAGTAATACAAAAGCGACCAAAATTATCGACGAAAAAGGTCAATTACACAGTGTTGATATTTTAAGTATGCCATTTATACCGAATTATGCCTTTTCTCAATTTCAACAAATATTCACTGACCCGAGCAAAGGAATAAAAGTATTACATAATAATTTTTATAGCACTCATAAAACAAATAAAATAATGAGTCAAACAAAAAGTGATAAATTCAAATATCCAGTAATGCATACCATTACAAAAAAGGGAGTATCATTTTATTATACAAGCGATAATAGTATCGGTCATTTTGGTATTCCAAAAGTCATTTTAAGTTTCAATGAAAAACAATATGCTCATAGTATTCAGAATGACTATAATGGTAAATTAGGAATGAGTCAAATATGTTTCGGTATACCTATTAAATCTGAATATGAAGGTCAGCAAATATTGAAAGCAATTGAAACCCCCCTATTTAAAATGTTAATTGATTCGACAAAATGGAGTTTATATCAAACAGATTATCGTATGTTTAAATATTTAAAACCTGATTTTTATAAATTTTTCATAATTAACTGATATTTTATATAATAATATTATATATGCCAAATAGTTCAAAACAAAAAACAAAAACTCTTAAAAATAAAAAGGGGAAACAGGAAAAAAAACAAATGACTTTGAGAAAGCAATTCAATCTTTTGTCTGAGTTTCTAGGAAACGATTTCTCTGATAGTTCTTCATCGTCCAAATCCAAATCCAGATCCAGATCCAGATCCAGATCCAGATCCAGATCTAATGATAAAGATGACATAATGAAATGTCCCAAATGTCAAGAGATGGAGTATGATGGACCTTACAAAGAATTCACTAGTTTCGAAATAATCCATATTTTAATAAAATCTTTGAAGGATATTGATATTCCCAAAGTAGATGAAGGTTTAATGGGAGGCATTCTTTCAGCTAAAACCGCAAAGAGAGCATTATTATTTAGCAGTGTTCCTGGCTTGAAAAAATATATTATCTTAGTATCTTCTGCGTGTAAAGTACTAGATGAATTAAGAACAGGACACAAAGATAAGATTATGGAAAGTATTAAAGTAATTGTGAATGGATTGGAGAAAATTCTCAAAGAGGTGCTTATTAAACAAATAGAAATAGACAGCCATTTAATTGATTTCTCTGGTGAAAACGCAAAAAAAATAAAGGAATTAAAACTCAATGCTTCAAAAGAATTACAAATAAAAATCAACGAATTTAACGAATTATTGGATCAAAAGATAATACGTTATTTTAATGAAGCGTGTAGTTAAATAAAAACTCCCTGAAAGTAAATATCAAAGCAATATTTTTTGTCATCATTATTGAAATGTCGACAAATACAATACCGTTTATCACATGGAATATGATGAATACAAATATCCAATAATAATAATTTATATTTTTCATATTTCAGACGTCTATGTGCCCATAAATATAGATCCTTTCTTTGTAATATTGCTCTGTCTTTGAAAGGTAACCATGGTTCGATTAAAAAACGATAAACATAATCATTTAACATATATTTGTTATATTTACTATATAAAAAATATTACATAATACGCATATATATGAATAAACGTATTTTTTCTTTTGCACGTGGTAAAATACCACGTATATCCAATACTGAACTTATTGCATTACGTAGTGGAAATACATCACTTGATCGCCAAATATTACAAGGTAATATCACATATCCTGACAGAAAACCTCAAAAACCATCCACATTTGATGTAAAGAAAATAGATGAATTATTGGATTTCTTTGATGATAAGGATATAAAACGATCATATATTCCACAAAAAACAATTGATTTTTTGGGAAAAAATAAATTCTTCAGTTTTCTTATTTCCGAAAAATATGGTGGTCATAAAATGAGTACACATGAAATGTCTAATATATTGACTCGTATAACTAGTTGTAATCCAGCATTGGGTGTAGTTACAATGGTGCCAAATTCGCTTGGTCCTGGTGAATTAATTACACTATATGGTACAGAGAAACAAAAGGATAAATATTTACCGAAATTAGCGGATGGTACATATATTCCATGTTTTGGCTTGACTGGACCATATAATGGTTCAGATGCTACTGGTGAAATAGATACTGGTAAGGTAGTTCTTGACGAAAATAACAAATTATGTATTCAAGTAACTATAAATAAACGATATATTACATTAGCACCAGTGGCAAATCTTATTGGTTTGGCTATTAATTTGGAAGATCCTTATGAATTATTGGATGAAGGTGAACCTGGAATTACCGTTGTATTGGTAGAAAAAGGCACTTGTGGTTTAGTTCAAGAATCATATCATAATCCATTAAATGTAGGGTTCCCAAATGGAACACTCAAAGGAAATTTACTGATTCCAATCAAAAATGTAATAGGAGGTAAAAAAAATGTGGGTAAAGGATGGAAGATGCTAATGGAATGCTTGGCAGCTGGTAGAGGTGTGAGCTTACCTGCAACGGCCAATGCTTCGTCCAAATCCGCAGCATTTGGCATTTATCACTATATTCAAATACGAAAGCAGTTCAAAATGCCTTTGGCGAAGATGGAGGCAGTTCAACAAAAATTCAATAATCTCATCTATAACACTTGGATAATACAAAGTTCCGTCGAATTGACAAACACTATTTTGGATAATGGTGATAGACCAGCAGTATTGAGCGCAATTATGAAACAACAGACCACTGAACGTGCGCGTATTGTGTTAAATGAAGCAATGGATATTCATGCTGGTGCTAGCATTTGTTTAGGATACAGCAATTTTCTAGAAAAGTTTTACAGATGTGCCCCTGTGGGAATTACTGTAGAAGGATCTAATACATTGACACGATCACTCATCATATTTGGTCAGGGATTAAATAAAAGTCACCCTCACATTTTTCAAATATTGGATAATATATTACAAAATAATGAAGATGATTTCATGAAAAATTTCCGCAATATTATCAATCATTCTTTGTCATTGTATTCCAAAAGTTTTTCTTTGTCTAAATCGCTGGAACAAAATATTCGCAATTTCGCATGTTTAACCAATTTCGTAGCATTGAAGGGAGGTGAATTAAAACGCGAACAAATGTTGAGTGGTAAAATGGCTGATATTTTTTCCAATATATATATGGCATTGAGTGTTCAACACTATCAAAATGTATATCAAAGTAGTGATATTCTCACGAAATATATTATAAAAAGATTAATTAATGAAAATCAGGGATATATGAATGAAGTGATCGATAATTTGGGTGTAGAGAAATATGCTCTTTGTCATTTGAAAAAGAAGATTAATCCAGTAAATTACAAAGAAGAGAGAAAAATATTCAATGAAATAACCCGAAATCCCGACATTTTATCTGAAATTCGTAAAAACATAGAAATCCGTGGTGTATTAAAAGATATGGAAGAAATGTCCAACTTGGATATTAATAGCAGTGAATATAAAGACTTGGAAAGTAAAGTGATTAATGTTGGTGAATATAAAATAAAATAAAAAATTGATTTATTTTTATATTAATTATATACTAGCATAAAATCTCGCATATTTATACAAGAACAATGGTAAAAAATACTCATGGTGGATCTAAGCATAAGTCTCAGGCACGTAAAGCTACTTCGAATGTACGAAATGTCACTATTGAACCGAGTGACCCATCAGAAAAGTATGCCAAAGTGACGAAGATGTTTGGCAATGGAATGTGTCAAGTGGAACTTCAAGATGATAGATCCGTCTTATGTTGTCATATTCGTGGAAAATTTCGTGGTAAAAATAAACGTCATAATACAGTCACAATGAACAGTATCGTTGTAGTAGGATTACGTGAATGGGAGTCCGAAAGAAAAAATTGCGATTTGATCGGAGTGGTTGAATCCGCAGGTGGTTTCACAGCGGAAGGATCAACTGAAGATGATGATTTTATCTTTAGTAATGAAGAAACAATAGTTGCTCCTCAAGTCATACCGGAAATGGACGAGGATTTCGATATAGATGACATTTAAACTCTTGAATCATCAAATAAAATTATAAAAAGCATAATGAATATTTAGATATTATTCATTATATCACTAAATTACTTTTTTCTGTGAGATTTATTGCGTTTCTTGTGGGATTTACGGGGCTTCTTGCTCTTTCTGTGCTTTTTGTTTTTACGTGTCTTTTTTCCTCCTTCTTTTGATATTTCTGGTTCAACCTCAGCATCATCAAGGCTCTTTACATAATCTTGTATATCGTAAAATTGCTGACCATCGTTTACATAAGCGATATCATTTACAATAGCTGAATATTTACGTGCTTCACTCAGCATTCCATCAGCAGCAGCGATTTTTTCACTCAACAACATGAATGCAACAGCATCGAAACATATTTGTTGGCGGGTCCCTTTGGTAATTTCGCCTTGTAATCCTTTCAATACCATTCCATATGTACGGCCGTTAGGTGGCGCGACTGTATCCAATAGTAACTGATCACCTTTTTCTGGGCTTGTATAAAAATGATAGTCTCTAGTATTATACTGACTATAATCACTATACCTTTTTTTTAAAAAATATGATGATTTAAGAGTATTAATGATCTTCCTCTTCGTTAGATCATAATTTTCGGTGCCTTTTTTTCTTTTTGCTGTGGTAATATCGTCTTTCACCCATTTTGGCGTTTTTTCTGATTCTGATCCTGGTTCTGATTCTGGTTCTGGTTCTTTTCTAAACCCTCTAAACATAATCAATTATATACTATAAATAGAAAATATCACAAACACACTTAAATGTTTTATATTTTCAATCACAAACAAAATAATTTAATAAACAACTTAAACACTTTTTTAACATAGATTATAAGTTGGTTATGAGTGAAGAACCTAAACAACATATTTCCTTAGTAGTATGTGGGCACGTAGATGCCGGTAAATCAACCACAACTGGACATTTAATTTTCAAGTTAGGAGGAATTTCCGAACGTGATATGCAGAAGCTTCAAACAGAGGCCGATCAACAAGGTAAAAGTTCTTTTGCTTTTGCCTATTATATGGATCGTGATAAAGCAGAAAGAGAGCGTGGTGTAACTATTAATTGTACAACCAAGGAATTTTACACAGATAGTTATCATTATACCATTGTCGACGCACCTGGTCACAGAGATTATGTTAAAAATATGATTACTGGTGCTGGATGTGCGGATGTAGCTCTTTTACTTGTTCCTGCTGAGATGGGTGGTTTTGAAACAGCCATTGCTCGTGGCGATCATTCCACAGGTGAAGTTCAAGGTCAAACTCGACAACATGCTCGTTTGTTAGGTCTTTTGGGTATTGAGAAGTTGATTGTAGGTATTAATAAGATGGATTCATGTGACTGGTCGGAACAACGTTACAATGAAATCAAAGAAGAAATGACGAAAATGATTACTCAAGCCGGTTTTAAGCCTAAACAAGTACCATTTATTCCTTTTTCTGGTTTCCAAGGTGAGAACTTGATTACACCCACAGATAAAATGCCATGGTATAAGGGTTGGAGTGCTAATTTGAATAAGGATACTGTAGTAGAAGGTGTTACTCTTTATGATGCTTTGGAAAAACTAGTTAAGCCTCCTAAGAGATTCCCTGATAAGCCAGTTCGTATTCCTATCAATGGTATTTATAAAATCAAGGGTGTAGGAGATGTAATTACTGGACGTATTGAACAAGGTACATTGAATGCTGGTGATGCTATTCGTGTGGTACCTCGTGGGTTGGATAATCTTAAGGTGTTTAGTATTGAAATGCATCATAAGACATGGCCAAATGCTTTCCCAGGAGATAATGTAGGTATGAATATTAAGGGTCTCGATAAAACAAATATGCCAAAGGTTGGTGATGTTATTACGCTTCAAAAAGATCCACTATGTGAACCTGTTGAGAGTTTTATTTGTCAAGTGGCAGTACAAGAACATCCTGGTCAACTTAAACCTGGGTTTTCTCCATTGGTTCATGTACGTACTGCTAAATCCGCATGTAAAATGACCAAGATTTTTTGGAAGATGAGTAAGAAAACAGGTGATCAAAAGTTGGATAACCCAGACTTTTTAGAACGTGGTGAGAATGCTGAAATCGAGTTTGTGCCTCAACAGCCGATTTATTTGGAGTCATTTGAACAAGGTGGCGGTTTGGGGCGTATTGCTGTGATGGATTCTAATAGTTTGGTAATGTTGGGTAAAGTGATGAGTGTAAAATATAAACCTTACAAAAAGTAATAAAAATAGTATATGAATAATATATAATGTCTTCGACTGAAGAGAAAGTACCTGAGCAATCGATTAGTGTACCTATATTGGAAACCCACGAAGACCAAGATACAAAACAAAAAATGAATGTGGCAAGTACGCTGATGTTGGAACTTTATCGTGTATTAATGGGCGCATTTCTAGTGGTATTTGTTCCGCAAAAATGTGGTGACGAGCTATGTTCAATGGACCAAAATATAAATAGAAGTGATGTATTATCGCGAATCACGGTGGCATTTAATTCATTAACACTTTTGTCATTTTTATTTTTGTATTACATCGAAGTAAAACGCGAAAACAAGCTTATTACATATTTAGAAGTAAATCGATTTTATTCAGTAGACAATGAATCAGTTGGTAAAGCACTTGAAAAGCTGGAACAATCTAAAAAACAATCAATACTTGGTTATGACGGGTACTATCAAAACACGGGGAAGTTGTGTACAGGTATTTTCACCATAAACTCAGTGTTAAGTTCAATTGTCGTATACAGTAATTATTTAGATAGTAAAACAGTGACAGTATATTTGACAAATCTACTTTTTATGGGTTCCAAAGTATATGATGTATATAATACAGTAAATACAAAACCCAATATTTTTTATAGCGCTTATTTGAAAAACAAAGTACAATTTAATGATGTAGATCCAGATAAAATAATTGTATTACAAAATGAAGTCCAACCAGAACTATCAGAAACAAATGAACAAATAGAAAAACCTGAAAAAACAGAAGAAAAAAAGGCGGACGAATCCGCACAAGTATAATTTATTATAATATATGATTTATAATAAATATTCAAAGGTGTATGTATACACTATTTATGTATTAGGTTAATTCGATAAATATATAGGTTCGCGACAAATACAACATTTATTGCCATTCACAGAATGAACACATTTTTTAAAACATGGGGCACATACGTAATGCTTACATGGCGGTTTCAAATAAACATCCATTGGTTCCATACAGATTAAACAGGTAAAATCCATCGCTTCCTTGATACGTATTTCGGCGATAAGTAATTTCAATTGCGTCTCCAAGACGTACGCTTTTCTAATAGAATCGCGAAAATATTGATCACTCATAGTTTATGATATTGTTGTGTTTTATACAAACATGTAAAATGTTGAAAGAATAATCAATTTTTTATATATATTTATATTACGACAGTATATATATGTTTTTAGAAATATTAAGTTCATTTTTCAACGATAATCGTCTATCGATTATATTGTATTTCTTGATTGTGTTTTTATTAATGCCGATAGATGCAGTTGTTATACCAGAATTATATGGTAAATTGTTCGAGACGCTCAAAGAATTACAAAATTATCCCAGTATTTTTGATATTTTTAATAATGTCCAGGAGAATAATTTCGCTGGAGTATTGGCATTAATATCTTTTATCTGGTTTATTAGTCTTATTTTTAACGCAATTAAATACTTATACGAATCTGATATTATACCCAAATTCCAGGCATTTATACGTACTAATATTTATGAAAAGACAATTAACGCATTTTCCAATGAATTTGAACACATCAAAACTGGTGAATACTTATCACGTATTATGGAACTTGGTCGAAACTTCAAAGACATAACACAATATGGATTAACACGTGTTATACCTGAAATATTGATTTCATTTTTCATTGTAATTTATTTATATACAAAGAATTCACAAATCGCTAATATTTTGTTGTTATCAACCGCAATATGTATTGGTATTCAATATTTTGGTATGAATAAACTCATTCAAATGATTTCAGAAAAGGAACATTTTTTCAATACAAATTTGAGTGAAAACATTCAAGACAGTTTAGATAACTTGATGAATATATATATAAATAATGAAGTGGATACACAGTTGAATAAAAATGACGAATATGAAAAGACACATGCAGATATGGTAAAACGTATTATGGCAATTGAAACAATGATTGTATATCTTACACAAGGTGTAATTTTAGTAGGTTACATACTTGGTATTATA
>MDSV01122901.1_pt1 | contig 10021 bp, 10 predicted proteins | sample 810851 | NCBI WGS metagenome assembly MDSV01 (sample SAMN05326640, study PRJNA326480) | marine metagenome | isolation source: seawater | place: Atlantic Ocean: North East | collected 2012
CCTCCTGCTTCAACTCCAATTAATTCAATTTGTTTTTTATCATAATCGATAAATTCGCTCCAAAAACCATATGCTGAGCTACCACCACCAACACAATTGACAAGTTTTAATTTTTTTGGAATTTTTTTAAATTTAAATTTTAGCTGGACTTTAAGTTCTCTAGAAATTTGAGCAGTACTCCAGCCACAAATTTTAACGAATATATTTGGCCCTACAGTACTTCCAACTGCCATATGAGTTGTATCACAATTAGACACCCAGTATCTCATACATTCACTGACTGCATCAACTAAGGTTTGACTTCCAGAGTAAACAGGAACAATTTCAGCACCATTTTTTTTCATAGCGTCACAGTTTGGTTTTTGTCTCTTTATATCTTTTGCACCCATAAAAATTTTACATTTAAGTCCAAACTTTTTTGCTGCCATACTCAACATTTTACCTGCATAACCGGCACCAGTATCGCCCACCAAAGCTTTCTTACCCATAGCTTTGCAAATTAAAGCATGTACAGTTGCATTGTATATCTTATGTGCTCCACCATTTGCTTCAGAAACAACCTTAGCCCAAATTTGAGCTCCTCCTAAATGATTTGATAAATTTTCAAGTTTAATTAATGGAGTAGGGGCTCCAATATAATTCTTGAAGTAAAAATCTCTTTTTTTTATAAATTTTTTATCTTTTCTAAGTTTTTGAAATTCTTTAGTTAAGTCTTCAACAGGTTTTTTTAAAGTTTCAGGGATAAAGCTACCACCAAACTTACCACCCCAAAATCCAAACTTGTCATGTTGGTCAATTAATTGAATTTTTTTTTTAATCTTCATTATTTAATTTATTAATTTTGTTTAAAAAAATTTCTATTTTGGAAATATCTTTTAATCCAGAAGTTTCTACACCTCCAGATATATCTATAATATCAGCTATTTTCTTATAATTTTCAAGTTCATCATTAATTTGAATATTTCCTGCAATCATCACTTCCTTATTAAAATTTATGTTTTTTATCAACGAATGTTTAAAAGATTTACTTTTTTCATAACCTTTACTGTCAAACAAATAAATATCCGAAACATCATTATAAAGAAAGTATCTTTTAACATCATCTAAAGTTTGAATAGTAAATGCTGTAATTATTTTCTTATTATAATTATCTATAATATTTTTTATTTCATTTGGTGTACAGTCATAAACTTGATAATAATCGAAGGGTAAATCTTTAATTTCATCTAATATTTTTTTATTTGGTTTAACTAAAACTGCTACATATAAAGAATTTTTTTTATTTATTTCTAATAATTTTCTTAATTTATTAATCTCAACATATCTCTTTGATTTTGGATAATTAACAATAAAACCAATAAATTGAGGTGGACTAGTGTGGTCAGTTAAAAATTTTAAAGTATTTAAATCTGATACACCGCAAATTTTAGACTTCATTTAATCTAAAGAATATAAAATTTCTTGAATATTTTTTTTTGGATCTCCTTTGGTTATTGGTCTTCCAATAATCAAACAATCACTCCCAGCCTCTAATGCTTGTTTTGCATTCATTGTTCTTTTTTGATCATTTTTGTTATTATCTTGTCTTATACCTGGTGTAAAACATTTTAGATTAGGTGCAATTTCTTTAATAATCTTAATCTCTAATGGACTACAGATAACCCCAAATAAATTAGCTTCTTCAGCAATCTTTATTAATCTTAATACTTGTTCTTTTATTTGGTCTTTAAATCCAAGTTGTTTCAATTCTTCATTTTCAAAACTAGTAAGAACTGATACACCTAACAGTTTAATATTAATGTCTTTTGCAGCAAGATTTGCAGCTTTTAAGGCCTCTAATCCATTTAATAAATGAACAGTTGCGTAACTAATATTTAAATTTTTGAGAGATTTTACAGATTCAACTAATGTATTTTTAATATCAAAAAATTTTCCATCGTAAAAAATTGGCTTATTAAACTTCCCAAGCTCTTTGATATCTTCAGGAGAGCGTTGGGTAATATATTGAAGACCTATTTTAATTCCTGATATTTCTTCATGTATTTTTGAAAGTAATTCTAAGATTTCCTCTTGGTTTGATATATCACAAGCTACAAAGATATTTTTATTCATCATTATTTATTTTTTTAAACAAGTCTTTTGACATTTTAAAGTGAATTGTTTTCTTTTCAGGAGTATGAATTTTCTCCCCTGTTTTTGGATTTCTTGATATTCTTGCTTTTTGTTTGTTTGTTGAAAACGCTCCAAAACCTCTTAACTCAACTCTTTCACCACGTCTTAAAGTTCTTTTAATTTCTTTCAAAATAATCTCAGTAAATTTTTCGAGATCTTTTTTGTAAAAGCTTGGGAAATTTTGAGAAAGTTGTTTTAGAAGCTTTGATTTTACAATAGCCAAGTTATTCTACTTTTTTAATTATTTTTTTCCTCGTCTTTTTTCTTTAAGTCTTCTGACAATGATGAAAATGGAAGATTTTTTCCTGAGCCTTCTGATCCATATTTGTCTAAAGCTTCTTTTTTTTCAATTTCTTCAAGAAGTTTTATACTAAGTGTAACTTTTCTTTTCTCTAAGTCTATATCTGCAATTGCGCAGTCAATTCTTTCACCACCTGTAAATCTTGATGGACGAGCGTCAGCATTATTGATTGCAATTTGAGATTTTTTAATTTGAAAATCCATTTCACATCCTTCAGGTCTGACTATAAGTCCCTTACTATCTGTAGATACTATTTTAACTGTGATTATCTGATTATTTTTTTTGTCTTTGAACCAATCGAATGGATCTGGTTGTGTTTGTCTTAATCCAACTCTTATTTTTTGTTCGGATGTTTTGATTTCTAAAACTTTGACCTTTAATTTATTACCCTTTTTGTATTTAGTTAATTCCTCTTCACCATTATTTAAATAAGTCAGATCATTACAATGTAAAAAAGCATCCACATCCAAATCCTCTACTTTTACAAACAAAGAGTATTCATTTTTATTTACAATTTCACCCTCTACAACTGTTCCAACTGGATATTTCTTCTCAAAAGTTTCAAATGGATTTTCTTGTGTAAGTCTATGAGATATTGCTACCCTTCTTTTACTTTTGTCAATTTCTGTAATAACACAATCAATTTCATCTCCTATTTTAAATATTTTCTTTGCTGAAATATTTTTTTTAGTCCAACTTAATTCACTCGAATGAAGCAATGTTGTTAGACCTGGTTCTAATTCACAGAATGCACCAAAGTCCATAATTTTAACAACTTTAACTTTATAAATTTTATTTAATTCATAATTTTCAATATGTTCAAATGGATCCGGAGATAGTTGTTTAACAGAACAACCAACTTGTAATTTTTCTTTATCTACAGAAATTACTTTCAAGTCATGTTTTTCACCTATGTTAAATACCTCATCTGGATGATTGACCCTAGAGTAAGAAATTTCTTGAAGGTGAACTAAAACATCAAGCTCATTGTTCACATTGAAAAAACAACCAAAAGAACTATACCCTTTTACCTCTGCACCTTTTATTATATCTCCAACCTTATACTTTTCTATAATTTTTGCTTTATCCTCTTTTTTGAATGACGAAATTATTTCTCTTCTTGATACGCATGCATTCCCTCTTAATTTGTCTAATTTAATTAATGCAAATTTTTGAGGTTCATTCATCAAATGACTTATATCTTTAAGAGGTTTATCACTTATTTGAGAACCTGGTAAAAACATCAGAGAACCTGTATCTATATGTTCTACTATACAGCCTCCTTTACATTTTGAGGTAATTTTACCCATTATAGGTTCATTTTTTTCATAAGCCTCTACTAGTTTATCCCATCCTTTAATCTTTTGGGCTTTACTAGCTGAAACTAAAACTTCTCCATTTTTATCCTCTATTTTTTCTAATAGAACTGGAATTGTACCACCTATTTTTATTTTTTCTGCAAATCCTATGCTTTTTAATTCATTTATATCTAGGACTGGCTCACTTTTTAAACCTTCAATAAAAAGAAAAACAAATTTTTCAGTTATTTTGTTAATTTTACCATCAATAATTTTTCCTTCTTCAATATTTAATTTAGAAAGCTGACTATTTAATAACTTTTCAAATTCTTGTGAGGCTTGATTTGATAAATCTTTGTATATTTCCATTAATTACTTAATTTCTTTATCTATTTTTATAAAACACGACCTTGTAATTAAATTTAACGTTTAAATCAATAGCAAATTCTAAATTATAAGAATGTAATAAATCTAAGTAAAATTAAGAATTTTTAGGTATTTTGGTCAATAAGCCCATTATTTATATTTATAGTTTATTGAGACTTTAGACTTTCAACTACTTTTAAAAACGTGGGAAATGAGGTCTTCACAGAATCTTTGTCATGGATAGTCCAATTTCCACCAAATGCTAATGCTGCGACTACACTTGTCATTAATACTCTGTGATCTTTAAGGAAATCCTTAATTATAATTTTTTTTTTATCTAAATTAAGTGCAGGATTCCCAAATATTTTTATCGAGTTATTAGTTGTGATAGTTTTTATTCCCATAAGACTTAGGATTTTAGATCCCCATTTTAGGCGTGGGCTTTCTTTTTGATTTAATTCAGAAAGATTTTTAAAATAAGAAACTCCCTTAGCTTTTGCAGCAGCAAGAAAAATAACTAAAAATTCATCAATAGAGCTACTATTCAAACTAGAAGGACAATTAATAGCTCTTAAAATCTTAGTATTTTTCACATAAATATCTCCAATTTTTTCACCTTTATAATTTTTGACATTTTTAAATATTATCTTTACACCCATTGATCTTAAAATTTTAATCGCACCAGTTCTTGAAGGGTTAATATTAACATTTTTAATCTTTAGTTTTGATTTATTACTTAATGCAGTAAGAACAATAAAAAAAGTACATGAACTGATATCTGATGGTATTAGATAATTAAATGGTTTTATTTTTTTTTCTCCTGTAACTTTTATAAGATCATTTTTTTTTCTTAGTTGAGTAGAAATTGGAAGTTTTAAATATTTAAAAAGTAATTCACTATGATTTCTTGATTTTTTTGCCTTTATTATAGTCTGTCCTTTAGTGTTTAATGCAGCAAACATAACTGAACTTTTACATTGAGCTGAACCCTTATTTTCTACATAATAGATTGGTCTAGGGTTCTTTACACCAGAAATTATGATAGGAAGTTTACCTTTATTTGTTTTGAAATAGGCTCCAAATTTTCCTAAAGGTTTTGTAACTCTTAAAAAATCTCTTTTAGATAAACTTTTATCTCCAACAATTTTTATTTTTGTAGTTGAATGGACTAGTAATCCCAAAATCAATCTAGCTAGAGTACCTGAATTCCCTGTATTTAAAGTAATATTTTTTTTATATTTAAAACCATTTAATCCTAAACCATGTATAATACATTTGTCTTTGTTAAATTTTGTTTTGATGCCAAGTTTTTTAAGACAATCTAATGTATTCAATGTATCTTCAGATCTCAAAATGTTCTTCGAAGTTGATTTTCCAAATGCCTGCGATGCCAGAAGTGCCCATCTGATTGATAAACTTTTGTCACCCTCAATTTTAATTATTTTATTAAATTTATTAATCCTTTTATTTATTTTAATACTATTAATCATCTTACTTTAACTAATTAATTTTAAAGGACTCTCCGAAATAAGCTTTTCTAGCATTAATATTTTGTATTAAATTATTAGGTGAGTCTTGTGCAACAACTTTTCCATTATGAATTATGGCGGCAGAGTCTACACATGCTAATAAATCTCTTGCTTGATGATCACATAAAACTATTGAAATATTTTTACTACTCTGTAAATCAACAATTATTTCCTGAAGTATTTTTATTGTCATTACATCCAAAGCAGCAAAAGGTTCATCTAAAAGTAGAATTTTTGGATCAGAAATTAGCGCCAATGCTATTACAAGTTTTTTTCTTTGACCACCTGATAAATTATTAGCTTTAATATCTGTTATTGGATCCATTTCAAATTTTGAAATTAGAGAATTTATTTTTTCTTCTCTGTAATCCGAGTTTTTAATTGTGATTTCAGAAATTGCCTTTAAATTTTGATAAACAGTTAAATCATGGAAGAATCCACCAATTTGAGGAACAAAACCTATTTTAAATTTTGAAGTTCTCTGAGATATTGGGTATTTACTTACATTTTCAGAATTTATAAAGACCGAACCAAAATCTTGAGAAACTAAACCAGTAATTATATTGAATATCGTTGATTTTCCAACTCCATTTGGACCAAGCAATCCTAAAATTTGGCCACTATTTAATTTAAGGTTTAAATCCTCTAAAATAATTTTTCTACCATATTTTAATGAAACTTTGTCAAGTTTTAGTATAACATTTTGGTCTTTAAAGGACTTAATTCTAAATTTTTTAATATTTGACATCAATAATTTTTTTTAATTTCTATATCATCTTGATTACTATTCATATATATTTCAATTTCCTTTGTAATTAAATTTATTTCAATATTATCAGTCATCATATTTCCATTTACATCTTCATAAATTACATTTTCGTTGACAGTTAATAAGTTTTTTTCAAAGTCAAAGTTCATTTTTTCTGAAGAAATTACTTTATCTAAATATTTTATATTAACGTTTTGAAAAAATTTTGTATTTTGATTAAATGTATTATATGAGGCAAAATCTGATTGTATAATTAATGGAATGTTTGATTGACCTAAAAAAATCGCTTTAGCCATTCTCATCTCAATAATTTCTTGACCTTTTTCATTAAAGGTTATTTCACCAAGATCAGATGTAATGGTGTATTTGTTAATTTCATCTATGTTTATTTCATATTTTAGATCTTTTATTAAATTATTATCAATCTTGGAGGATGGTAAATTCATTTGATCTTTAGAATCTATTTCCGATCTATCATTTTTACCTGATGTGAAATTGTTTTTATAAAAGATAATAATAATAAAAAATAATAAAAAAATAAGAGTCAACTTAATTATTTTTTTCATTTATTTTTTTTATTTCAATGTATTTATAAGAGAGTGAATATGAATAACACCAACAATTTTTTTTTTATTATTTTTCTTATATACACATACATTAGTAATTTTTTTTTTATTCATCAGGAAGAGAATTTCAGATGCTAAGGTATTTTCCTCAACTTTATAAGGTTTCTTAGTCATAAAAAATTTAATTTTTAATTTTTGAATATCCTTTTTTTTTTGCATTAATCTTTTCAAATCACCGTCTGTGAAAATTCCAGTATTAACATGATTATTATTTACAATTACTAAAAAACCTAATTTTTTATTATTTAGAGTTTTTAAAGCATTTTTCATAATTTCGTTTTCATTAACAAAAGGGATCTTATTTTTTGTTAACATTATATCAGATGCTGTTTTTAATCTTTTACTTAAACTTCCACTTGGATGAAATTTTTTAAAATCTAATTTTCCAAATTTTTTTTTCCACATGAGTGCAATCGAAAGTGAGTCTCCCAATGCTAATTGTGATGTCGTACTCGATGTAGGAACTATTCCATATCCTGACTCTACTACATCGGGAATTAATAGCTTTATATTAGAATATTTGTATAAATTTGATTTTTTATTTGAAACAATTCCTATTAAGAAAATATTATTAGATTTTGCATATTTAATTATATTTTTTAACTCCTCTGTATCTCCAGAATTACTAATTAGAATTAGTATATCTTTATTTGTTATTCTGCCAAGATCCCCGTGAGAACAATCATTTGCAGAGATAGAGAATGATGGAGTCCCTACAGATGAGAGAGTTGCAGAAATTTTTGATGCTATTATTCCACTCTTGCCAACACCACAAATAATAACTTTTGATTTACATTTGGAGATTTGTTTTACAGCATTATTGAAGGATCCATTAAAACTTTTCTTTAGACTTTCAAGAGCCTTAATTTCAAGATTTATGACTTCTTTTGCTATTTTAATATAATTTGTATTCATTATTAAACTTAATGAGACCAGATATCATCTTTAAATAAAGCTAAATCAAGATCAACCCTAGTTTTTAAAAATTTTAAACAATTTTTATAAAGTTCAATTCTATCTTCCCTTTCAAGAATTTTAGTTAATTCTTCATGAATCTTATGAAGATAAATTACATCATTTGCACAATATTTAAGTTGAGCTGGTGTTAGATCACCTCCAAAGTCAGAATTTTGAAACTGTTTATTAACATCAATATTAATAAATTCTTTGATTAATGATTTTAATGAATGGTTGTCCGAGTAAGATCTTGCTAATTTTGAAGCGATCTTTGTATCAAAAATATTATTAGTATCTGTTTTTAAATAATGCTTAATATGAGCAATATCTGCTCTGCCAAAATGAAAAATTTTTGAAATTGATTCATCCTTCAAAATTTTTATTAGGTTAGGCGCATTATAATTAGTTCTATCAAGTTGTATTATATGAGCATCTGAATTACCTGAGGATATTTGTATGAGACATAATGGATCTCTTCTAACATTGAGGCCCATAAATTCTCCATCAACTGCTATTACATTGCCTAAATTTAGATCATCTGGTAAGTCAGATTTATGAAGTTTAATATCAATATTCATTTAAATATATATATATGAAACCTAAAAATTGTCTAATTTTTGGTGGTAGTGGTCAGATAGGACGGCACTTAATCAGAAAATTAACTAAGAATAACATCAGAGTTACAGTAGTTACGCGCAACATTCATCAAAAAAGTTATATTATTAAAACCCAAGGAAATGCAGGCTACATTGATGTAGTGGAAGCTAATATTTATGATGAAAAAAAGTTGAGAGATCTTTTTTCTAAATCGGAAATATGTATAAATTTAATTGGTATTTTATATGAGCAAAAAAAAGGTAATACTTTTTATAATATTCATACTCTTTTTCCATCTTTACTCGCAAAATTATCTAAAGAATACAGATTAAAAAATTTTATTCATATATCAGCTTTAGGGATTAATGAGGCTATAGACAGCAATTATGCGAAGAGTAAATTAGAGGGAGAAAAAAATATTTTGCAAAATTTCCCTATCTCAACAATTCTCAGACCCTCTGTTGTTTATTCAGTAGATGATAATTTCACAACTAATTTTATGAGTTTATTGAGTAGACTTCCAATATTTCCATTATATTATTCTGGAAAAACAAAATTTACCCCTATTCATTGTTCTGATTTAACTGATATAATTTATGGCGTGATTACAAAAAATATTAATTCAAAAATAATAGAATGTATTGGACCAGAGGAAATTAATTTTAAGGATATAATTGTTAGACTTTTAAATTTAATTGATAAAAAGAGATTATTAATACCACTGCCATTACCACTTGCATCATTTACAGCAAAAATATTTCAACTGTTACCCAATCCTCTTTTAACTGAAGATCAATTGAAGCTACTTAAATATGACAATGTTTTGTCAGGAAAATTCAAAAGTAATTTTGAGATAGGAATACCCAGTAAAAAATATTTCAATGAAGAAGTAAAAAAGTATGCTTATATGTGGCGTGAAGGTGGACAATTCTCAACTGAAAAATATTCAGAAAAAGAAAATATAGAGAATTAATTAAACAGATTGAATTTTTTTTTCGATAAATTCAGGAACTTCTTCTTTATCAGCAATATCTTCTTTTTTACCTTTTGGCTGATAAGCATAAAGTAAATGCAGTTTACAATAAGAAAAATCTTTTAAAGATGATCTTCCACAAAAGTAAAAATTTTCTTCATCAGGGTGACCTATGGGCCATTTACAAGAACTTTCATCTAATTCTTCTAACTGCTTAGGATTTTCAGGTTCAAAATCTTTTTCTATAATTAATGATTTAAATCTACTTTTCCTCCCTTTTTTGGTCTGAATATTGCTTCCTTCTACAGTGTTATTAAAATTTTTACTTGATGTAGCAGTTCTGGTTTTTATTTTTGCTGACAAATTTAGTCTATGAGCTTTACCAATAACTGCATTTCTACTGATTCCACCTATAATTTCTGCAATTTGACTA
>MDSV01077082.1_pt1 | contig 10020 bp, 9 predicted proteins | sample 810851 | NCBI WGS metagenome assembly MDSV01 (sample SAMN05326640, study PRJNA326480) | marine metagenome | isolation source: seawater | place: Atlantic Ocean: North East | collected 2012
CTGTGCGAATATTAGGAATTGTTCACTCCCTCGTATTATGTATCATTTTCAAGACTCAGTACGCCAATGTTCAAAGCATTCCGCAGTCGACAGTATGTTGATGACAGTATCCATCCAGCCACAAGATGCCCTGGCGCACCTCCACGCCCTGCGTTCAAAGACCGGAGAAATGGACACCGTTGGTCTTTCTGACGAAGTAATTTCTTCCTTCTGTGTTCATGATCCAAAACTTGGAATGGCCATTGTTGAAGCGACGGCGAAATTCGAAAACATCATCCAAGAATTCGGAACAGAACTTCTCCAACATGACGAGGCAAGTCTCGTGAAAGATCTGCAGCATGATTTCGTCAATTTTTACGCTCCAGCTACCGTCAATCCATACATTGCCCTTGCCGGTCGGGGCCCGTGGATCGTCACTGCTTACGGCGCCGTCGTTCATGACAATGGCGGGTATGGTATGCTCGGAGCAGGTCACGGCCCATCAGATGTCATCGATGCTATGTCTGGAAATTGGGTTATGGCAAACGTCATGACTCCCTCTTTCAGTCAAAAACGATTGGCACAACGTTTGGAGCGCGAATTGGGCCACACACGCGGTTCTTGCCCGTTCACTCGATTCATTTGCATGAACAGTGGCTCTGAATCTGTGACTGTGAGTCTGCGCATTGCAGACGTCAATGCACGCCAACACACTGGCCCCGGTGGAAAACACGAGGGGAAGGAAATCAAATTGCTTGCGATCGAAAAGGCGTTCCACGGAAGAACCGATCGTCCCGCACAAATTTCTCATTCTTGCAAAGGCTCCTATGACAAGAATTTGGCAACCTTCAGAGACCGCGATAATTTGTTGTTGGTCCCTGCAAACGATGTTTCGGCTCTCGAAGCTATGTTCAAAAAAGCGGAGGAAGAAAATTGGTTTATCGAACTGATGGCAATTGAACCGGTCCAGGGTGAAGGCAACCCTGGCGCTTGTGTTGAGCGGTCATTCTACGACGCTGCACGCAGACTTACCCTTGAACACGGCTCGATGCTCCTCGTCGATTCCATTCAAGCAGGTATTCGGGGTCAGGGTTGCCTGTCCATCATCGACTACGAAGGCTTCCAAGATGCCGAGGTTCCTGATTTAGAAACTTGGTCCAAAGCATTGAATGCTGGCCAGTACCCTCTTTCGGTCTTAGGTATGAACGATAGGGCGGCTGAAAATTATGTAGTCGGGATTTACGGAAACACCATGACCACAAATCCACGTGCATTAGAAACCGCTTGCGCAGTTCTGGACAGCATGACGCCAGAGCTTCGAGCGAACATCAAAGATCGAGGTGATGAATTCGTAGCAAAATTGAAGGCGCTTGGAGAGGAATTGCCAGGAATCATCACCAAGGTCCAAGGCACTGGGCTCCTGTTAAGTGCTGAACTTGAACCGTCAAAATTCCCCGTTGTTGGTTTCGATGCTGTAGAACCCTGGTGCCGCCGTCAAGGGCTGGGTGTGATCCATGGCGGAGTGAATGCCCTAAGGTTCACTCCTCATTTCGGAATTACATCTGAGGAAATCGACTTGATCATCGATGTCGTACGAGCCGCTCTTATCGAATTTTCACACCGGTCATGATAGACTGGTGACGATGTCTTCCCGATTGAATTGACGGCTCGCATAGTAAGCAGCTAGCCCTGCATAGAAGATGCTTGAGCCCGCCCAAATAATGATGTGCTCAGTGATGACACGGTTCATCAAAAGTTCACGGAGTGCTAAGAGAATATTGACCACTGGTATGGCGAACCAGAAGGATTCGATGCCGTCTAAATTGATCACCTGAGTGAACAACGCTGGGAACACAATCAGCAACAACATGGGTGCCAAAATCGAGCCTGCTTCTTTGACGCTATGTGAACGCATCGCCAATGCGAGTTCAAGGGCAACAACCATGATAGCGAACAAAAGAATCGCAGTTGCTAGGAGTGCCACAGTTCCGATGGACAGTTCTGGAAGGCCAATGACACTTGAAGAGGCCAAGTAGCCAATTGCAAACAATAGACCACATATTTGCAATAGAACACCGACACCCGTGATCGTCGCCACAGCAACCCACTTGCCAAGTAACAATTCGAGTCGTGAGCATGGCAGGCATAACAGGGCTTCTAACGTGCCGCGCTCCCTTTCACCTGCGGTCATATCGATCGACGGTTGCAGGGCACTTGAATAGGTCCAAATGGCTAAAACGAGTGGAATGAACAACGACAACACCATGCCTGCTTGTTCTCCACTTGTTGCCACATCACTTTGAGTCACATCCCCGTCCCATCGAAGAGGATCCAAAGTGTCGTTCACATCCATTCCAGAGTCCGCAATACGTCGCTCAACCTCTTCTTTTTCCCAAGTGGATAGAGCGTCCAGCAAACGATTCCAGGCTTCATTTGAACGTTCAGAAGTGGACAGGTGCAAGATCGCATAATTCCATGTGGAATTGTCTTGTTCGAACCTGAGGATTGCATCAACAGAGGAGTTTCGTACCCGTTCTAAATCCTCTCCTGGCTCTGAAAGCTCTGTCAGGTTGGCTAAAGGCTCGATGGAGAATTCTATTCCGGCCGTTTCTATGGCCATCTCGAGCGTGGGTTCCATTTCATTGGTTTGAATGACAATGGAGAGTTCTAAGGCGTCTAATTCAGCTGCCTCAGATTCCAATAAAATTGGGAAGAGAATGAACAAAAGTGGGAACATAAGGAGTGGAATCACGATGATGGCCATGATGGTGCGCCAATCCCGAACAAATTCAACGACTTCCTTTTTGGCGATCGCACGGATACGATGAGTTGAAAAATCACTCACTTTCTTTCACCTCCTCCATCAGATGCACGGGTGGCTTCGGTGTGAAGAAACGGCGCCACCAACCTGTAAAACGCGCTTCCTTCTCATCATCTTCCTGCCTCGATCGTGCCGCATCTTTAGTCAGTGCAACATAGGCTTCTTCGAGGGTTTGAGTTTCAGTTTCCTCGAGCAATTGATGAGGTGACCCATCCGCTCTGATATCCCCGTTGTGGACGATGACGATGCGGTCACACACCTGTTCAGCCTCTGCAAGTTGATGCGTTGAATAAATGACTGTCCCTCCCTCTTGCTTGAGTTGCTCGACCAACTTCCTTACCGTCCGAGCACTGGTAATGTCCAGTCCAGCAGTAGGTTCATCCAAGAGGAGAATCGACGGTCCGTGGGCTAATGCACGCAACAATGCCGTTTTTTGTTTCATACCACGGCTGAACCCTTTAGTATGCCGTCCAAGGTTTTCACTCATGTCCAAATGATAAGCAAATTTTGCAGTACGCGCCCATGCTGAGCGATCCGATACTCCGTGCATACGGGAATGGTATCGGATGTTTTCCCAAGCTGTGAGCCGGGAGTAGAGGCCCGTTGACTCTGGCACAACACCCAAGGCTTGGCGCATTTGGGTGACAGGTTGTCCATCAGACAGGAGAACGGTTCCCGAACTAGGCGTGTACACGCCTGCCATGAGGCGCAGAAGGGTTGTTTTTCCCGCACCATTGCTACCTACCAGGCCAATGACTTCACCCGAATTGATTTGCAAATCAATTTGATGCAATGCCTTCAATTCACCGAAGGACTTTGAAACACCAGTCAAGGTAAGCAGAGGTTCCATCATTCCCACATCTCATGAAGCACGGCCAGATTCCACGGCGGAATCAAGGCCGGGATGTTTTTCTTCAAGCCTACAAGCGCGAATCAATTGTTGTTTCAATTGACTGAATATTTCTTGTTGTGGCACGCCCATTTCAACAAGATTGCCGATCATATTGAAGGCGCCTTGAATCGCACCAGCATCGAGAAAAGCATCGTTTGTGATTTGACCAGTTTGTCGCAGGACATCTAACCTGTCAGCGATAAATTGTGCTTCCTTTCTCACGCTTGGCCCATCAATGTGGGCACGTGCGATTAGAGTGTCAACACAGGTTCGCATGGTTTTTGTTTTGGGCACGGACAACTATGAGGGTTCCCCTCTCAGGCAATGGAAAAGCGCTCACCGGGGCGTTTCCGTAAGTTCAACCAAAACGCCACCAGTGGATTTTGGGTGAACAAAAGCGATTCTTTTTCCACCAGCGCCGCGTCGTGGAACCTCATCGATCATTTTCACTCCATGTTCTAACAAGTAGGCGATCAAACCTTCGAGATTTCCTACTCTGAAGCACACTTGTTGTACACCGGGTCCACGCTTTGCCAAGAATTTTCCAATGGGCGTATCTTCTGACGTTGGTTCAAGCAATTCCACCATTGGCGGATGGCCTTCTTCATGTTGAGCAGGGGAAGTCGAAAAAAAGCGAGTTTTCACACCTTGATCGGAAATTGTTTCATCTTCTGCAGTATTTTGCAGCCCAATCAACGTCCAGAACGTAGAAGCGTCGTCTAAATTTTCAGTAGCTATGCCGATGTGATCGATGTGTATTGGTCCGAAATCCATTCTACCACCTCAAAATCCACTTGGTGCCATCCAAGTGCCGAACTCATCCTTCATCGCGTTCATGATTTCACCTAGGGTGCAACCTGATTTCACGGCCGAAATCACATGTGGGAACAAATTATCTGAGCCAGCTGCTGCCTCACGAATGGCCAAAAGGAGCAGGTTGCAATTGTTCTGATCTCGTGTGGACCGTAATTGTTTCAATTTAGCGCATTGCGCCTCGCCGACACTTGGATCTAACTTCATCACTTCTGGACTGTTCAACTCTTCCATGGTTCCGTGGTTGACGCCAACAATCTTTCTCGTACCCGATTCCACATCGTTAAGGTGAGCGTACGCGGCGTTGTGAATTTCTCTTTGCTGCCATCCTTGTTCAATTGCCTTCATTGCCCCTCCGAGGGATTCAATTTCCAAAATCTGCTTTTTAGCTTCATCATGAATTCTTTTTGTCAATTGTTCCACATGGTAAGATCCGCCAAGGGGGTCGACGACGTCGGCTGCACCGCTTTCTTCTGCAATTATTTGTTGAGTCCTAAGCGCTACAGTTGCAGATTTTTCGGTTGGAAGTCCTAAAGCTTCGTCGTATGAATTGGTGTGAAGACTCTGTGTCCCACCACAAACTGCTGCAAGGGCTTGTATTGTGACGCGAGCAACGTTGTTCAGTGGTTGCTGAGCTGTAAGACTAACTCCTGCTACTTGAGTGTGGAAACGAAGCATGCTGGATTTGGGATTCTTAGGTGCGTAACGTTCCGTGATGAGTTCGTGCCACAGGGTTCTTGCTGCTCTGAACTTTGATGCTTCTTCAAAGAAATCATTGTGGCAGTTAAAGAAAAACGAAAGACGTGGACCAAAGGTATCTATGTCCAAACCAGACCTTATGGCAGCGTCTACATATTCCAAGGCATTTGCCAGAGTGAACGCAACTTCTTGAACTGCGGTGGAGCCAGCTTCACGAATGTGATAGCCAGAGATTGAGATGGTGTTCCATTTTGGAACATGCTCCGCACAATATTCAAAAATATCTGTGATCAATCTCATGCTTGGTTTTGGTGGAAACACGTAAGTTCCACGTGCAATGTACTCCTTCAAAATATCATTTTGGATGGTTCCGAGTACTTGATGGGGCGCAATGCCTTGTTCTTCAGCTACGGCTATGTACATGGCCAGCAAAACCATTGCTGGGGCGTTTATTGTCATTGATGTACTCACTTTATCCAATGGAATACCTGCCAATAATTCCCGCATATCGTCCAATTGAGAAATTGAAACGCCGACTTTTCCAACTTCACCAAAGGAGAGGTCATCGTCCGCGTCCATGCCAAGTTGAGTTGGTAAATCGAAAGCAACCGAGAGGCCTTTTTGCCCTCTGTCAAGTAATAATTTGAAGCGTTCATTTGTGGCTGAGGCACTGGAAAAGCCAGCATATTGTCGCATGGTCCAGAGACGGGAACGATACATTGTGGCGTGGATCCCCCGAGTGTAGGGTGGGGATCCGGCATTGCCAATTTCATTGACACTGACGCCGTTCGTATCCAAGGTTTCTTGGGTGCTTTGTAGAGGCAACTTCAACCCGCTCAGGGTCTTCCACTCTTCCTTGCGTTGAGTGACCATGCTTCGCCCAGGAGGACGGGCTTCATCAACACTCGCCTTGTTCAGTGGGTATGTTCACCATCGGGGCCGTGTACGTGGCCGTGTTCGATCTCATCTTTTGAAGCAGCTCTGAGTTCTACGATTTCCACTGAAAATTTGAGTGATTGACCTGCAAGTGCATGGTTGAAATCAGCGGTAACCATATCATCAGTGAGGCTGGTAATCCGAAACGGCGAGGGGCCATGGGGCAGTTGTGCAACGAGTTGCATGCCCACTTCTAGGGTTGCTTGCTCTTCTAATTGCTTGAATTGTTCGCGTGGAATATCCATCACTGCATTATTGTCTCGATCGCCGTATGCACGGTCCGATGTCAATTCAAATTCGACACGTTCGCCCACCTTGGCGCCCATGATTTCTTCCTCAAAGCCAGGAATCATTTGCTTGTGACCAACCAAAAAAGTCAATGGATCTCGACCCTCACTGCTGTCAAAGACTTCACCGTTTTCTGGTAGCGTTCCAGTATAATGTACGCTTGCTACCATGTTTTCAGAGACTGTATTTTCTGTCATATCTTCACCTTCTTGTTGTCATTTTGTTGACGAGATCACGGAGTTTTTGAGCCACAGACTCTGGTAAAATTTCTTCCATTACCTTCTGTTCAATAAATTCAATTGAATCTGAGACCCCCATGCGTTCGCCCTTTGCCCAGACTTGGCCCAGAATATTCGAGCGGTGCTCCTCTGCAATCTCTGGATTGTCGAGAATTTCACGAGCGGCGTACTTGTATTCCAAGTACTTTTGACGGTTCAACTTCTTTTCCTGCTTTTGTCGACCGCCGCCTTTCTTATCATGACGACGTCGTTTTCTACGTCGGTCACCACTCGGCTTCGCCACAGTAGTTTCGATGGTCTTGAAAACATCCTTCGAACGTGGATTTTGTGAATCAGATTCTACCTTTGTTGGACTCGGGGTCGTGAGTGTAGCCGCTGCCTTGACTTCAGTAGGTTTTGCCTCGACTTCAGCAACCACTTCCGGAGGGGCGGGCGTGGCGGTCGGTTTGGCATTCGCCTTTGCATTTTGACGTGACAGTTCTGATTTCCGTCTCAATTCTGCAATACGATCTTCGTGAGAAACTTGAGGTTTAGCCGCTGTGGGCTTAGCGACTGAATTGGTGATGATTGCACCCGCCTTTGCTGGCGTCTGAGTTGAAGCAGCTGGTTGTTTGGCCGCTCCACTCTGTTGGTTTTTCATCCGCTCCATCGCTTCTTTCTGCTTTTTAGCTAGTTCCGTCATGCCGCTGTTGACTTCTGGCACAGGGGTTGCTGGGCGTGCAGGAGCAGCCCGGCGTTCGTTGTTTTTCCGTTCTGTTTGACGCTTGTTGCGTTGGGCGGAAGCATTTGGGGCGAACGGGTTGAACGGCTCGTCCCGCTTTTTCCTTCCATTTCGGTCTACGATGCGTGAGGCCCCCACTTTGTTCCCGCTGGTAACCGTATAAAAACAATGAGTGCGATATTAGCGACTCATACGGGCCATGTCACGGGTGTTTGGTCCGTTCGCAGGTATTGATCAACCGCGCTATGACTTAACTCCGTGCGCCTACCATGCCTTAATTCAATCATGCCGAGGAGGGCAATCATCGAACCATTATCGATGCAATACATACGCGGTGGGGCATGGGATGTCGCTTCCCGTTCTCCGGCCATGAGTTCGCACATTTGTCGCAGACGGTTGTTGCATGCAACCCCACCACCAAGGAGCAGTTCTGATTTCCCAGTATGTGCGAGTGCCCGTTCAGCAATTTCCACACAAGCAGCGAAGGCGTGTTCTTGCAGTGACCAACAGACGGCACCCAATTCAGCCCCATGATCCAATAAGCGTTGAGCCGCTGTCATGACTCCAGAAAAAGCGAGATCCATGCCACGGACGGCAAATGGCAATTCCAAACCCTCGAGGCTTGCCCCGTCGTTTTCTGCAAGCCATTCTTTGGCGAGTTTTTCAATGACTGGGCCACCAGGAAATGGAATGCCTTGAGCTCGTGCGAATTTGTCGAGCATGTTGCCGATGCCAATATCGAGCGTTTCCCCAAGGACACGATACCGTCCATCCAAATGAGCGATCACTTGGGTATTGCCACCTGAAACGTAGAGCAGAATTGGATCGGTGCATCCGCATTGCTGCCGTCCGATTTCGATGTGAGCAACGCAGTGATTGACCCCAATAAGAGGTATGTCAAGCCTGCTAGAGATCCCTCTAGCAATTGCGGCCCCAACACGCAAACAGGGACCTAACCCAGGACCTTGAGAGTAGGCGACGGCTCCAAGATCAGATGGCGAAAGTGAATTATCTTCTAATAATTGGGCGAGAAGACGTTGCGCAGCGTCTTTGTGATGATCTGCAGCTTCCCTTGGATGGATGCCGCCTTCATCAGGCGATACTGTGGATGAACTTGCTGCTGTTGGCTCGCCATGTGCATCAACCAGGCCAAACGAAAGAGTATGTGCGGTTGATTCGATGCCTAGTGTCCAACTTCTTGACATGTTACGCCCACAGAGCCATTGTTCTTCAACCCTCAGCCTTAGCCCTCTACAATGCGCACAGTTTTACTGGATGTTGGGCCGATGGCCCATCTTTCTGGAAAGGGGTCATTATTGGGTCTCGAAATGTGTAATTATGATGCACTGATTAGTGCCGCTGGAAAAGGGATTGTCATAAATGGCAATGTAATTGATAGAATTGAGGAATCAGCGGTGCTGAAAGAGGAGTTTGGCTCTCCGGCCGAATCAACGACTGAATGCAACATTGTATCACTGGCAGGTAACGCCGTGACCCCCGGATTGGTCGATGGCCACAACCATCTGATTTGGGCGGGAGATCGCTCGAATGAAATCAGTTTGAAGCAGCAGGGCATGACCTACCAACAAATAGCTGCAGCAGGTGGCGGAATACAGCATACGGTTCGTCAGACCGCTCAAGCATCATTCGATGATTTGCTTCAATTGGGATACCAACGAGCACGCATTGCCTTTGCCAACGGCACGACGCACTTAGAAGCCAAGAGTGGTTATGGGCTGACGACTGAATCTGAACTAAGATTACTGAGTGTTGCGAAGCAGTTGAGTCAAATGGAACATTTACCCTCCATGGAATTAACGTGGTTAGGGGCGCATGACGTCCCTAAGGGCCACACGCGTGAAGGGTATGTCGAAGAAATTTTGAGCCAACAACTACCAAATGTTCTCGACCAGGGCTATGCCCAAGCAGCGGATGTGTTTTGCGAACCAGGCTGGTTTACCGTTGATGAATCAGAGCAAATTCTCTCCGCGTCAGCCCAGGGCGGGCTTTCAAAACGAATTCATATCGATGAATTTCAGGATGGGGGTGGAGGCGAACTTGCCGCTGAACTCGGGGTTGTCACAGCCGATCACGCCCATTACACCAGCGATGAAACGAGGGTGAAAATGGAGGCTTCCGGGGTGAATACGGGATTCTTACCAGGGACACCATACACAATGGGGGCGGCGTGGCCTTCGTTTAATCAGGCGATCGAACAAGAATACCGATGGTCGATTGCTACAGATTTCAATCCTAATTGCAACATTCTGAGTTTGCCATTCATTGGATCTCTCCTCGTTCATCGAAATCGCGTGGATCCACTGGCCACGTTGGTTGCAGCAACCCGGAACCCTGCCGAAACATCGCCGCATCCGTCTGGTTTGGTCCATGGGCGTATTGAAGTTGGGGCTGTTGCCAATCTCAATGTGGTCGATGGCAAACACTGGCAATCGTGGTGCAACCACCCTGGGAATTCACCTTTCAAATCGACAATGTTGAATGGCATCCTACACCATCACTGATTTACCTCTATACATTTTTTCATAGGCTTTTAATAGAAATACGGAGTGGAAGACATGAGTTCTAAAATCAACAAAGTTTTGCTTGAAACAGTTGTGTGCGCTGGCGCCGA
>MDSV01243238.1_pt1 | contig 10020 bp, 8 predicted proteins | sample 810851 | NCBI WGS metagenome assembly MDSV01 (sample SAMN05326640, study PRJNA326480) | marine metagenome | isolation source: seawater | place: Atlantic Ocean: North East | collected 2012
TCGAAGGCGTACCACGCGACGCGCGCGACGGCACCGCGCGCGACGTCGATCGCGGACGCGCGTTCGAGGCGTCCCATGACGCGCGAACGATCGGGGACGCGCCGCGTCACTCGCGCGCGCGGACGATGATGCCTGCGGGAGCGACGGGGGCGCGCGCGCGCGCGATGACGACATCGACGACGTCGACCGTCTCGCGCGTCGGTGGCGCGTCGGTGGCGCGCGAGACGCGCGCGAGACGCGTTCGATGGGGCGCCGCCGCGACTTTATCCGACGTCGCGGTCTCGACGACGGACGCGCCGGTGACGCGCGCGCGCGCGTCGCGGGCGAAGGAAACGATGGTGATCGAGACGATTCGCGCGCCGGTGGCGCTGGACGCGTTGGAGGCGCCGATGCGCGCGTGCGCGGTGGGGGCGGCGGCGGCGGCGGCGGCGGCGGCGTTTCCCGAACACGCGCTCGCGGCGGCGGACGTCGCGGCGGACGTCGCGGTGGACGAGGGCGGCGACGGTGGTTTCTTACAAGGGTTGTTGTTGATTTTGTTCAGTGAGATCGGCGATAAGACCTTCTTCATCGCGGTGTTGTTGGCGTTGCAACAGGATAAGAAAGCCGTCTTCGCCGGGACGTACGGGGCGTTGGCGGCGATGACGCTCATCTCGGTGACGCTCGGTCAATTCTTGCATCAGTTGGATGAGAACTTGCCCTTCGACACTAGCTTCCCGTGGGATGATTTCCTAGCCGCCGCGTTGTTGATTTTCTTCGGCGTGCAAACCATTCGCTCGGCGGACGAGAGCAAAGCCGAGGAGGAGGAGGAGGACGCCAAGGAAGCCGTGGAGGGTCTCGGGAGCGATTTTAGCGATGAGATGGCGCTAATCGTGACCACGGCCGCGCTCGTGTTCGGTGCGGAGTGGGGCGATAAGTCGTTCTTCGCGACGATCGCGTTGGCCGCCGCCGCGGATCCGGGTCAAGTCGTCGCGGGCGCGCTCGCCGGACACTTCGTCGCCACCGCCGGCGCCGTCACCATCGGTGACGTCGTCGGTGATTACATCTCCGAGCGAGTCGTCGCCTACTTTGGTGGCTCTCTTTTTCTTGTATTTGCCGCGGGCACGCTCTACGATATCTTCACGAGATAGGGTGTTCGCGCGTCGTTTCGTATTTTCGCTTGTGATGTGAAATCTCTCGATTTGTTAATCATCGTCCTACACTACGGGGTGGAAAGTTTGCGAATCAACGCCGCGAACGACGACATTATCCAAGTTTAAGTTCATGTTTTTAGTCAAGTTTTCGATCGGCGGGAGCGGGCTCGCCTTGGCTTGCGTCACCGCCTCGTCGACGAGGCGGCGCTGCTCCTTTTCGATTTGTTTAATCTCCGCCGCGTCGAGCAGGTTGCGTTCAATGATGAGCTTGCGCAGTCGCTCCACCGGGTCGCGCTCTTGACGAATACCCGTGATCTCATCGCGCGTGCGGTACGTGCTCCCCGGATCGCTCATGGAGTGACCGTGGTAACGATACGTGTCCATCTCCATGACGATTGGTCCCTTGCCGGAGACGCAATACTCCTTGGCAAACTTCATCGCTTGTTTCACCGCGAGCGCGTCCATGCCGTCCACCTTTAATCCCGGCACGTAATCACCGCGTTTGTAGTACACCGGACTCTTCGCACTACGCTCTTGCGCGGTGCCCATGCCGTAATGGTTGTTTTCGCACATGAAAATCACGGGCAAATCCCACAGCGCCGCCATGTTGAGCGCCTCAAACAACTGACCTTGGTTGGCCGCACCGTCGCCGTACATGGTCACCGCGACGTTGGGTTGCTTGTTATACTTGAACGCGAATCCCAAACCCGCACCGATCGCCGTCTGCGCGCCGACGATGCCGTTACCGCCGAAAAAGTTGGCCTCTCTGCGATACATGTGCATGGATCCGCCGATGCCCTTCGCCGCGCCGTCCACGCGTCCCATGAGCTCTGCCATCACCTCCAACGGCGTCCCGCCTCGACCGAGATGCACGCAGTGATCCCGATACGACGTCACGACCGCGTCATCCTTCGTCAACACCGTCTCCATACCGACGACGACGGCTTCTTGCCCGTCGTACAGGTGACAAAACCCGCGAATGAACTTTCCCTTGTACAACACATCCGCCGCGATCTCCAATCGTCGCATCATGTACGCCTGCGTGAACATATCGATGATCTCTCTCTTCGACGTCTCCACGACCTGCGACGGCGGTTCGATCAGGTGTCCCTCGAACGCCACCGGCGTCTCCACCGTCACGCGTTCGTCATCCGTCCCGCCCGCCACCGAAAACGCTCGCGTCGCCCGCGTCACCGTCTATCGCGCGAAAAAAAACCACACACGCGCACACGAAGCGTCAGTCACCATCGCGCGCGCGTCCCGTCTCCGTCCCGCGTCTCTCGCGATCGCTCGAGAAATCATTCCATGCATCCCGTCGCCACGATCGCGACCACACCGCCGTCGCGTCGCCTCGCGCGCGTCGCGTCGTCGCGCGCACCCGCCCTCGCGTCGTCGCCGCCGCCGCGCGTCGCGCGATCGAGCCGAGCATGTCGTCCGCGCGTCGACGAATCGCGTCGACGACGACGACGACGCGCGCGGTCGTTGCTGATACACCCGGGAGTAAAAGGGTTTGCGGACGCCGCCGCGCGCGCGAGACGGGGAAAACCGCGGGGGAGACGGCGCGCGGTCGAGCGATCGCGACGATGATGCGTCTACTCTGGTGTGTGTTGATGGTCTATCGAATCAGTCGTCGCTGTCGCACCCGTCGTCGTCGGCGGCGGCCATGAGTTCGGCGAAACTGAGTTTGGGTTTGGCGGCGCGCGCGGGCTCGGCGGTCGTCGTCGTCGACGCAGGCGGCGATGCGCGTCGAACCGGTGCGGGCGGTGGTTTCGGTGGTGCGTCAGACGCGGGTGCGGGCGCGGGCTCGGCGGTGCCGCCGACGAACATGGAGAACATGTCGTCGAACGTCTCGAGCGGCGCGGGCGCGCGTTCGCACGGGCGCGACGCGTCCGTCTCCCTCGTCGTCGTCGTCGACGGCAACGACGCCGTCGTCGGCGTCTCGACGCGCGATTCACGAGGTACCGACGGCGGTTCGGGCGTCGGCGACGACGCCCGCGCCCGCGCGTCGGATTCGCGCAGTCGCCTCGCGCGTTCCACGAGCGCCTCGTCCGCGACGCGTCTGACGCACGCGTACGCCGACGTCGTCAGCCTTCTCGCCTCCGTCACCGGCGCACCGATCGTCGACATCGGCGCTCTGGGCGCGTCGCCCTCGTCCTCGCCCTCGGATTCCGTCACGACGTCGTACAGACTCGATCTCGGCGGCGACGGCGGCGCGCGCGGCGGCGCGGCGGCGGTCGTCTTCTTCTTCCCCTTCCCTCGAGTCGTCTTCACCGGCGGCGGTCTCGCCGCCGCGAGCACGCTTCTCGGAAGTCGTCGTCGCTTCGCGCTCGCGCTCGCGCCGGCGTCGCGCGTCGTCGCGTTCGACGCCGCGCCCGTCCCATCGTCGTCGTCATCTTCATGCCTCTCGACGACACCGTGTCGGTCGCTCGCGCGCGTCATTCGACGCGGTCCGCCGCGGCCGTCGACGACCTCCTCGTTCACGTTCCGTTCGTTCGCGCGCGCATGTCCACGGCGCGCGCGACGCGTCCTCGCGCGTCTCGCGATGGCGCGTTTTCGCATTTCACCGTCAGTCCCCACCGCGCGTCGTCGGCGTCGACCGCGAGCGAACCGAGGAACGAACGACCGAACGAACGATGGGAGTTCTCGCCCCGACCGCGTCCGTCGCTCGCGAGGCGGTGAAGGCTCGCGCGCGCGTCGTCTCGCGCGCGTCTGCGCCACCGCGCGCGCGCTCGGTGAGGGTCCGCGCGCGCGCGCCCATCGCGCTCTCTCGCGCGCGCGTCGCCGCGCGCGCCCAGGTTCGAGAGCGCGAGGAGGAAACCATTCCGTCCGATGATTTCAAACCCGAGGAACTCAAATTCCAAGACATTGTCTCGCTGTGGGTGACGCAAATCTTACAGACGTACGGGGACGCCGAGAGTAAAGATAACGCGCCCGTGTGCGAGGGCGTCATCGACGACTTGGTCGGTGGGCCGATATTTTTGGCGCTGTACCCGTACTTTCGTCGGTACGGTGGCGTGTTTAAACTCGCGTTCGGGCCCAAGGTATTCATGGTGCTGAGCGATCCCGTCGTCGTGCGCGAGGTGCTCAAGGAGAAGCCGTTTTCATTCGACAAGGGCGTCTTGGCGGAGATTTTAGAGCCCATCATGGGCCAAGGGTTGATTCCCGCGCCGTACGCGATATGGAAAAACCGTCGTCGTCAACTCGTGCCGGGATTTCACAAGGCGTGGCTCGATCACATGGTGGGTCTGTTCGGACACTGCTCGGGCGAGTTGGTTCGGAATTTGGACGCCGCCGCCGCCGCCGGGGAGACGGTGGACATGGAGGAACGATTTTGTTCGGTCAGTCTCGACATCATCGGTCTCGCCGTGTTCAATTACGATTTCGGATCAGTGACAAAGGAATCTCCCATCATCAGCGCCGTGTACAACTGTTTACAGGAGGCGGCGCATCGAAGCACGTTTTATTTCCCGTACTGGAATTTGCCCTTCGCCACGGATATCGTCCCTCGACAGCGCGAGTTTAAACAAAACATGGCCGTCATCAACGACACGTTGAATGGATTGATCGCGCAGGCGCAGCAATACGAGGGCACGGATGATTTGGAGGAGTTGCAAAATCGCGATTACAGTAAAGTCAAGGACCCGTCGTTGTTGCGTTTCTTGGTGGACGTGCGCGGCGCCGACGTCACCGACGCGCAGCTTCGCGACGATTTGATGACGATGCTCATCGCCGGACACGAGACGACGGCGGCGGTGCTCACGTGGGGATTATTCTGTCTCGTGCAAAAACCTGAATTGATGAAACGCATTCAGGCGGACATCGACGAGGTGTTCGGGGACGACGATCGCGCGCCGACGTACGAGGATATTCAACGACTCGAGTCGGTGCGCCTGTGCGTCGCCGAGGCGTTGCGTCTCTATCCCGAACCGCCCATTCTCATTCGACGGTGTTTAGAGGACGTCACCCTCCCCAAGGGCGCGGGTGATCGAAAGATCACGCTCATCAAGGGCATGGACATCTTCATCAGCGTGTGGAACCTGCACCGATCGCCCGAGTGTTGGGAAAACCCGGACGAATTCGATCCGTTTCGATTCAAGCGCCCGTTCGCCAACCCCGGCGTGAAGGATTGGGCGGGATACGACCCCGATTTATTGACCGGTCTCTACCCGAACGAGATCGCGAGCGATTACGCATTCATTCCATTCGGCGCCGGCGCGCGCAAGTGCATCGGCGATCAATTCGCCATGCTCGAGTCCACCGTCGCCATGACCATGACGCTTCGCGACTTCGACTTCGAGCTCCAAAAGAACCCCGAAGACGTCGGCATGGAGATGGGCGCCACCATTCACACCGCCGGCGGTTTACCCATGAAAGTCATCCGACGACGACGATGACGACACCACCGCTCGAGGAGGCATTTTTTGACATCAAACACCGCTTGTACATCACGTCCCGTCCCTCGAGGTTTCCCCGCGTCGCCCGTTTTGCCCATGTTGCCCATTTTTGCCCATGTTCCCATGTTCCCATCCATCCATCCATCTGCGCGCGAGGAGACGCGTCGCGACACTCGACCGCGCGTCATGGCGAACGACGACGCGAGCGAGATGATCGCCACGCGCGAGGAGATGAAACGCGCCAAGCTCGATCTCGGGTACAGAGACTTTTGCGCGCACTTGCTCATCCCTCTGAATGAGTGCCGACGGCGATCCTTCTACCTGCCGTGGAAGTGTGGACGCGAGCGTCACGTGTACGAGAAGTGTCAATACAAGGAGTGCGTGCGAACGATGCGCGACGCGAGGGGGTGGGCGACGCGGGAGGTCGAGGACGCGCGCGAGGGGGAGGCGAGGTTGGGACGGCGATCGAGCGCGAGGATGACGGCGGTGGGAACGCGCGATCGGACGACGAGTGAGGACGCGGAGACGCGCGCGCGGAGGTGTCGATGCGCGCGAGGACTGACGATGATGGTTTCGCGTCGTCGGTGACCAGGTACATGAAACGCGTGGCGTCCATGAAGGCGTCGAAGGAGTGAGAGTCGGGACGCGCGAGACGAAGACGCGAACGCGCGCGGTGTAATGTATAAATACGGCGAAGGATGAGATTTATCGTGAGAGTTTCTTTTCGACGCGCGCGGTGTGGTGTTACAGCGGTGCGCGCGGGGGGGAGGGGGAGACGACGTCGATGAGGATCGAGTCGGCGTCGTCGGGGACCTCGCGCGCTCGAAGCCGCTTGACCGACGACGCGTCACGAAAGATACTCCATCGCGTCGTTCGCTTGCCTCGCGCGCGGCTACGAATGCGACGAACGAACCGTTACCGTTCTCACGCCTCGGTGACGCCCGCGGCGTCGAATACTTCATTTAAAGGCGCGTGACTCCCGGTCGAGACGTCGTACGACGCGTACCGCAGGACGCCGTCTCGAAACACAAACGTTCCGCCCTGCTGATACCCTTGCGACGGCTCCGGCGGCAACCACGGTTTCCAACGCCTCAACACTCCGAGTAAATCCTTCGCCCCGTCCTTTCGCCATCGTCTCAGGATGCTCTCCGGCGTCGATTTCTCTAAAAACGTCTCCCTCGCGCCTTTTCGCAGACGCAACGCCGCGTACGTCGCCGACGTCTCGTCCGCGTGCACCGATTCGATCGGGAAATCGTTCTCTCGCGAGAAATCTCGCGCCCGATCCAAGACACCGATCGACACGACGACCAAGCGCACGCCATCGCGCTCGAAGCGCGGGATCGCCTCGCGAGCGAGCTCCACCGCCCGCTCGCTCGCGAAAAATCACCCAAAACTTCTGAGAAACGTCACCACCGTCGTCCCGTCCTCGTCGACGAGGTCCGGGACGGTGACGCGCGCGCCGTCCACCGCGCGCGTGATTTCCACCCCTTTCAACGCGCGAAGCGGGTCCGCGGGAGCGTCTCGTGGGACGTTCACGCGCGTCGCGTCGGCGCGAACGCGGTCAATGACGTCTCGAGTCCCCGCGCGCGTTCGTCGTGCTCGCGTCGTCGTCGACACGCGCGAGCGCACCGCGCGCGAGGTGAGAGACGACGATGACATATCGCGTCGACTCGCGCGCGCTCGCGCGCGGTGTCTTCGCGGCGGCGAGGTGTGAGGGCGCGCCGACGTTTTCCCGATTGTCCCGCACTCACCGCCGGTCGGCGTCCCCGACGTCGTTTCTCCCTCGCGCGCGTCCCTCGCGCGCGCGCGAGGACGCGCGCGATGTCCATTCGAGGCGTCTCGCAACTCCGCGCGCTGCGACTCGTCTACTGCGACGTCACGGGGTCGTCCCGAGGGACGAAAGATTTCATAACCTCGGGCGGATGGGACGAATTCATCGCCCGCGTCTCCGCCTCCGCGCCCGCGACGACCGCCTCCGCGACGAACGAGATACGGCGCGGATGCGATCCCCACGTTCGCGCGTCGTACGCGAACGGGAACGAAAAGACGGTGGGATTGAAGAATCTCGGCGCCGAGGCGGTGGCGACGCACTGCGCGTGGTTGGCGAGCGAAAAGGGCGCGCGCGGGTCGAAACCCATGCGACGAGGACGACACTTCACCAAACGACCGAGCGTGCAGGGACGATGGACGCCGTTCACGTTCGGGAGCGGGGTGCCGTACATCGACGCGGAGACGACGAGGGAGTGAGTAGAAGGAGAGAGGGCGCGCGCGTCCCGGAGGCGAGTCGCGCGCGCGTGTAAGATTGATTTTACGTAACGTTTCATTCGAACCGCGCGCGTCGCGAGCGGTCACGCGTGCGTTGTATCTCGTCGAGCGCGATTCCATCCTTTGCGCTCGACCGCGCGTTCGTCGTCGAGTCGTCTACGAACCCGGCGCCCGGCGGGCGCCCGCGCGCCCGCGCGCGTCACAAACACCCTCGTCCACCATGCGCTCGCGCGCGGTCGCGCTCGCGCTCGCGCGCCTCGCGCTCATCGCGTCCATCGCGTCCGCGGTCACCGCGCGTCCGCTCGACGCACCGATTCCCGCGCGCGCGTCGTCGTCGTCGTCCTTCGTCGTGAATCCTCTCGTCGAGGCGGTCTCGACCGTTCGCGCGCGCGACGCCGAGACCGTCGACGGGCGTCGCGTGCGAGGGTCGACCGACGCGCGAGAACTCGCGCTGTGCGCGTGCGCGTTCACGACGAGCGCGAATGGGCTGACGTGCGCGCGCGAGGGCGCCATCATCGCGGGATTCGAGGCGAGCGGAGAATACGCGGGACGAGACGGCGACGACGCGGGACTCGTGCCGCTGTCTCGAGCGATATGTTGCGTGCCGTGCGTCGATGAGAGTGGGGAACCGGAGGGGGTAAAGGTGAGGGATGTGTTCCCGGGGGTGACGGGAGATGAGGACGGGGAGGTGGAGGCGCGCGCGTTGCGAGCGATGAGCGTCGATTGCGTCCCGGCGAAAGCGCCGAGGGGCGACAGAGGGGGGGCGATGTGTCCGCAGGGAACGTTTTTACAAGGGTTCGAGCGGGTGAATCGGGCGTCCGGGACGCGCGGTGGTACGTTTAATTACCCTAAAGATGTCGGGGAGTGTTGCAAGGTGAAGTTTGTGCTTCCGAGCGGGAACGCGTTGGGCGTCGACGCGTGCGAGTGCGCGGCGGAGGACGGCGTCGACGCGTCGTGTGGACAGACGAACTCGCCGGACGCGGTGGCGGCGAACGGTGCGGTGGTGACCGGGTTCGAATCCGTCATCAGCGCCATGGGTGCGCTCGGATCGCCGATGCTCGTACCGGCGACGCCGCTTCGGTGTTGTAAGACGTGCGTGCGAGACGACGCGACGCCGCAACCGCTCGACGACGGGTGCTCGCACTTGAATCGATGCAACGGTCACGGCGAGTGCGTCATCGATGGACACTGTGAGTGTCACGTGGGATGGACCGGTGACGATTGCGGCGAAGTGGACGAGGGATCGGACGGAATCTATGGACAATCGTGGCAATACGCCGTCATGTTGAGCGGCGTCCTCCTCGGATGTTGCGCGCGCGCCGTTCTGTGCAGACACGTCGAACAGATGAACATCATACGCGCGCAGCGTTTGATGATGCAAGAACCGCTGATGCGTCGACGCGAGGAGAACACGGTGATGGATGAGTGGGAGGAGGCGAGCGATCTGAGCACGTCGGAGGAGAACCTAGACTCGGACGACGAAGAAGGCAACGGCGAAGGCTCGCTCGTCGATCCCGTCGCCGCGCGTTCCGACGACGACGACGACGACGACGCGAACACGGGTGAGATCCCACTCGCCTCCTCCGTCGAAGTCTCCGAAGACGACGCCGGCGAAGACGACGAAGAAACCGCCGGCGCCGCCAAAAAGGCGTCGAAACGGCGCAGCGGCGTCCCCGGAAGCGAGTGCGTCGTCTGCATGACCGCCCCCGTCCAATGCGTTCTCATTCCCTGCGGACACGCGTGCATGTGCCGAGGATGTTCTCGCCGCATGCGTCGATGTCCCATCTGTCGCATCGTCGTCGACCGACGACAAAAATTGTACATGGGCGCGTGACGCGCGTCCTCTTCGCCCAAGGCGCTTGTAACGAATAAGAGACATAAAATCACGCGCGCGCGCACCCTCCGCGCGCGTCACCACCGCACGGCCCGAACCGCACCACCCCACACACCGCATCGCGTCCGCATCTCTCGACCATCCTCTCATCCGCGCGCTCGGACCTCTCGCGTTCGGGTCGCGTCCCCGTCGCCGCGCGCCCAGTCTCTTCCCCCCACGTCAGCACGTCAGGGGAAGCGAAGAGTCGTGCGCGCACACGCGCGCGCGCGACCTCGAACGCGCGCGCGCGCGGTCGCACGTAATTCGTGTCGTCCGATCGACATGTCCGTCGTCTCGGCCGCGCGCGCGTCCGGCGATGAACTCGCGTCGTTCGACGTCGCGTGGGTGCGCAAGAAGA
>MDSV01182303.1_pt1 | contig 10019 bp, 12 predicted proteins | sample 810851 | NCBI WGS metagenome assembly MDSV01 (sample SAMN05326640, study PRJNA326480) | marine metagenome | isolation source: seawater | place: Atlantic Ocean: North East | collected 2012
GGTAGAAATGTTAGATTGGGAATTGTATTTTATTTTCTGTTCACTTATTGCTTTTCCTGCTTTAATAATACTAATAAAATTAAGAAGGAGCTTAAAAATATGATGTCTTTTAATACAGCTGATATTTGTGATGAAAATCCTAATGTACAGATAGCCGAACCTATTTTCAAATCTTTTGGCGAAAGAGTATTATTTTATGGAAAAATTCGAACTGTTTCAGTCAAAGATGATAACTCTTTTGTAAAAAAACTAGTAAATCAAAAAGTAAGTGGCGATGTAATGGTTGTTGATGGCAAGGGATCTCTTAAGTGTGCATTGCTAGGAGATAATCTTGCAAGAATCGCTTGCGAGAATGGTTGGGCTGGTTTTATCATTAATGGGTGCATAAGAGACTCAGCTATAATAAATAAAATCGATATTGGCATAAAAGCTATAAATACTATGCCTATTAAAAGTGAAAAAAAAGATATTGGTGATTATGCAAAAGATTTAGGTTTTGCTGGTGTTGTTTTTAAAGAGGGTGAGTATGTCTATTCAGATGGCGACGGAATTGTCATTTCGAAAAAAGTTATTTCAAATAAAAGTATGACTCAGACAATAAATAAAGACATACCATATAAGTTAATAACATGCATGAAAAAAATGTTTGATGAATAAGGCAATATTAGAGATAGATAAAATTTGTTTAAAAAGAAATGATGTTTCTGTAATATCAGATTTTTCTTTAAATATTTATTCTTCATCAGTGACTAATATATATGGTCGTAATGGATCAGGAAAAACATCATTATTAAAGATTCTTGTTGGTATTACAGAGCCAACAAGTGGCTCCGTAAAAAATCATGCTAGGGATACTGACCAGAGAAACATTGCATATGTAGGACATAAATATGGCATCAAAAGTAATCTTACAGTAATAGAAAACCTAGAATATGAACCAAAAGAAAATGTCAGTAAACGAACTAGAATCAAAAGTATGATTGCAAGATTTCATATGGATAAGTATACGAACTACCTAACTAAATATCTTTCACATGGCCAACAAAAAAAAGTCTCACTTATAAGAGCAAGTATATCAGATGCAAAGATTTGGGTTATTGATGAGCCATATAGCGCTCTTGATAAACAGGCTATATCAATACTTAATAACTGTATTATTGAACATATCAAACAGGATGGCGTTGTGATCATGACAAATCACGATGCTGTTGATAATAAAGATTTCGAAATTTCTAATGTAAGAATTGATTATGAATAATTTTATAAAAAATGTTAATAGAGAGTTTTTAATAGCTTCAAGATCTGGACTAGAGGTTCTTATGCCTATTATGTACCTCTTTATAATTATGATATTTTTTAACATTTCTATTAGTTATGTACAAAAAGATATTGTTCTAGAACTACTACCTCTAATGATTTGGATTTCTTGCCTCTTAATATGTGTTTTGAATTTAGAAACAATTTTCAAAGATGATTATGACGATGGTACTCTAGATATGTTTGTTGTGAATGATAAATATTTAGAACTCGATGTAATGGCTAAAGTTCTATCTCACTGGATTTTATCAAACTTACCGGTTGTTATAATAGCGCCATTATTGTGTATTATTCTAGGTTTAGACGCCAGCACTTCATATGTTTTATTTATAAGTCTACTTGTTGGTACACCAACAATGAGCTTGGTTGGATCTATAGCTGCAGCTTTAACGATTAGTTTGAAAAAAAATAAAATACTAATTTCAATTGTTGTGCTCCCCATGTACATACCTATACTAATTTTTGGCACTAGTGCAGTAAATAACTCATTCTTTGATATGAGCTATCAATCAGAGATAATTATGATGACCATAATATTTTTCATATTTTTAATAGTTGCACCCATAGCATGCTCTAGAGCAATAAAACTTAGCTTAGATTAAGCTCACCCATTTAGTATTCCTTTCTCTGTTCAACAAATCATTTCTGGAAGATGATAAAATTGCAGCTACTAAATATGCAGTAAAACCTATGGTTGTATAGATAAGAGGGTATAACATCTGAGCTTCTATTGATGGAGCACTAAACTTCATGACTGATGGACCTTGATGAAGAGTATTCCACCACTCGACAGAAAAATGTATGATAGGAATATTAATAAATCCAACTATTGCTAAAATATTTGCAGCCTTGGCTCCTTTCCTGTAATCATCAAATGAGTAGTAAAGAAATATAATTGAGAGGTATATGAAGAATAAAATAAGTTCAGAGGTAAGTCTAGCATCCCATACCCACCAAGTACCCCACATTGGTTTACCCCAAATAGATCCCGTGACTAATGCTAAGAAAGTAAACAAAGCACCATTTTTTGCTGATGCAATAGATAAAACTTCAAAAACCTTAATCTTCCATATCAAAGAAATAATAGAACAGATAAACACGGCTGAGTATGCGAAAAGTGACAACCAAGCGCTAGGAACATGCACATAAATAATTCTAAATGCATCGCCTTGCTGATAATCCGCTGGGGCAACAAATAGTCCTAGATAAAGACCATATGCTATAAATAACAATGATATAAGAAAAGCCCAAGGTATTATTTTTGAGGAAAAATAATAAAATTTTTTAGGGGATATATTTTCAAATAAAGCTTTAAACATAGTTCTTCTAATGAGTTTTATGATAACATAAAAAAAAGTTAAAACTAATGAAAGACGCTCCAAGAAAAAAACGGCTTAAAAGTTACGAGCAGGCTCAGCTTACGTGGAATAAGGGTAGATTTGGCAAATATAAGCTGCTCAAGAAATTAAATAAAAAAGCATTTAAATCCTCACTTTCCTCGAGCGAATAATATTGTCGATAATTTTTTTCCAGTTATAATCAGTGTCAGCTATCACAAAAAACTCCTCATTTAAGAAATTCGGATTTTTGTTATACTCTAGCCTGTTCATAAATTTATCTACTACAGACCCGCCAGCTTCCTCAATGAGACATTGTCCTGCCGCAGTGTCCCATTCATGAGTAGGTCCAAGCCTCGGATAAAAGCAGCCGTTTCCTGATGCTATTGCCCCAAATTTAAGTGCACTAGCTAATGGAATAAATAAAGCATTGTCAACATTATCAGAAATTTCTTTTAGAACATTTTTGTTTATAGATATGCTAGTATAAACATTATTCTTATCATGAAGTGACATTTTTTTTGTCATAATTTTTATTGCCTTACTATGACCTTTCATGAGATATGCTCCATAATTTTTATAAGCATAGTAAAAGTCCTCAGTGATTGGAGAATAAATAATCCCTAAAATAGGAAATTTTTTATCAATTAGAGAAATGCATATGCAAAAATTATTTCCACTCTCAAGATAGTCCCTTGTGCCATCTAAAGGATCTATGATCCAAAAGGAATCATATTTTTTCTGATTATCATATTCTTCTTCAGAGATGATAGGTATATCTGGTGTTAGTTCACTAAGAGACTTTAGGATTATATTATTGGAATCTATGTCTATTTTTGTAACAGGGGTCTTATTAGATTTTGTAGTAACATAAATTTTAGTCTTATGATATTTCTTTTGTAGGTTTCCAGCTTTAATACATATCTTATGTATAGATGGAAGTATTTCCATAAAATGCCCATGAGTGATCATGACATTAAGGTACTATAAATATATAAAGATGCCAATACTCTCGAATCTATATGCTTATATTTTCTTAAAGATGCATCAATATCATCTAATGAAATTTCTACTAGTTCTAAGTCTTCTGGCTCATCACCAACTAAGCGCGAAGGAGATAAGCTCTCAGCCAAAACTATATGAGTTTGGTGATCTATATAACCTGGCGCTAAATCAATTGTATTTATATGCGATAACGAAGAAGACTTAAACCCAATTTCTTCTTGAAGTTCCCTATTTGCTGCATCCAATATTGACTCACCTTCATCAATTTTTCCTTTTGGAAAAGTTAGCGCATAATTATCAATAGCAGCTGAATATTCCATAATAAAAAACATAGAGTGATCTGATACTGGTATTATCATAACAGCACCATTACCAGTCCCACTAATAACCTCATATTCCATAGTAATATTATTTGGAAACTCAATATCAAGCTTAGAAATTTTAAATAATTTAGTAGCAGATATAAGTGTTTTCTTTTTAATGATAGGCATTGTAAGATAAATATATTATTTAAAAAATAATAGCATAGAATATGGAAATTAGAGACTGTAAATATTACTTAATTGACTTAGATGGCGTTATACTAGATACAAGTTATGATAATTACTTCTGGCAAGAGTATATTCCGAAGATTTATGCTGAAAAAAATAATATAAATTACAAAGATGGGATAAATTTCACACATGCATTGTTTAACTATAAGAAAGGATCAAAAGAATGGTATGATGTTAATTATTGGTCAAATATACTAGATATAGATATTATTGAAGAGAAGAAAAAACAAGAAAATATGTCACTAATAAGAATGCATCCAGGTTCCATTGAATTATTAGAAAAACTTAACCATCTTAAAAAACAGCTATTTTTGGTCACAAATGCACATAGAAAAACTCTAGATGTAAAACTTTCTAAATTTCAATTATCTAAATACTTTGACGAATTAATTTGTTCTCATGAATTAGGTTATATAAAAGAGGACATACAGTTCTGGTACTTACTTCGAAATAAATTAGACATCATTTATGAGGAATCAATACTAATTGAGGATACTTATGACAACATAAGCTCAGCCCATCATGCTGGAATGAACAATTTTATATATATTAGTGACAAAGAAGATAATAAGCAGGACATAGCGATGAAGAATATGAGCTCATTCGCTGAGCTAGCCTCTTGCATCTAGTATATTTATCCTCTCTAAATTGAAATCTTCAGGGAATATCTCATTCACATAGATTAATTTTTTCTTACTTTTATAAACAGTTATTCTATGTATTGATTTCTGATGGATCTTATAAGAAGTTTCTTTCTTCTTGAATCTTTCAGGCTTTAATATATAAGTTCCTAATGACCTTGTGCCAAGTATCTTCAAAAACCTCTCCTTGCCTGATATGTGCTTATCAAGCATGAAACTGTATGCATATATATCTGGATAGTAATTAGTAGATAATATAACACTCCTATATATTCCAATACCTGTACACTTTATATTAGAGATTTTAGAGAGTGAATTTACATATGTTGAAACTTGACGTATAACATTTACTTTAAAATTATGCCCGCTCTTAAAGGTTAACCTACTAGTTAGTGGCTTATTATCTATAATACTCAATCTTGTTTTAGTATTTAAAGAAAATAATATTCTTTCGTTTCTCCAATTTTTTAGATATCTATATCTCATAACTCGATAGTTTCTGCACGAGATCTACCCCAACGCCTGATTAACTTATCCTTATCTTCAGAGCTTATCTTATCAATACTTTTCATCGCGTCCCTTACTATATCATAATTTAAAATTGTGTCATTTGGATTAGCTAACTTGAAGTTGTGATTCGATCCAGATTGTTTTAATCCGAGATAGTCACCCTCTCCCCTAAGCTTAAGATCCTCCTCTGCAATATTAAAACCATTATTATATTTCTCTAAAGCAGACAATCTTTTCATTGCGTCATCACTAATTTTATTATTGTATATTAGATAACAGTAGCTTTGTTTATTACTCCTGCCTACACGACCTCTTAATTGATGAAGCTGAGATAAGCCAAATCTATTGGAATCTTCAATTACAATACAGGTTGCATTTTTGATATCAACGCCAACTTCAATCATGGTTGTGCAAACTAAAATATCAATCTTGCCATCAATGAAAAGTTTCATATTTTTAGCATTTTCATTAGGATCATTTCTTCCATGTAAAACTTCTATACGATAATTTTTAAATCTAATAGATAATTTCTCATACATGCTGGTTAGATATTCACTTTCAAGAGTCTCAGTGAAGTCTATGCATGAACAGACCCAATAAACCTGTTGGTTAAGTTTCAAAATACTTAGAATATCATCATATAACATACCCTTGTCTTCAGAGTCTACCAATTTAGTAATAATAGTTTTTCTACCTTTGGGCAATTGATCAATAATTGTATAATCTAATCCTTCATACAATACAAGAGATAAGGATCTAGGAATAGGCGTAGCAGACAAATATATTTCATGAGGGTATAAATTTTTAGCATTATTAGATGATATTTGTATCCTTTGATTTATGCCAAATTTATGTTGTTCATCTATGATAATTAAACCTAGATTCTTAAAAATAACATTTTTTTGTATAAGAGCATGAGTTCCAATCAGAATATCTACTGAGCCATCTAAAATTGAATCTAAAATCCTATTTTTTTCTTTACCTTTAATCTTATTTTTTAGACATGTAATATTTACTGATAAACCAGAAAACATTTTTTTAAAATTAGAAGTATGTTGATCTGCGAGAATCTCAGTTGGCACCAATATCGCTACCTGTAGTTTTGACATTACTGCATAAAAAGAAGCAATTGCAGCTACTACAGTTTTACCTGAACCAACATCACCTTGAATTAATCTTTTTGTAGGATGTGTGAGGCTGAAACTATCCTTAATCTCGCTTATAGCTTTATTCTGTGATGTTGTTAGATCAAAAGATAAACTAGAAATAAAATTGTCTACTTTATAACTATCAAATAGAAAGCTTGGGCTTTTATTAAGCTGATAAATGTTTTTTGCATCATTTAGAATTAACTTGTATGTGATTAGTTCTTCAATAACGAACCTCTGTCTGCCTGACTCAAATAAATTATTAGACTTATCATAGTTTTCAGAACTAGGGAAATGACAATATCTTAGAGCATCTATATAATTTGGCAGCTTTAGTCCTGACAAGATTTTATCATTAAGTACATCCTTGTTGTTTTTTTTCACAATGTACTCATAGACATATTTTATAAGTTTTCTTAGTTTATTTTGAGAAATCATTTTCTTAGTCTTATAATAGGGAACAACATTCTCGATATTTTTATTTTCTGATAGAACTTCAACCTCAGGATGTATCATTTCTATAATTTTACCTTTTACTCGAACAATACCTGAGAATCTAATCTTCAAACCAGGTTTTAGGTTTGAATAGATCATTATTTTATGCAAAAAACGGACCTGAATGTAAATATGCTCTACTTTGATAGATAAAATCAGATTCTGTCTAGACCCCTTAGACTTAAAAACTTTATCTATAATGCCAATGAATAAACATGAAGAGGAATGTTCAATATTACTCACCTTTGTTAACGAGGTTTTATCAATCAAGAATGTTGGTAAGAATAATATTAGATCACTAATACGTTTTATGCCAATAGAATTTAATTTTGCTTTTGTTGAAGGACCAACAGAAGGCAATCCTTCAAGATTATTGTCATCTAGAATAGACTTTGTAACCATATGGACTAGTCACCAACATATATAATCGCATCCATTTCAACTAAGACATCTTTTGGTAATCTGCTAACTTCTACGGCAGCTCTTGCAGGGTATGGCTTGGTAAACATCTCAGACATTGCTGAATTAACTGATTGAAAATGCTCAAGGTTCTTTAGATATACAGTTATCTTAACAATATCACTAAGCGTAGAACCTGCCTCTTTGGCAACTGCTTCCAGGTTAGTTATTACCTGTTTTACTTGCTTATCAAATATATCTGAAACTACTTCCATCGTAGATGGGTCTAATGGAATCTGTCCTGATATAAATATGAAGTTACCTACTTGAATCCCTTGTGAGTAAGCACCTATTGCAGATGGAGCGTTCTTTGTTTTAATATTTTTCAATTTGCTCATGGTTTAGTCCTAATATAACCATCATTAGCTAGTTTTTCTAAATAATCATGCCAATAATTCTGATAATTTTTTGATAAATCATACAAGTATTCCCAAGAATATAATCCAGTATTATGCCCATCGTCAAATATGAGTTTTACAGCATAATTACCTACAGGCTCAATGCTATCAACAGCTACATTTTCCTTTCCCTTCTGTAAAACTTCCTGCCCAGGCCCATGACCTTTAACCTCAGCTGAAGGAGAAAAGCATCTCAAGTATTCAGCAGTTAAATCAGCATTTAAACCATCTTCAAAAGTTAATGATAAAGTATTAGTTTTTTTTATATATCTTATTTCAGTAGGCTTAATCATCTAAACTAGTATATATTCATATTTAAATAATTTCACTGACTATTCATTATGTTTGGTTGTTGCTCTTGGGTGTGATTTAGAATATATTTTTTTTAAGTGTTCAAAATCTACATTTGTATAGATTTGAGTTGTGCTGATGTCTTCATGACCTAAAAACTCTTGAACAGCTCTAAGATCACCTGATGATTCAAGCAAATGAGTTGCGCAAGAATGACGTAGTGTATGAGGGCTTATTTTACAATTGAGCCCTTTATAGCTAGCCCAATAATTAAGTCGTGTTTGTACAGATCTGTTAGAAAGTCTATTTCCAAATTTATTTAAAAATAATGCATCATCACAAACTTTAGATGTATTTCTTGTGGTCATCCATTTAGAGAGTGCATCTAGTGCTTTTGAGCCTATTGGCAAATATCTCTGTTTATTTCCTTTGCCGATAACAGATATAATCTTATCCACCACATTCACTGAAGAAACATCTAAAGATGTAATTTCACTCAACCTCAAGCCAGAACTGTACATTAATTCTATCATTGCTCTATCTCGAATAGCCGCAAAATTTGTAGCAGGTATTTTACATAACTCATCTATCTGACTAATTGATAGAATAAATGGTAGCTTTTGCAATTTTTTAGGTACGACAATTTTTGTTGCCGGATTTCTATCTATATATTTTTTTTTATAAAGAAAAGAAAAAAAAGATCTTATAGATGAAGCTTTCCTTGATAGTGAACTTGCGCTAAGACCATTTCGATTTAGGGCATTTATGTAGTTTTGTGTAATATCCAAGGTAATATCTGTAAATTCAACTACACTAATGTCAGATAAATATTTAGCGAATTTTTTTAAATCAGAGATATAATTTTTAAGAGTGTCCTCACTGTAATTTCTCTCATATTTCAAATATGAAGTAAACTTATCCAATGATTTGTTAAGTTCACTCATTCCATACCCCATCGTACTCAAAAGTTGTTGGGCCAATTAAATATATGTCATGGCCTGGCTTACCATTGTAATCATTCCATCGTATTTTAAGCTGTCCTCCATCCTGGTCTATAAGAACTTCATCTATCATACATTTATTCATATGAGAGTATCGCATTACAAAAGAAGCTGCTGCGGTTGCTCCACTTCCACAAGATTTAGTCCAACCTGATCCTCTCTCATCTACTTTGAGCTTAATGGTCCCATCTTTTTTAGCAAGAAAATTTTGTAAATTTAGAATGTATGAAATATTAGGAACATCAGGATAAAAGTTATATAGCAAATCCTTAATCTTCTTTTGTTCTGAATAGCAATTATCAGAAAAAACAACACAATGAAAATTACCAAGCATAATTGGGGAATAAGAGAATGCCCAGGCTCCAGAAGGATCTTTAATGTCAACTGTATAGTAAGAGCTATTATTGGATATCTTTACATTAGCTGTGTTTGAATGTACTGGCGTATCTGTCAAAACATCAGGAAACCCCATATTTACCTGAATATTCAAGTCATCGTGATAGACGATCTCATAAGGAATGCGGTTAACGAGTATCGCTGCTTCTGTGAAACCATAGTGCTTATTTAGAAATGACATTATAGCTCTCAACCCATTTCCACATTGATAGGCTTCCGATCCATCTTGATTAAAGATATTACAAGAAACTTTTTTAGAGTTATCTACATCTATCAACAATAATTGATCACAACCTATTATATCTCTTGATGATATTTTTTTGATTAGATCTTGTGTAAGTAATATATTTTGAGATGTATTATCAATTATCACAAAATCGTTTCCTTGACTATTCATTTTTGAATAACTGAATTGCATAGGTAGAGCCTCACAAGTTCTTATAAAAATTTTAACTCATTTTCAAGGA
>MDSV01235999.1_pt1 | contig 10019 bp, 8 predicted proteins | sample 810851 | NCBI WGS metagenome assembly MDSV01 (sample SAMN05326640, study PRJNA326480) | marine metagenome | isolation source: seawater | place: Atlantic Ocean: North East | collected 2012
AGCTGACCGATCCCTTCGCCCTCTATCAGTCCAGCGCACTCCCTTATAAGATCACCGAAAACGGCATCATGATCTGCCTGATTACCTCTCGGAAGAAACAGCGCTGGGTTTTCCCGAAAGCATCCTTAGAAGGGCTAGACCCCAGGGACACCGCTCGTCGTGCAGCCAGGGAAAAGGCCGGCTTGTCGGGTCAACTGAGCCCCTTACCAATAGGTCGCTACCGACGGCTAAAGGATGGACAAATCTGTGAGGTGTCAGTCTACGGACTCGAGGTGGACCAGCTTGCCGAGGAACGGAGCGAAACATTGTCTCGTCATCGCAAATGGGTCGAAGCCTCAAAAGCTGCGGACTTTCTCGTGAAGCCTGAGCTGCAGGACATGCTAGGCCGGGTTCTGAGAAGCCTCTCTCCTGATCAGTTAACCGCCTGATACCGGCGTGACAGAAGCGATGGGCATGACCCCTCTACCTCTCTTTCTTTCCTAACTCTGAAGAGAACTATCAGTCTCCACCGTTACCCGGATTCTCAAACCATATGACATTCTCGCTCTGCTGACCGGCCACAAGGATGTCCTTGTCCCCATCACCATTGAGATCCGTGATCATTGTGTCGTAAGCCATCTGGTTACGACTAAGGACATGTCGGGTGAAATTCCCCCGTCCGTCATTTTCATACCAAGCGGCGAGCTTCGAACCAAAACCAACGCTGGAGAGGTCTATATCTCCATCCCCGTCAATATCTCCAAAATCCGTGGAGTGGGGAAACAGGATGTCCTCGTCGATCACGTGCTCCTTCCAGTGCGGCCCTTCGAACCAGACCACCCCGTTGCCGTGTCCCCGGCTCGCCAGAATGTCGGGCTCACCATCTCCATTCACATCAGCAGGAGCCGCGTGGGTTGCTCCAGTCTGCTCACCGGGATCGGGAAGAAACTCCCGGCGCCATGGCTGGGCAGGGTCTTCCGGGGCATAAAAGATGGCAAAATAGTTGCCGTCCTCAAACGGTTTTCCTTTGGCTCCAAGTGTAAAGTCCGGTCGGCCGTCCCCGTTAACGTCACCAAAATCAAAATAGTGGCTACCTCCCGGCGCACTACCTCGAGCAATTGGTATGATCGACCATCTCAATCCATCGGACCCAGGAGGGGTTGATGGCTTAAGCCAGCAAATTGAGCCCGAATACGGCCCTTTATCGTCCGTAAAGTCGTTAGCGATCAGGTCCAGGGTTCCATCCCGATCAATATCGAAAGATCGAATACAGTGAACGCCATGAATCTCATCGGTGATTTGGTGGGTTTTCCAAGTGGTGGTAGTGGCTTCTTCCCCGGGGCACTCGAGCCAGAAGAGGCCACGGACATACGAACCCACGAAATCCAGGTCTCCATCGTGATCCACGTCGTGCAGGACACAGTGAATGCATTGGGCTTTTGACTTCGGGCGTTTCGACTCAAGCGAAGCCAGAACCTGCTTTGTCGTATAATCGGGCCCATGAAACATGAACACCTTACCAGCGGCAGAAAAGATGATTTCCTGGCACCCATCACCGTCGTAATCCGCAGCTGTGGCAGAATTGACTCGCGCGCCCGAATAGACCTCGTGCCCAACCCAGGAAGTACCACTATCAGCGGTAACCTTGGAAATCCTTGCGACCGTGAGCGTAACAACAAGAAGGCTGACCGCCAGAACTGCCGGCCACACACGGGAGGGGATGATATTCATACGTCTTCTTTCTGACAGGCAATCCCCAACGTTTCATTTCCCCCTTAAGCAGAGGGATACCAATGCTTTACCATTCAATCCTGCAGGCATCTTCCAATCCTAGGGAAGGCCTCTCGGTTCGCCCATTTAAAAAAGGGTCTGTTCCAGACTCAATCGCAGTTATGTCTCGAATGGCCTCCTCCCGGTTCCTGAGCCTCTTCAGGAGGATCGAGAGCAATGATCCATGCAGAGCTTATCGTCTTACGCTCCGTCGGCATTCAGCCACTCGGACGGACCGACCTCTCTTTTCAAGGGGAATCCATTGCCCTCGGTCACTTGTCCTGCGACCGGGCTCTGGGCGCTGGCCTCGGTCCGACTGACCCGGGGCGCATGATTTCCCCTGTCAACCATGCCAACCCATCAAGATTGTCACTGAGGACCTCCCTCGTATCCAAGTGAGGCTGATGATCGAGAATCCCCACCGCACCCTCATAGCCACTCTCAATCAAGACACGCAGCATCGAGAGATCGTGCTCTCCCTGCCCAAGAGCCAGAATTTTCGGCTTAGCGCCGGAATTCATCCCGTTGAGATTCACGCAGTGCAGAAAAGACAACATCTCCTTCAGGTCCTCAGCCCAGCTCCCGATCCGGGCATGCCCATGGTGCCAGTTATACACGATTCCCACATGCCGGTGACCCACTGCACGAAGAGCCCGGCAAACCGCGATAAGATTGGCGGGCTCACCGCCCCATCCTCCATGATTATAGAGCCCCAGCTTGCAGCCCATTTCTGCCGTATGCTTGGCCAGAGGAAGCAGCGCTCTTGTGGCAGAAGCCACGTTCTCGGCCTGGGTCGCTTTCCCGGGGCTGGGAAGAGTATTCCAGATCTGAGGATGGAGATCATGTGTCCCGAAGAGCCGAAAAGCCTGATCGTGCTGACCCCAGAAGGCGAAGTAGTCTATCCCATGTTTCTCATACTCCAGGATCTCCTCCTCGAACTCAGCAACATGCTTGCTTCGCCAATCATAGGCACACCGACGAAGCCCAAGGTCGGTAAGCATCTTTGAGCGCTCGGCGGGGCCTCGCTCAAGCGCATCAAAGGGGACGATACACCATGGCACTAGATTCTCCCTCTTGAGATTTGCGGGAATCTCCGCAGCGAGGGTTGATGCCCCCAACCAAAGTGCCAAATAACAAAAAAGAGACGAGCCCTCAGACATACCTTCAGCATGAAAGCCCACAACGGACCTGTCGAGACAAGGAAAACGCCCCTTGGCGCACAAACCCACTCACCACTTCTTCCCGCGGACATCTAACCCCCACTTGGCAAGAATCATTCTGACAACCGATCGGGCAATGGGTGTCCCTCGCTTGCGTAAGTGAAGCGACACTTCCCTTGCTGACCTTTCGGGGTAGAACGGCTCCTCTAGCCGTGGGCAAAGCTCAAACAGGGCGTCCCAGACTTTTTTCTCCTCTGGCGTCAATCCCTGTCTCACCCGAAGGTTTTCCAGAACCTGAGACAGCTCTCTTACAGTCCCGTCTTCCCGAAGGTCCTTAGCGAGCTCGAGAGCATCGCAGACTCGTGCCATCAGCTGAAGAGAGTCGGCCAGGACACTCGCGTCCCCATGTTGCAGAGGAAGGGCCATTAGCGAAGATCCAAACCATTCATTCCTGTTTCTGCACGATGATCCGGGTGTCCGGGGTGTTCCTCGCATAAGCAAACGCCCACCCAAGGAGAACACTCAACTTGTTACGGAATCCGACCAGAAAAAGGATGTGGATAAAGAGCCACGCAAGCCACGCAAGAAACCCTGTCAGCCTCAGCTTCCCGGAACTGACCACTGCGGCATTTTTGCCGATGATCGCCATGATTCCTTTGTCGAAGTATCGAAAGCGGGGACGCAACTCCAACTTCTGTTCTTTGAACCGTGTATTCTCGAGCCTGCGCTCTTCTTTCAAGACCGCCGCAACGTGCCGCCCCATTTGAACCGCGGCTGGTGCCACTCCCGGGATAAGACTTCCCTTGGAGTCTTTCAAAGAGACCAAGTCCCCTCCAACAAACACCTCGGGAAAACCAGGAAGCGAAAGATCTGCCTCCGGAGTGAGACGCCCCGCCCGATCGGCAAGAGGAACACCGAGCTGTCTTGTTAGTGGGTTTGCTTCTGTACCCGCAGCCCAGATGATCGCCGCCGCCTCAAGCTTGGACCCATCAGCGAAGTGAACACACTGCTCTGTCACGTTTGCCACCAGAGTATCTGTACGAATCTCAACCCCAAGCGCCTCTAGCCTCTTCAGAGCATACTTGCTCTGCTTTTCGCTATACGCCCCCAGCAGCCTGCTACTTCCCTCCACGAGAACGACCCTCAGGTCAGACGTGTCGATGCGGCGGAAATCGTCGCGGAGGGAGCGATGCACCAGATCTGTAAAGGCCCCGGAGAGCTCCACTCCCGTCGGGCCCCCACCCGCTATGACGACCGTCATCAAACGGCGCCGCTCTTCTTCACATTCTGTGAGCTCGGCTTTTTCCAGATTGCTCAACACACACCGACGGATCCCCTGCGCCTCTGTAAGCGACTTCAACCCCAAAGTGTGAGCCTCCCACTCGGGCCGACCAAAAAACGAGGTTTGCACCCCTGCGGCAAGAAACAGGTAGTCATAGTCGTAGGCTTGGCCGGATTTCCCCTTCGCGGTGTGTATCTCGGGAGACAGATCCGTAATCTCATCCATGAGCACCGTGACGTTCGATGCCTTCATCAGGATTTGCCGCAGGGAGCGAGCGATGTCCGGGGCCGCCAGCGACGCCGTCGCGACCTGATACAGAAGCGGCTGGAACAGGTGATGATTCGTCCTGTCGATGATGGTCACCTCAAACCGCCGATCGTTAGCCAACCTCCGCGCACACTCCAAGCCCGCAAAGCCACCCCCAATGATCAGAACTTTTCGCGGGGACTTCCCCCGAGGAACAGGATCTTCAGGCAACCGGACACCCGCCGCCGAGGGGCTAGGCCCGACGCTGTTATCTTCAAGAACTCCCTCCATCACTACTTCGTCACTTGCTGCTCTTCCGGGCGAGACTCTCCCCTGGTGGTCTCTGCAACCTACGACGCTACGCTTAGCTCGCGTCCCATAGGATCTCCCACGGGGTCAGGCATTGGTTTTTCAATCCTGTGGAGAGCGCGTCTCATCTTGCCGAGAGCCTTGGCCTGCAACTGACGAATTCTTTCCCGGGTCACCCCGAATTCACCACCCACTTCCTCGAGTTTCAGAGGTTTACTGCCGTCGAGCCCATAGCGAGCATCGATGATTCGGTGTTCACGCTCATCTAGCACCTCAAGAAGGTCACCAAGCTGACCCATCAGGGTCTTCTCCTCGAGAGCCTCCAGCGGGTGCACCGCCTTCTCGTCTCCAATGATCTCTCCGAAGTTGATCCCTTCTCCATCATTCACTGGAGCGTCGAGGGATGTGGGCCGCTGCGAGGCCCGCTTAAGCCGAGAAATTTTTTGCGTAGGGATCCCCAGCTCTTCCGAAAGCTCCTCGTCGGAAGGCACTCGGCCAAGCTCTTCGGTAAGAATTGCGGAGATTCGTCTTAGTCGGGCGATCTTGTCGACCATGTGGGCCGGAAGCCGAATCGTCTTGCTCTGGTTCGATAAGGCCCGCTTGATGGACTGATTGATCCACCAAGCACTGTAAGTGCTGAACTTTGCCCCACGATCCGGGTCAAACCGGTCCACCGCCGTCATGAGCCCGATGTTGCCCTCTGCGATCAAGTCAACGAGTGGCAAACCGTTGTTGGCGTAGTCCTGGGCGATTTTGACCACGAGCCTGAGGTTGGCCCGTATCATGTGTTCCCGGGCGTCGCTGTCACCTAGGCCCACTCGCTCCGCGAGCTCTGCCTCTTCTTCCGTGGTGAGCAATTCCGTCCGAGAAATATCCCGGAGGTATACTCGAAGACTGCTGTCTGAACTTAGCTGTGCCATTCGATCTGTTCCTTTCTTGTTTGGTTGTGGAGCATCGCCTCGCACGATTTTGTGGACATAAGGCCTGCTGCCACCCTTTTGTTCACCACAAAAGACCAACAATCAAGGATCTCGTCGGCTTAAAAGGACTCTGTTTATGTTTTGTTCTTTTTTGGTAGAAGTAACGAAGAGCAGTAACTTGGGAGCCGCACAGTGGTTCCGCAGTGGGTAATAGCTCATGACCCATTCTCCCTCTAGCGCTTGCGTTTCCTCCCCCGTCGGCGACTACCGTGCCGCTCTTGGACCCTGAAGGATTCAGCCCTTACCTCCGGCCGCTTTCGAATCTCCCCCATTCGCTGGCGAGCCATCGCATACGCCTCGCGATGCATCACGACTGGCCGGGGGTAATCCTTCCCGATCTGACAACCTACTTTTTCCTGAAGGACACCCGACATCCTGTGAGGCTCGGCAAGATACACCTTAGGCACGCCCTCAAGTTCAGGACAAAATCGGCGCAGGAACTCGCCCTCGGGATCCTGATCCACCACTTGCTTGGCGGGAGAATAAATTCGGAGCGTGTTGATACCCGTCACCCCGGACTGCATCTGGAACTGGCTAAAATGAATGCCGGGTTCGTAATCGAGAAAATGCCGGGCGAGAAATACCGCTGTCTGTCTCCAATGAAGCCATAGGTGGTAAGAAGCGAATGACACAAGCATGGCCCGCATCCTGAAGTTAATCCAACCCGTCTGATGCAAGGCACGCATGCAGGCATCAACCATGGGGTAGCCAGTCTCGCCCCGACACCATGCTTCAAAACGATCTTCGCGAAACTCAGATTCACGAAGACCATCGTAGGCTCGATTCATGTTCTCAAATTCGATCTCCGGCTCATCCTCGAACTTTTGCATGAAGTGACAATGCCACCGAAGCCTTCCCTCGAAGGAACTGAGTGATTGAGCCCAGCGCTTGTCCATAGCCCTCCCCTCCTCTCTCGCGTAGCGCACGTCCATGATTCGGTCTCGTGTGCTCTGAAAGACCTCCCGGATGGAGATATTCCCCCACGCGAGATACGGGCTCAGTCTACTACAGCTCGCTTCTCCCGTCAGTGGACTCGACATCTCCTTCCTGTATCCCACACCCCGTTCCTGCAGGAAGGAGTGCATTGTCTCCCACGCCAGTTTGGCGCCTCCTTTCTGGGCATTCAGTTTTGTTGACTCTTCCAACCCAACATCCTGTGGATCAGGCATATTACCGGGGGCTAGCCTGTCCGGACATTCAACTCGCTCCGGGATTTCGGCCAAGGGCTCTGCCATCCTCTGCTTCCAGAGTGAAGCCCATCCGTCCCGGGACTTTAAGCCCCTTACCACTCCCGTCTGAGGGATTTCCCGCCATCGCACGCCTCGCCCCTCCGTCCAGCTCTTTACGCGCTTGTCTCGATGAAAAGTCAGTCGATTACCCGTCTCTTCATGGCTCCAGAGATCATGAAATCCTGTCCCTTTCCACAACTCTTCAAGTACTTCCGGAACTTCCCCTACCCGGATAATGAGCTCTCCACCTCGGATCCTTAGCCCCTCTCTGAGCTCCATGAGCGATTCGGTCACAAAGCGGAAATGACTGCCGTCGGCATCGTCAGCCCGCCAGAAACTGGGCTCGAAACAGTAGAGGCAGAGCACCTTTCCTCGTTGGCAAGCTTCCTGCAATGGTCGGTGGTCACTCAAGCGGAGATCCCGCTTAAACCAGACTACACCGACCCGTTGATCATGTGACTGAGACAAAACGGCAAACGTAGATTCGCCGTGACCAGAGCATAGGATTCTCAGGTGCGCCAATCGTTTCCTCCCCGGAAGCTCCCTGTAGTGCGAAACCGTTTCACGAATGGATTACGAATAATGTGGGCCTTTCGGCCACCGGAAGACAGTTCTCCTTGCTTTCCCCATATCCCGGCAAACCGTCGGAAGCTTGAGGGCCTTCCAGTCAACTCTCAAGTCACCCTATCCTGTTCGAACCATTGGAAATCACGCTTCTTCATACTCTGGCGACCATCTACATGGCAGGACTCATTTGGTTTGTTCAGGTCGTCCACTACCCCCTGAAGGCGCTGGTCGGACCAGCCCAGTTTTCTGCCTACCATGAGGCCCACAAGGCGCGAACTGCATGGGTGGTTGGCCCTCCCATGCTGATCGAGGCTGCATCCGCCCTCTGGCTGGCCATTGATCCACCCGCGGGCACTGGCCGCCTCCTGCCAATCGCCGGGCTAGCTCTCCTTGCCTTGATCTGGATCTCCACTGTGCGCTTCTCGATACGCCATCACAACACTCTGAGTAGAGGGTTCGATTCCTCCGCACACCATCTGCTGGTTCGAACGAACTGGATCAGGACCGCTCTCTGGACCATCCGGTCGTTCCTCGCGCTCTTCCTCCTCTATTCCATCAGCGGATCATAGAAACCTACCCAACTATGCCTTCTCGCCCTCGCCGCAGATCTCTCCTTGTGTTTCCTCATCAGCTCTTTGCGGAGCATCCCGGACTCGCGGAGGAACCGACCCGGATCTACCTGATCGAAGACAGTCTTTTCTTTGGCGACACGGAGCATCCAGCCCGCTTTCACAAGCAAAAGCTCTGGCTACATCGGGCCTCCATGAAGCGCTTTGAGACCATGCTCAGGAAGGCTGGGCACACCGTTACCTACATCGAGCATGCTCCCGGAAGCTCTACCCTGAAACTCCTCTTCGAAGAATTCATTCAGCACAGCGATGAGGACCTCCTCGTGGCCGAGGTTCACGACTTTCTTCTCCAAAAGAGATTGGATCGCTTTTGCTCCCTGTATTCCAAAAACATCGAATCCCTCAAAACGCCCATGTTTATCAATGACGGGGCGACCAACCGGGGATTCAGGGACGGCAAAAAACGCTGGTTTATGGCGGACTTTTACAAGTTTCAAAGACGGAGATTGGATATCTTGATGGACGGGGACAAGCCCGCCGGGGGCGAGTGGAGCTACGACGAACAAAACAGGAAGAAAGTCCCCAAGCGCATGCTCAGTGAGGTCCCTGATATACCGTTCCCTGAGCGGGACGCTCTCGACCTGGAGGCACGCAACCACATCCTCGCCAACTATCCTGACAACCCCGGCAGCCTCGACTCTCTCTATTACCCAACCTGTCACGAGGACAGCGAAGAATGGCTCCAGCAATTCCTCACCTCACGTTTCACCCTCTTCGGGGATTATGAGGATGCCATGGTGGAGGGAAACAACTGGCTCTGGCACAGCGTCCTGACCCCCATGCTGAATATCGGGCTCCTGACTCCAGAACAGATCCTTCGCTCCGCCCTCACCCACTCCGAGAGCCACGAAATTCCACTGAATTCTCTGGAAGGATTTATCCGGCAGATTGTTGGCTGGAGGGAATTTATGCGGGCCACCTATGTCGATCTCGGCGTGACGATGCGCACCTCCAATCACTGGAAACATTCCCGGAAGATCCCGGCCTCTTTTTACGAGGGCACCACCGGAATTGCGCCCATCGATGACGTCATTACACGGGTCAAGCAAACCGGCTACTGCCACCATATTGAACGGCTCATGACCCTCGGAGGATTCATGTTTCTCTGCGAATTTGACCCAGATGAAATCTACCGATGGTTCATGGAGATGTTTGTCGACAGCTATGACTGGGTCATGGTTCCCAACGTCTATGGCATGAGCCAGCATGCCGATGGCGGTGGAGTGGCGACCAAACCCTATTTTTCCGGTTCTGCCTACATCCGCAAGATGAGCAACTACCCTGCCGGCGACTGGACTTCGGTATGGGACGGGCTCTACTGGCGCTGGATTCTCAACCACGCCGACTCCCTCGCGAAAAACCCCCGGTGGGCGATGATGTGCGCCACCGCGAGGCGCATGGCCCCGGAGAAAAAGGCTTCCCATCTGGAAGCTGCCAACAGCTTTCTTGCCCAGCTCTGAGGAGCCTTGAGGCCGTCCTCACGCGCCCAGCGCCGCTATACTTAGGGAGCAGTCTCAATCGTTGCCATTACCCGGCGTGCCGAGTCGAGACCCGAACTCATCGCCAATGGCACTCGACCGCGTCCACAGAGCCCATCTCCCGCAAAGAAGAGATTTTCCTGCTCACCGGTCCGCAAGGACTCGAGATCCACTGCACTACTGGGGCTCGCCAGCATCCAGCGCTGGCTGTCCCACCAATCCGGCTTCTGCGCTACCTCCGGCAGCAAGGCGCTGACGTTCTCGAGAACTTCGGGGAGAATCTCCTCCGGAGGATACTCTACCCTCCGGCTGGTCCACGATGGTGACATCTGGGCGACCAGCACACTACTCCCCTCCGGAACATGACCGGGCTTATCTTCCTCGAAGCTC
>MDSV01020459.1_pt1 | contig 10018 bp, 7 predicted proteins | sample 810851 | NCBI WGS metagenome assembly MDSV01 (sample SAMN05326640, study PRJNA326480) | marine metagenome | isolation source: seawater | place: Atlantic Ocean: North East | collected 2012
AACGAATCGAATGCCATAATTGTAAATCACTCACTATTGATGTCAGATTTGATTTCAGAAGGGTCAATCCTTCCTCCTTATGAAAATTTAATAATTGATGAGGCTCATCATATTGAAGATCAAGCTTCATCTGCGTTTGCTTTCTCAATTAATAGAACGTTGATAAATGATTTACTCAGTGATTTTGTTGGCTCTGAGAATATTTATGAACGTCTTAGAAGAGTTTTTACTAGAGATTCAAATCCTCTAGCTATAAATGAATTGGGAATTTTAGATGACAATACTCAAAATATTGTCCGGCGACTACAGGAAAATTTTGCTTCTTTATTTTCAATAGGTTTTCTTTCAGAGCATTTAGAAATAAGTAAATTTAAATCAGATAAAATTCGTGTTTCTGCAAATCATCAAATTAATAATTGGGAAGATTTGGCTGATCTCTCAGATAACTTAATAGTTTTATTGGAAGAATTTTTAAATGTTTTAAATGATTTGATTAAAACTTTGGAAACAAAAATTAATTTGATTGGAATAACTGAATATTTGGGAATCATTGAAGCTTCATATTCAAATGCTAAATCTTTAACAAGCCACTTATTAGAATTTTTCTCAGAAAATCAAAAACATTTTGTTTATTGGATTCTCTCAGATTCTAGTAGGGAAACTTCTAGTTTTAATGGGGCTCCTTTTGTGGTTGGTGATATTTTATATAAAGAATTATTTTCTCAAAAAGAATCTGTAGTTCTCACTAGTGCAACTTTGACATCAGATGAGAAATTTGAACATATCAATTTTAGAACTGGATTTCATCCTGATGAATCTTTAATTTTGGGATCGCCATTCGATTATCAAAGTTCAGCACTATTACTTATACCAAATGATATACCTGATCCTCGAAATACTAATTATTTACAATACGTAGCTAGTGCTATAAAAATCATTTGTGAAAAAGCCCCAGGCGGTGTGTTAGTACTTTTTACTTCATACTCAGCACTAAATACAGTCTATGATCTCATTAAGAAAGAAAAAAGCCTTAATAAAAATTTGTTAGCTCAGGGAATTCATGGTTCTCCTCGTAACTTACTGCAAATAATTAATAGTGACAATGAATCATTGATTTTGGGAACAAGTTCATTTTGGGAAGGAGTTGATTTGAAAGGCTCTGCGTTAAATTCATTAGTTATTACTCGATTACCTTTTGATGTTCCCTCTGATCCGATATATCAAGCACGATTTGAAAATTACGCGAATGGTTTTAATGAATTTGCTGTACCCAATGCAATCATGAAATTTAGACAAGGTTTTGGACGACTAATCAGATCTAAAGATGATAAAGGTGTAATTGTAGTTTTAGATAATAGAATTGTTAAAGCCCCATATGGGAAAAGATTTGTAAAATCTTTACCCAACGTACCTGTATCTCACACTTCAATACATGATATGGGGAGTCTTATTACTCAATGGTTTAATCATGATACTGAACAGTAAATCTAAATATGATTTGGAATCTACTCTTTATAGCGGACAATCTTTTTTATGGGATCCAATTCAAGATGAAAATTTAAAAACTCATGAAGTTATCTTAAACAAAACTCGTTATCGAGCTCGCCAAATTTACGATCAAGTTGAAATTGTATATCCCCTACATCCTAATGAAACTCAAATAAAAGTTTTAGAAAATTATTTAAGAGTTGACGACGATTTAAGTGAAATATACAAATCAATTCAATCAGATAATTATTTATTGTCCGCATTTAATAAATTTGAAGGATTACATTTATTAAGACAAGACCCTTGGGAATGCCTTGTTACTTTTATTTGTTCTAGTAATAACAATATGAAGAGAATCAAATTAATGCTAAGAAAATTAATAAATTCTAGTGGTAATACTCTTAACGACTCTTTTGGTGAATATAAAACTTTTCCTACTCCATCACAAATTATAGATGCTGGCGAAGACAATTTGAGATCTATGGGATTTGGGTATAGGGCGAAATACATTTTCGAAACTTCTAAAATTATCATTAAAGATAATATAGATTTGAAGAAATTAAGATCCCAAAATTATTATGACAACTTAAATCAGTTAACAATGTTTCCTGGAGTTGGAGATAAAGTTGCTAATTGTGTAATGTTATTTTCATTAGATAATTTGAATGCTTTTCCGGTAGATGTTTGGATTAATAGAGTTTTAAGAGAAACGTACTTGAATGATAATGTTAATAAAATTCATGATTCGAAATTAAGAAGTCATTTTCAAGATTATTTCGGAGAAAATTCTGGATATATCAACCATTATTTATTTCATAGTAGAAGAAACGATGATTAAAAATTATTTTAATATGTCAATTGAATTATTTGGTGAATCAGAAATTATTTTTCTCACAGGATAATTAATATCAATGTTTTCTCTATCAAACCTTTCATGGATTCTTTTAATGAGTTCACTTTTTAGTGTGAAAGTAGATAGCCTATCAATAGCTTGTATGTATACAAAGAAATCAATATTTGAGTCACCAAAATTAGAAAAACCAAAAAATGGAGGGACATGTTTGATAGATAAGTTAGATTCATTAATTAAAGCTGTTGCTTCTTCTAATACGAACATCTCTACATTTTTAAGGTTTGATTCATAGCTGACACCGCACTCCACTAGTACATTCATTGCAGGAGTTGGACTGTAATAATTTGTAACAACACTATCTGCCATTTTTGAATTCGGAATAATAACTAAGTTATTATAAATACTTCTTATTTTAGTACTTCTCCATCCTACTGATTCAACATATCCTGAATTGCCATCATCAAGTTCAATAAAATCTCCCGGACGTAACCCCCCATCAGTTACAACGAAGGTGCCTGCAAAAAAGTTGCTAAGTGTTGGTTGTACAGCAAGTGCTACGGCTAGTCCACCAATTCCTAATCCAGCTAAAATTGGACTGACCGATATTCCTAAATTATCTACTGAAACTAGAAATCCTACCGAATAAATTGCTAAAGGAAGAATTCTTCTAACTATTGGAAGTAAATTGTCATCGAGTTTTGTGGCAGTCTTTTTTGAAATATTGACTACATACCAAAATATAGATCTGTCCCCTACTCTTGCTAATAATGTTGTGAAAAATATTATTAACCCAACTTGCCAAATATTTTTGGCAAATACTCTTGTTTCCAAGAGGGGTTGTACTAATTGATCTTCAGTAGTGATTATGACTAGGTAACTTGAGTAAAGACATGTTAATAAAATGACAAAAATTAGAGGCAATCTACATTCACGGACTATTACAGTGATTAAACTGTTATCAGCCTGTTTTTTTATTATTGTCCTAATTATAAATAACAATAATAGAGCTATGAATACAGACAACCCTACTATTATTGCTACAGTAATTGAGGCTCTGAGTAAAGATTCAGAAATTATCATATAAAAACCTGTAAGGGTATTATATATCTATTGCAGAGTAATTTATAAAAATGTGGAATAATTTCCTTGACCTTATGTAGTATCAATTTCATAATTTGATACTGTAATTTATTCAAAGAGAAAAATATGAACTTTCAAAAAGATTCCTATGGAAACGAGCTTAGATTAAAAGCAATTGAAAAATTTGATTTGATTTGTAACCTTGAACAATTAGAAGAATTTAAATCTGAACTTTTAGGAAGAAAAGGTTCAATTACTGATTTGATTAAAAATATTTCTACTCTTCCATCAGATCAAAAAAAAGATGCAGGTAAAAATGCAAATTTAATCAAAATATTTTTTCAAGATTTAATTCAAGAAAAGTTTGATGACTACACTTCTACAGATACTGAAGAATCTAATCCTACTTTAGATTTTACTCTTCCTGGTCGTCGTAAATCTCGCGGTTCTTTTCATCCCACCACGGTAGTTGTGAGAGAAATTACAAAAGTTTTTACTGAAATGGGATTTGATTTAGCAGAGGGTCCTGAAGTAGAACTTGATGAGTATAATTTCCAGAAATTAAATATACCTATAGACCATCCTGCTAGAGATATGTGGAATACTCTTTGGGTTGATACAACAAGTGATGTCAATATCCAACCATTATTACTTAGAACACATACTTCACCAATGCAAATTAGATTAATGGAAAAACAAAATCCTCCAATTCGAGTAATTGTTCCTGGGAAAACCTATAGATATGAAGCAACTGATGCCACTCATGAATGGCAATTTTGTCAGGTAGAGGGTTTAGTTGTGGACAAAGGAATTACTTTTGCACATTTAAAATCTACTTTAGAGGAATTTGCTCAAAATATGTTTGGACAAAAACGGAAAGCTAGATTTAGGTGTGATTTTTTCCCTTTTGTTGAACCTGGCGCAGAAGTCTCTATTGATTGCTTTAAATGTGATGGTGATCGCGATGGTTGCAAGGTTTGCAGTTTTACAGGATGGATAGAAATAATGGGTGCAGGTATGGTTCACCCTGAAGTTTTAAAAGGTGTTGGGTATGACCCTGAAATTTATTCTGGTTTTGCATTTGGAATGGGTGCTGAAAGGATTTCAATGTTGAGAAATGGGATAGATGATGTGCGATTATTTTACTCTAATGATTTAAGGTTTTTAAAACAGTTTTCTTAGGATTAACATGAAAGTACCAGTATCGTGGTTAAAAAAATATATTAATCTAGATGGTATAGATATTAATGATTTGTCTCATTTGATGACTATGGCAGGAACGGAAGTATCCTCTATAGACATTGTTGGTGAACATTGGGACGCAGAACATCTTTTAGTAGGTGAAATTATTGATATCAAACCTCATCCTGATGCCGATAAATTAAGATTACCAACTATTAAACTTTCTGATTCAGAGACTCATACAGTTGTATGTGGTGCGCCTAATTTGTATGTTTCTCAAAAAATTGTTTTTGCAAAAGAAGGTGCCTATCTATTCAATCCAAGATCTAATAATCACGAAGTATTGAAATCAGCCAAAATTCGTGGTGTTGAGTCTTCTGGTATGGTTTGTTCTTCTTTAGAATTAGGTTTGGGAGAAGATCATTCAGGAATTTTAGAATTAGATTCATCTATTCCAATTGGTACTCCTGTAAAGAACTTACTCTCTGATGTGATTATCGAAACTGAACTCACTCCAAATAGACCAGATTGTCTATCAGTAATTGGAACTGCTCATGAAATAGCTGCAATCACTAAACAAAATGTTGTTTATCCTGTCACTAGTTATTCTCCTTCAAATAAAAAAATCGAAGATTTTATTGAAATTGACATAATTGATAGTGATTTGTGTTCACGATATATGGGAACAGTAATTGAAAATGTAAAAATTCAAGAATCTCCCGATTGGCTAAAAGATGCTTTAATTAAAACTGGCCATAGGCCAATAAATAATGTTGTTGATATAACAAATTTTGTCATGTTGGAATTTGGACAGCCATTACATGCTTTTGACTACAAAAAAATTCCAAATAAAAAAATTTTGGTTCGTCCATCTAAAGATGGCGAAAAAATTGATACTTTAGATGGCGAAAATAGAACTTTAAAATATCCTATGTTGGTGATCGCAGATGATTCTAAACCAATAGCATTAGCTGGAATTATGGGAGGCTCAAATACTGAAATAGATTCTAATACTACTGATGTATTTCTTGAGGCTGCAAATTTTAGTGCTTCAAATACTAGATTCACACGAAATGCGTTGAATATTAATACAGAAGCATCATATAGATTTGAAAGATATCTTCGCCCCGAACTAGCTGAGCTAGCTTTTGATAGAGCAATTTCATTGATTCAAGAAATAACAAGTGGTGTTCCCTTATCTAATCATATAGATATCTATCAGAGAACTACAGATGATTTAAAAGTAGCTTTTAAATTAGAGAATCTTAATAAATTACTTGGCACTCAATTTGAATTACCTGAAATATTAAATATATTCGAATCTTTAGGGTGCTTAATTGAAATAAAATCTACTGGAACAATATTTGTGACACCTCCTATATGGAGATCAGATATTAAAATTGAAGCTGATTTGATTGAAGAATTTGCTAGAATTTATGGTTATGATCAATTACCCACAGCAAAAATAAATTCAATTATTCCTGACCGTGATGATAGTACTTATATTAATTTTCGTGAAATAATTAGAGATACTTTAGTCTATTCAGGTTTTAATGAAACGATTTCTTATGCGGTAGTTAATGGTGCAAAATTGACTGAAACTACTGATATTTCTTCTGAAATTTTTGTTAAGGTTCAAAATCCAATGGATTCTACTAAAAATGTTTTGAGACCAAATTTAAGGGTAAACATATTAGATACCCTTTCCAATAATCGAAGATTAAACCAATCAGATCCTATTCAGATATTTGAAATAGGTCGAGTATTTGGAGAGTATAAGAAGTTTAATTCACAAATCATGCCTGATGAAAATGATCAATTAATTGCTGTTTTATCCGGTAAAAGAAATCAAGAAAACATATGGGACAAAACACATGAATCTGTAGATTTTTATGATGCAAAAGGAGTTTTAGAGGATTTATTCGAAGCTACTAAAATAGTATTTCAATTAGATGAGTGTGAAGAGGATTTTTTTTCTAAGGGTAAAGCTGCAAAAATTTTAATTAACAATTCTCATGTTGGTAATATTGGTGAAATATCTCAACATTCTTTATCTCATTTTGATTTGAATGAATCTGTAGTAATGATAGAAATATTTTTGGAAGAAATCCTTAAAAAAGCTAATCTTTTAGAACATCAATATACTAGGCCTAGTAAATTCCCATCCTCTGAAAGAGATATAGCTTTATTGGTGAATAACTCTATTCAAGCTGATCAGATAACCCAGATTATTTCAAAAAACTCATTAGTTGTTGATACTTTTATTATAGATTTGTATGAAGGAGAAGAGCTTCCTGAGAACACAAAATCTATGACTTTTAAAATTGTTTTTCAATCATATCAAGCTACTCTTTCTACGAATGATATTGATAAGGCTCAACAGAAAATTATGAAATCATTAAAACATCAATTAAATATAGATCAAAGATACTGATATGAAGCAAAACCATTACCATGCAGACATGATTAGTGTTGAAGAGGCAAGAGAGAAAATCCTTGAGAATTTTTTTGTCCTGAATAGTGAATCTATATCTATCTTAGATTCTTTGGGATTAGTAGTCGCCGAAGATGTTATCTCACCTTTAAACATTCCACCTTTCAATAATTCCGCTATGGATGGATATGCTGTAATTGCTTCAGATACTGAATTAGCATCTGATGAACATGTTGTAAATTTAAAAATATTAGAAACGATTAAAGCTGGATCTGTTCCTTCTCTAAAGGTGATTAAGGGCAGTGCCTCACGAATAATGACAGGGGCTCCAATTCCTGAAGGCGCAGATTCAATAATTCCCTTTGAAGATACTACAGAATTAGATTGGAATATAAATTCTGATAAGTCTTTTGTCGGAATTAAAATTCCAGGAGATGTTGGTGCAAACTTCAGGCAATTAGGAAAAGATTTATCGGTGGGTGAAATTGTTGTAGAGAAATTTTCTACGCTTACCCCTTCATTGATTGGATTATTGGCTTCAGTGGGATTTGAAAAAATTAATATTATTCGTAAGCCAGTAATTTCTATTTTGTCTACAGGTGATGAGTTGGTAGAGCCAGGTCAATCAATACAACCGGGACAAATTTTTGATAGTAATACTTATTCTATTTATTCTTCAGTTCTACAGTTAGGAGCTATACCAAAAATTATTGGAATAGCGCGAGATAATAGAGGATCCGTAATAGATATGATTGAAAAATCTCTACATTCAGATTTTGTAATCTCTTCAGCTGGAGTTTCTAAGGGAGATTATGATGTTGTAAAAGATGTCATGGGTGAGATGGGTAATCTTAATTTTTGGAGTGTTAATATGAGGCCAGCTAAACCTTTAGCATTCGGGAAATTAAAAAATGATAATTCATTTGTTCCAATAATAGGATTACCAGGCAATCCAGTAAGTTCGCTTGTAGCATTTGAACAATTTTGTCGTCCAGCCATTCGAAAGATGATGGGTAAATCAATTGATGATAGAAAAATTATTAGAGCAAAATTAACTGATTCGATTGAAAATTACGATTCTAGAAGAGTTTATGCTCGAGTAATAGTGAAATCAACGGATGGGATTTTTACTGCCACCACTACGGGTGACCAGGGATCTAACATATTGACTTCAATGGCAAAAGCTAACGGATTGGCTATTTGTCCTGAAGACATTCCTGAAATTTTACCCGGTCAAGAAGTTGATGTAATTTTATTAGATAATTCTATTCATTTAAATTAATTGTTCTAGTAGTTAAACAAAGCTATAATACTTATCAATTTGTTTCATAATAAGGAGAATGTTTATGCCAGAATCACTCGTCCACTTTAAAGGCAAGATTGTTTCTGCAAAAGATGCTAATGTCAACATAATGACTCATGCTCTTCATTATGGGACAGCTGTTTTTGAGGGGATTAGGGGTAATTGGAATGATGATGAACAAAAAATGTTTGTTTTCAGAATGCATGAACATTATGTTAGATTGCTCCAGGGAGCAAAAATGTTGATGATGGATATTCCATATTCTGCAGATGATTTATGTGATATCACAATAAATTTGATTCAAAAATCACAATATAAACAAGATCTTTACATAAGGCCATTGGTGTACAAAAGTGAAGAGCTAGTCGCTAACTTGAAATTACAAGAATTAGGAAGTGATTTTGCACTTATGATGGTTCCTTTTGGAGCATACCTAGAGTCTGATGGGGCCTTGAGATGTTGTACGTCCTCATGGAGAAGAGTTGATGACACCATTATTCCTCCTAGAGTGAAAATTTCAGGTCATTATGTGAACAGTATTCTTGCAAAAACTGAAGCTACTTTAGCTGGCTTTGATGAAGCGATTATGTTGACTCAAGATGGTTATGTATCTGAAGGTTCTGGAGAAAACTTGTTCTTGATTAACCAAAATACTCTTGTGACACCTCCTGTTTCAGACAATAATTTAACAGGAATTACTAGAGATTCTGCAATCAAAATTGCTAAAGAAGAATTAGGCCTTCAGATTTTAGAAAGAAGAATTAGAAGAAGTGAATTATATTTTGCTGATGAAGTGTTTCTTACAGGTACTGCAGCACATATCCAAAGCGTTGGCCAGCTTGATAACAGAGATATTGGAGATGGATTGCCTGGTAAAATCTCTACTCAAATTAATGAAGTTTATCAATCTGCTATTCGTGGCAATAACAGTAAATACAGAAATTGGTGTACAGAAATAGAAGTTTAATTACTTGAATTCATGCAATTCTAATTTGTTTAATCCCTCTGCCGGGTAGAAGTTTCCTGACTTTAACTCTTTGATTAAATCTGTTTTAGATTTGATCTCATTTTGAAATACTGTACAACTTTTCCCAATTCCTTGTATCGAATGTGCGTCGCTCCCACCTGTTCCAGGCTTGTTGAGGATTTTAGCTATTTCTAAGGTGAATTTGTTTTCTTCAGGTGTATTTGCACCGTTTGTTACTTCGATAAAATCAACTATAGAGAAAAGCTCATGAGTGGCAGCTTCTTCTGCTGTTTGAGGTAAATGAGTCCAATCTTTAAATAATAAGTTTGTGTTATATGGTGGTTTGTTAAAAAAATTGCGCATTGGGTGAGCTGATATAAGTACTCCTCCAACTTTATCAATTGCTTCTCTCAATACATAAGGATTATGGGTTCCTGGAGCGTGAGCATCCATTCCTATAGCAATAATATGTCCCATATCAGTGTTAACTTCTAAGCCCGTGATGACATTTAGTGATGTGTTGGGAAAGTTTTCCTCAATCATTTTTTCTGTCCATCCGCCACCATGTTCACTTAAGTGCACTCCTTGTAAACCTATTCTGCTAGCTTCGGATATTAATTGTTCTGTTAAAAGGCTACTGTCAGAGCTACCTTTTACTGTATGTACATGAAGATCAACTGTAAACATAATTTTCCTAATTAGATGAAAGTA
>MDSV01069914.1_pt1 | contig 10018 bp, 9 predicted proteins | sample 810851 | NCBI WGS metagenome assembly MDSV01 (sample SAMN05326640, study PRJNA326480) | marine metagenome | isolation source: seawater | place: Atlantic Ocean: North East | collected 2012
ATATTACGCAGATCGTATCTATCAAATAAATTTAGCGTTAGCAGGAATAGCTGTAGGAACAGTTTCACTTCCCGTTCTATCAAAAGCATTTAAACAAAAGAACATAAAAAAAATTTTTGTTATACAAAATAGATCATTAGAGCTATCTCTTCTATTATCTATTCCAGCAAGTTTAGGTTTAATAATAGCTTCAAAACAAATAGTTAGCTCATTGTTCGGATACGGTTCTTTTACAAATACTGATGTAGAAATGACCTCACTTGCACTAAAATATTTTGGCTACGGGGTGCCAGCCTTTGCTCTAATAAAGATATTATCAAATTTTTATTTTGCTAGAGATAATACAAAAATACCTTTTTATATTTCAGTGTTTATAGTTTTTTTAAATATATTAATAAGCGTTTCTTTATTTAACAAAGTAGGTTTTATTATAATTCCAATAGCTACCTCAATTACTACTTGGATAGGAGTAATAGTCTATATTTATTCTCTTAATAAGAAAAATTTAATAAATATAGAAACTAATCTTTATAAAAGTTTTATTAAAGTGATTTTAAACGCTATCTTAATGTCTTTTATTTTATTATTTGCCTTGGAATATTATTCTTATTACCTAGATTATGATTATAAATATAAATCTGTTTATTTATTGTTAATAGTTGGTTTTGTTACAGTTTTTTATTTGATATCGTGCTATTTTACTGGACTGTTAAAAACTAAAAAATTTAAAGTAAATTGAGATGAGTAAAAAAAAGATAATATTTTCAGGAGTCCAACCAAGTGGAAATTTACACTTAGGGAACTATCTAGGCGCTTTGAAAAACTTTGTAACTTTGCAAAAAGAATCAGAGAGTATTTATTGTGTAGTTGATTTGCATGCAATTACAGTTTTCCAAAATCCAAGTGAACTTAAAAATAATATTTTGGAAACAACTGCAAGTTTTTTAGCTACTGGTCTAGATCCGAATAAAAGTATAATTTTTAACCAATCTTCGGTTTCTGCTCATTCCGAACTTGCATGGATTTTTAATTGCATATCTAGAATTGGCTGGCTGAATAGGATGACGCAATTTAAAGATAAAGCAGGATCGGATAAAGAAAAAGCCAGTGTAGGACTTTATATTTATCCAAATTTAATGGCTGCAGATATTTTGTTGTATAAAGCTACACACGTTCCGGTAGGCGCAGATCAAAAACAACATCTAGAGCTCTCGAGAGATATTGCTCAAAAATTTAATAATGATTTTAATTGCAAGGGATTTTTCCCTTTACCGGAACCCTTAATATCTAAAAATATTTCTAGGGTAATGAGTTTAAGAGATGGAACAAAAAAAATGAGTAAATCGGAGGAGTCAGAATATTCAAGAATTAATTTAAAGGACAGTGCAGAAGAAATTGTTAAAAAGATTAAAAAAGCTAAATCAGACTCCGAGCCTATTCCTGATAATTTAAAGTCTTTAGAAAACAAACCTGAAGCACAAAATCTTTTGAATATATACTCAGAAATATCTAAAAATAATTTAGAAAAAGTTTTAAATGAAATGTCTGGAAAAGATTATTCTTATTTAAAAAAAAAAGTTGCAGATCTTCTGATAAGTGAAGTTTGTCCCGTAGGTAAGGAAATTTCCAAATTAATGGATGATGAGGCATATTTACTTAAAATATTAAGCAAAGGTAGCGAAAAAGCTAGTATTAAAGCTGAGGAAAACCTAAAAAATATACGTGTAAAAGTAGGTTTGATATAATATAAAAATCAAATGATACAAGTAGAAACAACACCTAATCCAGAGTCTTTGAAATTTTTATCGGAAAATACAATTTCGACAATTGGTATAGAAGAGTTCCAAAAAAATGATATTGATAAAATCGAAAATTCTTTTATTAAGGAATTATTGAATTTTAATGGAGTTGAATTAGTTTTACTTTCAAAAAATTTCATATCAGTAAATAAGACAAAAAATGTATCTTGGAATGAATTAAAACCAGTTATTATTTCACATATAAACCATTATTTTGAGAATAATGATAAACCTATTTTAGAAAAAAAATTAGAAAAAAAACAAAGTACTGCCTTGGAAGACGAGACAGTAAAAAAAATAATTGAGGTATTAGATACCAAAATACGACCAGCTGTTGCTAGAGATGGAGGTGATATTAAATTTCAATCATTTGAAAAAGGTGTAGTTAGAGTAGAACTACGTGGTAGTTGTTCTGGGTGTCCGAGTTCTGCGATGACACTTAAACAAGGTGTTCAAAATTTATTAAAACATTACGTTAAAGAAGTAAATTCTGTAGAGGCTAATTAATATGAAAACAAAAAAAACTTACAGAGACAAACTTATAGATCTTGCAGATATTTACAAGGTTAAAGAAGTTCAAGATTATGTTAAAAGTAAAAAATATTTAACATCAGGACAATTAGAATTAATCCTAAAGAAGAACAAAATAATTATTCCAAAAGAATTCAACACAAATTTTTTTAAAGAAAATATTAGCAAGCCAACCTCAAGAGCTTTGAGGAAAATAGATGATTTTAAAGATAACAGCTTTAAGTCTGCTAATAAAATTTCAAAAAAAATTAATTATTTCAAAGAGGATAGTGCTAGAAATACTTTTAAATTTTTCTTTAATTTGCGAAAGTCAATTAGTCGATCTGGTTACGCATTTTTAAATTTTATTCCAGTTTTTGGTCAAACCTGTTTTGATTTTTTGGGAAAAATATTCACCAATATTTTTCATAGCTTTTATCAGCCAAAAATTAATCATGTTAAATCTGGAAAAGTTGTTTTAGGTTTTTTTATAATTGCGGGTATTATTACTTTAATTTCCTCTGGTGTTTCCACATTTTATAATGTTGAAAAAATCCAAAAAAAAGAAATATTAGAAAAAAATAAAGTTGAAAAGTTAGAGAAATTGGAACCAGAAATAAAAAAACCAAATCTAGAGAAAAAAAAAGAAGTTAAAAAAGCTGAACCTAAGATAAAACCTAAAAAAGAAGAAAAAGTCGCTGAATTAATTTTACCTGACCTAAATTTAAAAACATCTACTGTGTTAACTTTATTTAAAGATGTAGGCTACAACTTAAACAAAGTAAGGTATGAAAAAATAGTTAAGCCAATTTATTTTACTCAATTTCCTAAAGATTTAGATGAAATACAAAGTGTAAAATTAAAAAAAGAAACCTTTATAAAGATAGTGCTTCCACTAATAGTAGCGGAGAATGAGAAAATTTTAGATGATAGATTTAAATTAAAAAAAATTATGTCTAAGAAAATGACAAGTGATGAAGAAAAACAATGGTTAAGACAAAAATTCTTAGAATATAAAGTAAAAAAAGGAAATGTTGGTGAATTAAATTTGAAAATGGATATAATTCCAACGTCTATCGCTTTAGCGCAAGCTGCGAAAGAAAGTGGTTGGGGAACATCGAGGTTTGCTTTGGAAGGAAACGCAATATTTGGTCAATGGACTTGGAATGGTAAGGGTATTGAACCACTTTTTAAAGACAAGTCTAAAAGTCACAAAATTTTAAAATTTCCTATTTTAAGGGCATCAGTAAAAGCTTACCAAAATAATCTAAATACACATAAAAGCTATATAAAGTTCAGAGAATTAAGGAAAATCTTTAGAGAAAAAAATAAAAAAATAAACGGATTAGAACTAGCAAAAACTTTGGATAACTATGCACAAACGGGAAGTGAGTATACAAAAATTTTACAACAAATAATCGTCCAAAATAAATTAATGGATTTCGAACTAGTTAGATTAGCGAATTCGGTTCAAAGACGTGAATTAAACTTATAAAATCATTCTTCACTGATTACAAATTGTATTCCTAGCCACCTCCAGTACCCATTACTCTCTTTTAAAGAGCAATTAATTCTTCCCCTTTCACCAATAAATTTTCCTTTTAATTTAACCTCAACAATTTGTTTTGTTAAAAAAACTATTTTAGATTTTCCCCAAGTATCTAATTCATTTGAATAACAGTTAATCCTTTCAAGATTCTTTGTATCATCAAAAAATTCTATCTTAACTATTGGGGGGTTTGAACTAGCTTTTAAATATTTTTCATTAGGAGATATATTCTTGTATTTTAAAGGTAGGGTTTTAGTCAAAGTTTTAAATCGTTTTAGTTCTCCGTATTTTTCATTAATGGGAAATCTTGGAAGTTCAAAGCTATCTTTAGTAAAATCTATTACCCCTGAATGTTGACCAAAAGCATATTTAAAACCCAATGATTTTATTAATTCTTTAAATTTTAGATTATATTCACCAAAAGGGTAAGAAAAAAATTTAGAATTTTGTCCCATTTTTTTCTTAAAAATTTTTATTGAGGTTGTAATATCTTTTTCTATTGTTTCAATATTTTGATCAACTAAGTATTCATGGGTGTGACTGTGATTACCAATTTCAACAAAATCTTCTTTGCTAATTTCATTAATTTGTTTCCAGTTCATATAACCATTTTTACCTACTTCTCTTGTGCTTATAAATAAAATAAAAGGTATTTTTTTATTTTTTAGTATGGGCCATGCATTTTCATAAAAAGACAAATACCCATCGTCTATAGTTAATAATATTTTTCTAGTATTTAGATCTTTAGACATACTACGATCAAAATCCTTAGGATTAACAAATACCATTTTCTCATTTTCTATAATTTCTAAATGCTTTTTAAAATCGTTTATTTTAATGTTTGTAGAGGGATATTTATTTTCATTAAATCTATGATACATAATAGAAATGATGCCATAATCGTTTATAATAAGATTTTTAGATGTTGCATAAAGTTTGTTTTGGCTGAATAATAAAATTATATATATAAAAAAGATGATAAAAGATTTTTTAATTATAAGTTGCACAGGCAAAAATGACAAAATAGGTTTAAGGGTGAATAATAATTTTTTTATTCATGATTTTCAAACTAAAATTAAAGATAAGGACCTTTTAGTGTCAATAATATTAAATTTAACTAACAAGCACAAACCAAATATTGATCAAGACTTTTCAATTCTCGTAAATAAAGGCCCAGGAAGCTTTTCTTCTTTAAGAACAGCTTTATCAGTAGCCAAAGGAATAATAATATCAAAAAAAGCTAAGTTATTCGGTTTTAACGATTCAGACTTGTCTCAATTTAGCCTTGAAAATATTGAAATTTTAATTAATAAAAGTTTAATTGATAAAGATAGAATAAAACTATTATACTCAGGTTAAATTTAGATTATGAGCAAAATCGAAGAAAAATGTAAAGAAAAAGGAGTAAGACTGACTGACCAAAGAAAGGTCATAGCAAAGATTCTTTCTGACTCGAAAGTAGAATACGGTTCTAAAGACCATCCAGATGTTGATGAGCTTCACAAAAGAGTAACACAGATAGATGATAGAATAAGCATTGCAACAGTTTATAGAACAGTGAAACTTTTTGAGGAAGCCGGAATATTAATAAAACATGATTTTAAAACTGGCAAAGCCAGGTACGAAATAAATGATGACCATAATCATCTAATCGATATAAATAGTGGTGAGATAGTTGAATTCGTAGATAAAGAGATAGAAAATTTACAAGAAAAAATTGCCAACAAATTAGGATATAAATTGGTTGACCATAAACTTGAACTATACGGTTCAAAAATAAAAAAATAAATTGTCAAAAAAGATATTTATCAAAACTCTAGGCTGTCAAATGAATGAGTATGATAGTAATCGTATTATAGATTTCGCAAAAAAAATAAATTATGTTTCAACTAAGAATATGTTAGAAGCAGATTGCTATATATTAAACACATGTCATATACGTGAAAAAGCCACAGATAAAGTTTATCATGATATTGGTAGATTAAAAAAAAATTTTAGAAATAAAAAAAAACCTATCACTATTATTGCGGGGTGTGTTGCCCAGGCAGAAGGAGAAATATTATTAAAAAAAGAAAAGTATATAGATGCTGTAGTTGGCCCTCAATCATATCATGAAATTAATAAAATAATTTTAAATTCAGAAAATCAAGAAAAGCATAAAAGAATAGACTATACAGAATTTGAAACAATTTCTAAATTTGATCAACTTCACCTGATGAAAAATACAGAGAATAAAGTTTCTTCATTTTTAACCATCCAAGAAGGATGTGATAAATTTTGTAAATTTTGTGTTGTGCCGTACACTAGAGGACCAGAATATTCTAGATCGTTTTCGCAAATTTTATCAGAAGCTAAACAATTAGTTGATAATGGTTCTAAAGAAATAATTCTATTAGGTCAAAATGTTAATGCTTATAATTTTAATGAAAAAAGACTCTCACATATATTATTTGAACTTAGTGAAATTATAGGTTTAGAAAGAATAAGGTATACTACTTCTCACCCTAAAGATGTTTCGAAAGATTTAATTACAGCTCATGCTGAATTAAAAAAACTCATGCCATTGCTTCACTTACCAGTTCAAAGCGGGTCAACAAATATTTTAAAGAAAATGAATAGAGGTCATACAATTAAAGATTACTATCAAAAAGTTGAATATCTAAAAAAAGCAAATCCATCAATTAAGTTTTCAAGCGATTTTATTATAGCTTTTCCAGGTGAAACTGAAGAAGATTTTACAAAAACAATCATGTTGATGAAAAAAATGAAATTTATCAACTCATACTCATTTATTTTTAGTCCTAGGCCAGGTACTCCAGCAGCCAGTAAAATTGAAATAGATAAAAAGGTTTCAAAAGAAAGACTTTCGATATTTCAAAATGTAGCTGATGAGATTAAAAGAAACTATAGAAATGAATTAAAAAATTCGACTCTTAAAGTATTATTTGAAAACAAAGGTAAAAGTGAAAATACATATTTTGGAAGAGATGAATATTTCAATTCTGTAATTGTAGAAAGCAATGAAAACCTAGTTGGAAAAATTGAAGATGTAAAAATTGAAAATTGTAATAGCAATACTTTATTTGGTAAAATAACTTCAGAGATTAAACAAAAAAACTGTGCAGCTTAAAAATTAATGTCAGAAATAAGTAATTTAGAACAAAATTTAATTATTAAAAAAATAGACACTGAAACAATTAACGTCCAAATAAATGACAATGTTATGCTTATGTCAATTGTGGGACAATTTAATCAAAATTTAAAGGAATTAGAAAAATTAACTGATACAAAAATTTTTTTCAGAGGAAATTCAATGACATGCAAAGGAAATCAGTCAAATTTAATCGATTTTTCTGAAGCAATTAAGTTTTTAATTAACAAATATCTTTTGACTAATCTCATTGAAAAAGGCGATATAATACTAGCTGTTAAAAAAAATATGAGAAATAAAGAATCAAATATTAAATCGTTTCAACAATTAATTAAAACACCTAGAAAATCGGTTATTGCAAGATCTGAAAAACAATCTGAGTATATTAGGGCACTTAAAGAAAATGAAATCGTAATGTCACTTGGGCCAGCAGGAACAGGTAAAAGTTTTTTAGCTGTGTCTATTGCAATTACGCTATTAATGGAAAAAAAAGTGGAAAGGGTGATTTTATCTAGACCTGCAGTTGAAGCAGGAGAAAAACTTGGTTTTTTACCTGGAGATATGAAAGAGAAAGTTGATCCATATTTAAGACCTCTCTATGACGCTTTGTATGAATTATTTGGGCCAGATAAAATAGATAAAAAAATAGAAACTGGAGAAATAGAAATTGCTCCCCTGGCATTTATGAGGGGAAGAACTTTAAAAAACTGTTTTGCAATATTAGATGAAGCGCAAAACGCAACCGAAACACAAATTAAAATGTTTTTAACTAGGATTGGAGAAAACTCAAAGCTAGTTGTTAACGGAGATCCATCACAAATAGATTTAATAAATAAATCTCACTCAGGACTTATTAAATCAAAAAATTTATTGCAAAATATTAATGAAATAAAAATAATAGAATTTGACCATACTGATGTAGTAAGACATCCACTTGTTTCAAAAATTATTCAAGCTTATCAGAATAAAAACATTGATGATAAAAGTTAATGTAGTTTTGAATAATATATTTTGGAAAAGATATATAAAAAATCCACAAAACTTTTTTGAAAAAAAAATCAAATTATTAAATAAAAAAAGTAAGTCATACAAAAAAAAAACTCTAATATTTTCTCTGCTTTTATCAGGAACAGAGGATATTAAAAGACTTAATAAAAAATTTAGAAATAAAAATAAATCGACTGATATTCTATCTTTTCCTTTTTATAAAAAAGATAAGCTAAAAAATAAAATAAATAATGAAAAAGAAATTTATATTGGAGATATTATTATTAATTTAAGCAAAATTAAAAATAAAGATAATTTAAAAAGATTCCAAGAAGAGTTAAGCAAACTATGGATACACGGATTAGTACATCTATTTGGTTATAAACATAAAAAAGAAAAAGATTTTATTTTAATGGATAAAGTAGAAAAAAGATATCTTGGATATATAAGATAAATGCTTAAAAAAATTTTAAACAACAGATTTTTAGTGTTGTATATTTTACCTTTTTTTTTAGGTTTTTTAACAGTATTTTCATTTCAGCCATTTAATATTTCCTTTGTAAATTTTTTTATTTTACCAATTTTTTTTTTACTTTTAGTTTATGTTAATAAAGGATCCAGAAGCACCTATAGAAAGAAACCTTTTTATAGAAATTTATTTTTTATTGGCTGTTCTTTTGGATTTGGTTTTTACCTTAGTGGAATATTTTGGATTTCATATGCTTTAACATTTGAAGAAAGTTTTAAATTTTTAATACCTTTTGCTATAATTTTAATTCCTCTTTTTTTGAGTTTATTTAGTGGTTTAACAACACTTCTTATAGGGCAGTTTTTAAATTATAATTTTACTTCGGTTTTACTATTCTCAGGATCATTTGCTTTGTCTGATTATCTAAGAAGTAAAGTTTTAACCGGCTTCCCTTGGAATCTGTGGGGCTATAGTTGGTCATGGCTTACAGAGGCATTACAAATTTTAAATTTTGTAGGATTATTTTGTTTTAATCTCTTAGTGATTTCAATTTTTACTTTGCCAGTGGTAATAGTTTTTAAGAGCGAAATTTATAAAAAGATTCTTATTATTAGCTCTTTATTTTTATTTATTTTGTCAATTTACATTTATGGAACTTATTCTATAAACAGAAATAAGGGATTACTTAATTATTTAGACAAAAACGATAAAATATATACTAAAGTTATTTCCCCAAATTTTGAATTGAAGTACGATTTATCAATTAAAGAAGTGGAGGAAAAATTAAAAAAACTTATAAGATATAGCGATCCTAATCCAAAACAAAAAACTTTATTTATTTGGCCTGAAGGGGTTTTTACCGGCTACAGTTATGAAGACTTATCTCAATTTAGAAATCTATTTAAAAATAATTTTAGCGAAAAACATTTAATTTTATTTGGTATTAATACCTATAATCAAGAAGACGAACAATTTTTTAATAGTCTTTTAGTTATAAATAATAATTTTGAAATTTTATATCAGTACAACAAAATAAAACTAGTTCCTTTTGGAGAGTTTCTTCCACTAGAAAATATTTTTAATCAATTTGGTTTAAAAAAGATAACTGAAGGTTTGGGCTCTTTCACCGCAGGAGTGTTACAAAAAAATTTCGTGATTGATTATTTAAATATCTTACCTTTGATTTGTTATGAAATTATATTTACAGAGTTGACACAAAAGGCCAACAATAAAACAAATTTAATTGTAAATATTTCTGAAGATGGATGGTTCGGTAACTCTATTGGCCCTCACCAGCATCTAGCCAAAGCAATTTTTAGATCTGTAGAAAATGATTTATTTTTAGTCAGATCGGCGAATAAAGGTATTAGTGTTATTTTAAGTAATAAGGGAGAAATAATAAAAAAACTTGATACTAATGAGACAGGCAATATTGAAATGGAGATTCCTTTGTTAAAAGCAGAGTATAAAAATAAAAATGATTTGATATTTTTTATTCTTTTATTTACATATCTATTAATCTTTTTAATTTTTAAAATAAAAAACAATGTCAA
>MDSV01131304.1_pt1 | contig 10018 bp, 7 predicted proteins | sample 810851 | NCBI WGS metagenome assembly MDSV01 (sample SAMN05326640, study PRJNA326480) | marine metagenome | isolation source: seawater | place: Atlantic Ocean: North East | collected 2012
GTTCCTGCGAAAATTTTTCTATATCAAGAACTTGTAGCCGGAGATGCAGCAGATATTTATGATTCTGCTATCTATAGAGATACTGGTTTTGTATCAGGAACTTTATCTGCAGGATATAATAGTGTTGATGTCAGTAGTCTTGCAAGTGGTGCTATTAACAGCCCAACTTGGCAAACCGGTGAATCACTAACATTTGCCATAATTCCATATGATAGTAATACAGGCTTGTTGGCTTTTAATTTTGATGATTCATATATTAGATTTAATTATAATCCTGTGCTACCTACTAGACCTAGAAATGTAATAGGAGAGCCTGGCTATAAACTTATCGATCTTGTATGGGATATTCCTATAGATGACGGTGAAGCTACTATTACAGAATATGTCATAGAATATGCAATTAGAACAAGCCTAACTGATTTTAGCCTAACATCATGGGAAAGTGCTGGAGTATCTAATAATACAACCTTTAGATTAGAAAATTTAGACAACGATACCCTTTATGTATTTAGAGTAGCCGCTAGAAATAGTGTTGGTTTAGGTCCATATTCAATTAATTCTGAACCCATACAACCATCTAAGGGGGAAGCACCACGAGCATCTCATACATTTAATGATGCTAATTATACTAGAATTAGACTTCGTAGAGATACCGCTGTTAGTTGGAGTGGAACTAATCCTATATTAGGTTTAGGAGAACCTGGTTTTGAAACAGATACGAATCTACTAAAAATTGGAAATAATAGTTCTGGATGGAATGAATTAAATTATGTCAAAGTAGATAATGATTCTATAGTTTTTCCAACAGATAGAGATGTTCATTTGGTTGTAGGTGATTCTAAAGTCAATGCTGATAGTCCTAGAATGTCTATGAATTTAAGTCAAAGTGAAAAAATCAATATTGTTGCTGAAAATGGAATAGACCTTCAATACAATTCTTCTTTTAATAGTTTAGTTTTCAGTCTAGATAAGGTTTTTAATCCTTTTAGTAGTGGTGAAATATTTAGCCCTTATTCTCGTGGATTAGCTGGTAATGTTAATTTTACAGATGAGACTTTATATATATGTACAGATACTAATTTTTGGAAAAGAGTATCTTTAAATACTGGGGTGTGGTTTGATCCAGCTAGTATAGCTATTTCATTAGATTCTGGAAATTACCCTAGTATTACTGAAATTTATTTTTCTGGTATTAATGCTGTTGTTAGTACTGATGGCGACCCGTTCCCTGCTAAAGCTAGTACAAATTTAGTTAATGACGGTATAATTAACAGATCTGACTTTTTTAATGCTTATCAGATAGCTGATCAAAATACAAGTTTTACGTTTAGGTATAGAGGTGGTAAAAATGTAGCATCATCAGAATCTGCCGTTTCTGGATTTAACGGGATGTGTGCTAATGGAGTAATGTTCTCTGCGCCAAGAGCAGGAACAGAATCGATTGGTATATATACTCCTCCCACCGGTTTTCATTACAATAGATCTCATTTTGGTAATTATTTCAAGATGGATGATTGTGGAGGATATGTCAATTTTGCTCGCACTTATGCATATTATGATGGAAGATTTCTAACTAGATGTTGGGATGATTCTTTAGTATACAACAACAATCCTTACTATAGTGGCAGTAATTATAATAGTGATTATTTTAGGCATAGTAACGGACACTCTAAAATTGTAGGATTTTGTTTTGATGGCTATCCAGTATATGGTCCGTTTGGATATAGTGATTCTGATGATATAACCTCATCATGTTCATTAATGACAAGCTCCTACATTGCTAAAACTGGAGACAGTCATAGGCCAGTAGATTGGAAGTATACTAATTCTATAAGTGTTAATGATATAGCGTATAATTTAACTGCTGGTGCTTTTGTAGAAGATTTTGAATATGCTGAAGGTTCGGGTATTTTAGATCAATACAATGGTAGATATGCAGTGACACCTGAATACCCAGAAGGGACCTACGCTTATTATTTGACCTTTACTAGTGATAGTTTACTTATTCCACAATACCCCTATATTATAGGCAATTTTTCTAAAAACAAGAAAGTCAAACAAGATTTAGAATCATCTCTATTACCAATTAAGGTAGATGGATACTTCCCATTATTTACAACGACCCCTTCTGCACAAAATTATGGTCTTCTAAATGGTGGAGATGGGACATATGAAACTCTTGTTATTTTAGGCAATACATATTATAGACCTAATGGAACATCAAATGCAACGACCCCTGCTGCACCAACCGATATAACTTTATCAGATAATACTGTAAGTGAAAAGGCTACGATTGATGCCATCATAGGTACTTTAAGTACTGCTGATACAAATACCGATGATGTGCATACATATAGTTTAGTTGCTGGAGATAATTCTGATGATAATGCTAACTTTAGTATTTATAATAATGAATTTAGAGTAAATTCAATATTGAGTGCCAACATCAAACCGTCTCACAATGTTAGAATTAGAACCACGGATGAGACAAATAGATTTTTTGAAAAATCATTTGCTATTAGTGTAGTTTCTGGTACAAGTTTTACTAGTTTAAATATTACGTCTGGAATTTCTTCTTTATTAGCAGGTAGCGGTCATACTTTTGGTAGTTCTGTAGTCTCTACGGCTAACGATATTACTTATCAATGGAGTTTCATTGGTAGTCCGCTTGTTTCAGGGACAGGTAGTAGTACCCAAACATTGTATACGATCGATACGACTAATGTACAACAAAGGAACGACGAAAGCGTAAATGTATACTTGACAGCTAAATCAATTTCTGCATTCAATACATTAATCGCTAATACTTCGTTTATATTAGATCATTCAGAAGATCCTGTTTGTGTAGCCGGATATTATCCATTATATTCTTCAGAAAATGATGCTATTAGAGATTCCAATGGAGATGGCACAGCTCATCAACATACAGTAGAAGGAGTATATTATTGGATGCCTAATGGTCTAAGTGAACATTATCATGGTAATTTTGATTGTGATTCACTTGCTCCTAGTAAGACAGACGTTTGTTTAGATGGTAGTATAGATGTGACTATAGCTAATACTGGTGATGGTAATAGATATGTGTTTGATAGCAATTCTAGCAATACTCATCGCTTTAAAGCTAATACAGGAACCTATGTATTTAATAATGTTCCTTCTAATCATCCTATAGCTTTCCATAGTAATGGTAAGCCAATATCATACTCTGGCACAACATTACAGGGAAGTAAAACAGCTTTGGATGGTAATACGTATAATTATTATTATGGAACAGTAACAGGTGTGTTTACTGGAAACTTTACTACGACATCTTATGAGTGCTATTATCATGGATATATGGGAGGCCAGAATAATTTGATATATGACGGCACATGCACTAGTCCTGCTCCCACCTTAACAAGTACAAGAATTGATTCTCTATCTAGCGTTAATGGAGGTTCATCTATAGCCTTAACTGCAAGTAAGATTGGTACAGCTACTGATGTAACATACGCATGGAGTGGATCAACTACTACGGGAGCTAGTTTATCTAGTAGTACAGGATCTAGTGTTAATTTGAATACTACAGATTTAGATCAAGATGCTGATCAGCTTATAGACATTATACTAACTGCAACTTCTGCAAGTGCATCCACAAATGTAGCAGACTCTAAAACTATTATTATAGTTCAAGCCTCAGACTCTAGCGCGCCGACATTGACGGCTGTAGTTATTAGTTCTTACACTACTGCGAATGGGGGATCTAGTGTTACACTGACTGCGACTCCTACCGGTACGGCAACTGATGTAACTTATTCTTGGAGTGTAACAACTGCTACAGGTGTATCTTTATCTAGTACGACAGGTTCTAGTGTAACACTTAATACAACAGACTTGGATACAGATACAGATCAAAGTATTACTGTTTCAGTAACAGCTAGCTCTGTTTCTGCTTCTGCTAGTGTGAGTGATACTCAAAATATTACAGTTTATCAGTCCGCTGATGGTGGTGGTGGTGGTGGTGGAGGCGGAGGCGGTGGTTATTAATAATAAAAGAGGTATAAAATGTTTGATAATTTAATTACGCCAGAATTTAAAAAAATTTTTAAAGACTCAATAGACACCTTGATTGCTCAAAATGGATTAAGCGTCCCTTGTACTCTAAAATATGAAAATAGTAAAAGAGACTTATGTTACAATTGTGAGTTTGATCCTATTTCTCAGAGATCAGCCAACATGCCTAAATCTTCTCCGGTTGTCAGTTTTTCTAGAAATACTATATGTCCAGTTTGTAATGGTTACGGATACATTGATACTTCTACGGATGAGACAGTATATTTAGCTGTAATATTTGATAGTAAATATTGGTTAAATTGGGATTCTAAATCTGCTAGAGTATCAGACGGTATGATTCAAAGTATATCTAAAATAGATACTCTCCCAAAATTTAAGAATTGCAAAGAAATGATAATGGATACAAATTTATCTGGTTATGATAATTATAGATATAGTTTAGCCGGAGATCCAAATCCTGCTGGGCTAGGATCTAATGATTATATTATAACTATGTGGCAGAGATCATGAAATTTAGTCTTAAATTAGTAAATAGTGATTCAGACATTAGCAAGCAGATCTTAAATGGTCTAAAGAAACAGGCACAGTCTGCACTTAACAAATCCAAACAAGATATCAATGATGCTCTAAAAAGTTTAGTCAAACAATTTATTCAAGCTGAACCAGAATATAGGTCGTTACTAGGAGGAGAACTTAAATATCAATTAGGTGTGCCTGATGCTGGTATAGTTGATCAAATTGTAAATATCTGGTCTAATAATATTAAAATTATCAATAATAAAGTTAACTCAACTAGCAATGGCTTGAGGGGGGGATTTTCTGTTAGTATGATTAAAAGTGATTATTCTGATGTCTTATCTTCTAGTGCAGCTAAAATTAAAGATTCTAGTACGGGTTCTGTGGTGCCTTGGCTAGAGTGGTTGCTTTTAAGAGGTGGAGACGTATTGATAAAAGACTATGAAATACAAATAGGTCCTAATCCTAGATCTCGTACAGGTATGGCTATTATGGTAAGTTCAAAAAGTAATTACAGGCTACCAGCTAAGTTTGCTGGAACTGAAAGTAATAATTGGGTGTATAGAGCTATTAGTAAGATAGACGATGCCACCATGCAAAATATAGTCAAAAGAGCTTTGGAGAAAAATTTATGACCTACTTACCATCATATGAAGTATTTAATGGTGTTGATAAATTAGGAGATAATTTATTATTAGATGAATTAGAAGAAAACATAAAAGCATATTTAGATTGGGGCTTTCTAAACATAGGTGGTTATATCAATGTAGATGTACCCACTAGTGGATTATATGGTGGAACTTTTCATGAGTTAAAAACAGTTTCTACCCCAGGATATAAGGATGGACAAGTTTGGCAAAGTGCTAAAAAAGATTGGGTTTGGCAAAGTGGTTTTTATTGGGATGATGGATATTTTGACAACAATACGCCTAATGCTATATCTGGTATTAATATTAATACTAATTTTATAGCTGGTCAAACAGGAGTAGCTGCTACAGGGTATCACATTAATTATCCTTTAGGACAGGTCATTTTTGATAAAGCTATTCCAAAAACCTCAAAAGTATCTACCAACCATGCTCACAGATGGTGTCAAATATACAAATCTAGTACAGATCCCCACTGGAAAGAATTACAGGAATTAACCTATAAACCTACTTCTCTTAATCAACCTAAAAGTGGTGATTATAATATGTCTTCTAACCATCGTGTACAGATGCCTGCTATAATTATAGAACCTATAGCTAGTAGCTCATCAAAAGGTTGGCAATTAGGGGCTAGAAATTTTATGGTTACTCAAGATATTTTATTACATGTTTTCACAGAAAATGGTAGTGACAAGAATAGAATTGCGGATATTTTGAGACTTCAAAAAGAAGGCACTATTAACATGTATGACCTAAATAAAGTTGTCAATAGTGGTGTCTATCCCTTAGATTATCGTGGTTCTATTAATCCATCAGGATCTTATTATCACGAGCTTGCTGCTGAAAATAGCGATTATTTTTGGAATAATACTTTTATTAAGGATGTGAACATTATGGATATGGAAAGTAGAAATAAAAATCTTTATTGGTGTACAATAAGATTAACCACCGAGACACTCGTATAACCTTTAAAATACTACTATCGGAGATTTCATTATGGCCAATGTAAGAACTTTTTATGCTTGTCAAAAAGTAATGTTAGGACATGTATCTGGATCAGATGCTGTCGGAACTATTACCGCTGCGAGTTTTGAGACTATTAACTCTTTACAGAGTGTAGGTATCACTTCTAACTTTAATCTAGAGCCTGTTTATCAGATCGGTGCTCTTGAGCCAGGTGATATCGCTGAAGATATTCCTGATGTAGAAATTAGTTTGACTAGAACTCTCGATGGTAGTCAGACGATCTATGAAAGAACAATGATCAAGGAAGGTGAAGCAGGCGCCGCTAAAGACTTGACAGAGTGCAGTGATAATCGTAGTGCTGTTAAGCTCGTTATCTATCCTCAAACAGTAACTAAGGCAACGGGTACAGCCACAAGTTCATGCATGATTCGTCCAGCATATCTTAGCAGTATTAGTTATAGTTTCCCAACCGATGGGTTTTTCCAAGAAGAAGCTACTGTTGTAGGGAACAATAAGACTTGGTCTCTCACAGATGGCGACTCTACTAACGACGCGCCTTCAGAAGATTCAGCTACTACGGGTGTTGCAAGAAGGCAGTTCCTTAATGTTGATGGATCAGCATTTCCTATTGCTGTAGGTGCAAGTCATGGTGGTGGTGATTTCACTAAGTTTAGTGGTGCTATGCCACCAGATGCTAGAATTCAGAACATTAGCGTAAGTGTTGATCTTGGTCGTGAAGAAATCTTTGAACTTGGTAAAAGACTTCCTTTTACCAGATATATCAACTTCCCTGTTGAAGTTAATACTGAATTTGAAGTTATTAGTGCTAGTGGTGATTTGGTTGGTGCAGAAGAGACAGACGAAGTTTGTAAGAATCCTAAAGCTCTTGCATTCAAGGAGATCAAGATTGCTACTTGTGACGGTATGGTACTTGATATGGGTGAAAAGAATAAGCTTCAAAGTGTAAGTGCTGCTGGTGGTGACGCTGGTGGTGACAATGTAACATACACTTACAGTTATGTTAACTATAGCGCGTTCAAATACACTCGTCCATCAGCGGGTAGCTATAATCCATCTACTGCAGGCAAGATGGAGCAAGTTGATCTCGATAATTTTAATATGCAAGACTACAAATAATAGTCTTACAAGTCAGGGACAGTTAGGACGGATGTGAATGCAGAAAGATTAATAAATAGAATTATTTGCGGCTATCAATATATCACATTTAAAGGTGTTATATACAAACTAGCCAATCCTAGCACAGACACTAAGGTGGCCGCAGATAATCTATATGATAGGACTTATCAGGATAATTTATTTTCTCAGTTTATTCTTAAGGAAAATCTTAATTCTGTCCTGATTGATACAGAAGTTATTACTGATACTTTTGATAAAGATCTCGAACTGACAGAAAAACAATTGGAAAAAGCCAAGATTAGTTTGTACAAGATGTTTTTTAATAAAAAACAAAATCAGAAATACAGGAAACAAATACATAACTTAAGCAAGCTTATTAATGAAAGTCATAATAGAAAACACAGTTTAGACTTCTTAACACTAGAACACTATTGCGAAAATATAAAAAACGAGTATATAATATCTCAAACATTATCAGACAATAATAACTACATTTTTAAAGAGTATCCAAATATAGAATATAACAGATTTAACACTCTTGCACAACTTATTGCACAAAATGTTATACCTGTGGACGATTATAAAAGGATAGCTAGAGGTGATTCTTGGAGAAAGATTTATACTGCTGAAAATAATAATATATTTTCTTGTAGTGCATCAGAATATACCGAAGAACAAAAAGCTCTTTTGAGTATTAGTAGAATGTATGATAAAGTTTATAGTCATCCAGAGTGTCCAGATGAAAAAATTATAGAAGATGATGATGCTCTAGATGGTTGGATGTTGCATCAACAGGAAGAAAATAGAAGAAAAAATAAGCAAGAAGGTGTATCTAAAACATTAGGAAAGGCTCAGAACGCTAATGAAGTTTTTGTAATGGCTCCTGATAGTAGAGACACTGAGCATCTTGAAGATATTATAAGTCTTAATAGCCCAGCAGCTTTAAGAAGAATGGATACGCGGACTACAAAATTGGAAAAAGGAGTAGATATAGAAGATACTTATCTACCGGATACTCAAGCGGAAATTAAACAACAATTAAGGGAAATGAACAAAAAGACGAAAGGCATATAATGGATAGTTTTTTAGAACAATCATGTAAAAGAATACAGACCACAATGATAGGTGCTCTATCAAAAATGGAAAATAATTTCGGTCATTTATGGGGTCATTTTGGCGAAGGCGAATTATCCTCTCAAGAGGAATTGTTTGCTGATCTCTGGGATGAGACTAGGAACTCTATATTAAATCAAGGCAATAAGGAGATAAGAAATTTAAAACAAGACTATTTAAAGGCAAAGACAAGGGAAGGCGGAGGTATTCCGCTGACCATTAAGAATCATACTACATTAGAACCACCTAAAGACTAAGAAAGGTCGATAAATTATGAAAACTGAGGATATTAAAGTAGAAATTGATGGTGAGGAAAAGACTTTTAGCGTAAGGTCGCCATCATTAGCAGATCAAAGAGAAGCTCAAAAGGCCTATAATACTGCATTTACAGACGCAATTAAGAGTAATAGCGTAGTTCGTGCAAAAATGGATGATGTTCTTGAAGATCAAGGACTCTGGAATAAAGATAAACAAAAGAAGTATGAAAAACTTCAAGAAGAATTATTAGAAGGTGAGAAAAGGTTAGCGAAGGGTGGTTTTTCTCTTATTGAGGCCAAAAAATTAGCACTTAAGATGAGAAATGTTAGATTAGAAATTAGAGATTTAATTAGTGTGAGAACTAGTTTGGATAATCATAGTGCTGAAGGCCAAGCAGATAATGCTAGATTTAACTATTTAGTTAGCTCTTGCGTGGTGTATAAGGAGAATGATAAACCTTATTTTAAAGACTTGGAAGATTACATGAACAGGATGGACGATCCTGTAGCTTTGGCTGGTGCAACTAAATTGGCAGAAATCATTTACGGTCTGGATAACGACTTTGAGAAAGGCTTACCAGAAAATAAATTTTTGAAGAAATATAAATTTGTAAATGACGATTTGAGGTTCATTGATAAGCAAGGCAGAACAATTGACAGTGAAGGCAGATTGGTAGATGAAAATGGCAGATACATTGATGAACAAGGTAATTTTGTTGATAAAGATGGGAACGAAGTTGACAAAGAAGGCGAATACGTCGTTGATGCTCAACCTTTCCTTGATGATGATGGTAAACCAGTAGTTCTTGAAGAAGATAAAAAAGAAGAGACTAAAGATGAAGAAAAAAAATCTGAAAAGGACGAGGAGGAATCCAAGACTAAATCAGAATAACTTTGTTTGGGTGGAATTAATTTCTTACAATAACGCTATGCTGTGTGTCGGTATGGCGTTATTTTTTTTGAGGTAAAAACATAAATGGCAAAAGGATTTCAACTTACAGCAGAATTGAATCTTAGAGGACCGTCTAACATTAGACAGGTCGTAGGTGGCATACGTAAGCAGCTACAAGGAGTTAACACTAGCCTTAATATAAATATTAATAAGAAAAATATTCAAGGTATCTCTCAGGCTAATAGTAGACTCGCTGCTATAAATAAAACATTACAAACTACCACTAAAAATGCTAAGAATGCTACGACAGCTTTTAACAAGTTATCTACCTCTATGAGGAATGTGGCTAATGTAAAAATTCCTAATAATATTTCATCAGGAATGACTGCTGCCACAAAATCAATACAAACATCTACTAAGGCTGTTCGACAGGCTAA
>MDSV01176885.1_pt1 | contig 10018 bp, 6 predicted proteins | sample 810851 | NCBI WGS metagenome assembly MDSV01 (sample SAMN05326640, study PRJNA326480) | marine metagenome | isolation source: seawater | place: Atlantic Ocean: North East | collected 2012
CTCGCTTCAGCTTGGTCTCATCTGTCTGGGCAGTCAAGCACAAGGGGATTGCCAAGAGTGCGAAAAATGACGTCTTCATGATGAGCGTGATTACCTGAGAATCTGAATCGTCTCCGTGCGTTTTGCTTTTGAAGACATGACTTCCACGACGTAAAAGCCCTCGGGAACGCCTGAGACATCGATCACCGAATTCTGCACTGACTTCAACAGAGTTCGCCCGGACATGTCGATGATTTTCAACCATTCAAACTCACCACGGACATTGAGATAGTCCCTTGCAGGCACCGGAAACACCAGAGTGGGAATGACTGGGATGGTGGAGATTAATAGGTTGGCATCAATGGGCTGCCAGAATTGCAGCCCGGCGTCCCACACTTGGGTCAAACAACAACTCAGCGTATCACCTGGGCAGGAGAAATTGCTGACGTCCACGTATTCGATGCAAGTCGTGATGGTGTCCATCTCAATGGCGTTGAAGGCAAGGTGCGTGCAAGGCCCTCCAAAACAACTGTCCTCGCCCAGCAAAAGTCCTCCCGCATGAGTACTGACATACAAAGGTGCCATTGGAGGAAGGCCATTGCCTGTTGTAGGTATGGCAACCTCGATCTCAGTTTGCGAGCCAATGGTGTACACGAAGTCACACAGAGGCTCCTCAATTTGAGCACTGGTCTGTCCGGCCGAAAGCCCCTCACCAATTTCTAAAGCATACCCCACATCGTGCAAAAAGATGGTGTCATTGCCCGCGGAAACTTCCAAGGAAATCCATCCAAGTTGACTTTCTCCCGCGACATGGATGTTGAGTCCGAGGTACTTCAAGCCTTCCCCAGTAAAAAGTCCGCCTCCGCCCACATCCGTTCCGAGAACGGCATTACCCTCAGAATATGGCTCGGCAACACCATCGCCACAGCCCAGTGCATCGGGGTATCCAAACGTGGAGTTGTCCATCACAGAGGAACCTCCCATTGAATTGACCCTGGCGGCAGTTGCCATCTCCGTCAAGGTGTAAATCTCAAAGGTGTAATCATCCGAGTTGTCCCCATTGACATCAATGGAAAAAGAATTTGATTCGAGGGTTACTGTTTGGTCAATCGAATAGGTACTGATTTGCGCTTGACAAAACGCATGCATTTGACACATGGCAAGGCCAATCACAAAACGCGAACAAGTCGTAAAAGGATTCATGCGTCGAAGATGACTCAATCAAATGACATGAACTTCACGACTGTAGGTGAACTTATCGATTTACGTGTGGTGTGGACCCCGCAGGAAAGAACCCAAACACCATCAACCCCACATTGGTCTCCAGGTACGTCTGTTTCCCTTGACCAAAAACACCTGACATCAGGGTGAACGCAAAAAGAGCAGAGTAGACGTATTTCATCTGGTTGGTTTTCTCCCCTTAAAAATAGCTATTCGAATGCCACACTCATGCCCTCAAACGTAAAGCCTACTTGACCAAATAAAAGTATTTCAATCAAGGTCAAGCAACGCGGAACCTCACAAGTAGCTCAACCATGCTTTCTCCGGATGGTTCCTCTTGTACACCATCCACCAACGCGAGGGGCCATAAAGAAGTACGACAATCATTGCCCAAATTAGATAAACTCCAAGGAGTGAGAATCCGTATCCGGTGAGGCTGTCATCCATGGTGACAAATTCATCCAAAAACATCGCATCCCAACCAAACCCCTGGTATGCCGCAACAAGAATGGCAAGGAGGTGAATCGCCAAAAGGTGAGCGAGGTAAAAGAAGAAGGGAACCTTGCCGAAGACCATCAACCACGTCGCGAATCGGTTTTGCAAACCTTCAAATTGGGTAAGAATCAACATCGACGGACCGAGGGTCATGGCGAGGTAAGCCAGCGAGGGCGGATATTTTGCAGGATTGAAAAAATCGACAATTGTGCCCGACAACGTGGGCTGCATCTCCCAAAAGTTTGAATTGCCGTATCCACTACACAACCGCACAACCACAAATCCAACCGTCAAGGCCAATCCCCAGAACTTCAGCCACCCCAGTCTCACATCCACAGGCAAAGACAAGCAACTCCTTCCCAAAACCATCCCCGCCCACATTACCCCTAACCAAGGAAACAACGGGTAGGCAACGGCAACTCTACCAAATCCAAATTCAAAGGCCCATTGCCTATGAAGCAAGGCATGGAGCACAGATGGGTTCTCAGGATTAACATGGTCAAATGCATGATGCCCCAGTATGATGGCAAATGCCAACCCCAGCAAAACGAGAGAGTCAAGCTTCAACACAAAGGATGAACAAATCATGGCCAGACCAATGACCCAGATCACACCCAAAATCAAAAGGTCGAAATCCAAATCAAAGAGCCAGAGAAAACTGACGATGAACGCATCGCAAAACATCAGCCATACTCCCCGAGAAAGGAGAAACTTCTGCGTCTCAGCCATTGATTTTCTCGACGCAATGAAAGCAATGGATGCACCAGAAAGAAACACAAACGTCGGTGCACAAAAATGCGTAATCCACCGGGTAAAAAACACAGGGACATTGCTGAGCATAGGATCGTCTGGGGCGAAGACGTGAACATCCAAATGAAAGAAATCACGAACATGGTCCAACACCATGATGACCATCACGAGGCCTTTTAAAATGTCCAGAGATTCAAAGCGAGGCTTTCCTTTTGGCTGAGGTGAATTGGCCGTGTTTGGATTTGATTGAATAGACATCGGACGGAAATTTCGCAAGGTGTGTTCATCGCAAACAACAACATCATCGTCAAAGTGTCAAACTTTCATGACATTCTATCAAACTGATTTTGCGTCGGCCAAGCCCCAACTTCCTTTCCTCCAAAACGTCAAGTCCACTTTACTTGTGGACCCAGCAAGAAAGAAGCCGAACACCTTCGACCCCGATTTGGTCAAGTTGACTTGACAGAGTTACTGGGAATCCTGAACACAACGAACAGAAAAGCCCGTTTTGAGGCATACCCGCATAACCTGTAGGGATCAATCTATTTTTCACACCTTTACCGAACAGTCATGGAGAACTTTAAAGAGGCCTTCAGTGCCGTAACCCTATGGGATATATAGATTTACCACAACACCTGAGAATCTTGTGATATGAACATCCTAGCTATAATCGCGGGCATTCCTGTACTCGTGGCTCTTTACGGCATCATCCGACGTCAACGATTTTTCTTTCTTCTTGGATACTTGTTGTATGCCTTGATTGTGGTTCCCAATGAGTTGGGAGAGTACATGGCCACCGGTTCCATGGAGCGTCTTGCTGTGGCCGTGGTGTGGATACTACAAGCCATTTTGGCCTTTCCAAACAAATTAAACTACGACGGCTCCAAGGTCTTCAAGTCATTTGGAATCAAGACCTTCCTGAGCTTGGCCGCCATCAACATTTTCGGTGTTGTGCTCACAAGGGTGATGCCTACGCCCCCAGAATTCACGGAGGGATTGCGGACCATGATCGGCATCTTTCACAGCGTCTTGGCTGTGCTTCCCTTCATCGGCATCTACTTGATGGCCACTGACAAAATCCCGATGGGGACAAACAACTGATCAAATAATATTGAAAACTCTTTTCTCATGAAGCGACTCTTCACTTTTTTCTCGGCCTTGCTGATGGCCCACGTGGCAACAGGACAAGCTCCAGCAAACGACTTGTGCTCAGCTGCCATCGATTTGTCTGACCTGTTGGGCAATGGCATTGGACTACAACAAACGTCTGACACATACACGAACATCGATGCTACAGGTGAGCCCGATTTAGCGTATGCCTTGGAGGGCTTTTGGTTTGATGAAGACTCGGAGGGAAATGCCGTCAGCGTGGATCAATCGGTATGGTTCACCATGCAAGGGGATGGGGGCACTTATCAAATTGTGACCACCAACTGCCCAGGTGCTGCTTTTTACAGCAATGACACCCAAATGGCCTTGTACAAAGGGTCTTGCGATTCGCTCGAATTGGTGTTGGCCAACGACGATTTGATGCCATTCTGGAGCGCCAATGACGGTTGGTACTATTCTTGGATTGATGCGCACCTTGAAGCAGGCGTGCAATATTATCTGATGGTCGACGGGTACAACTGGAACGATGGAGACACTTTTCAGGGGGTTTCGCAAGGAACGTTCTGTATTTCAGTGACGGAGACCACCAACATGGGTGATCACAATGCATGCTCCGGCGCCTTGGGCATCGATGAAATTTTTGAAGCCAACGGCAGTGACTTGTCTACGGTGGGTCCTTTTGACGGGACCGCAGGAGGCAGCGGGATTTTACCCAACGACAATTCAGAAACACTGGGCATCGAGTGCTGGGAAGATGGGCCAAATGAAGACGCCTCCGTTTGGTTCAAGTTCACAGGTGACGGAGAATCTTACACCATCAGCCACACTTTTTGCGACGAAGACAACATCGTATGGTGGTTTGGATGGGATTCGCAAATGGCGCTTTACAAAGGCGTATGTGGAGAGCTTGTCCCCGTTGCTTGCGCCGAGGATTTTAGTACCGATGACAATCAGTGGTGGGCGGAAATTGGCTTCGATTCAGAAGATGGTGTGGAGTACTTCCTGCGATTTGACGGATTTCTCTGGGAAAACAGTGGAGCTACTTGGACTGCAAATGGTGCGTTTTGCTTGCAGGCATTCCCAGGCAATGTCAATGGCATTGACGAGTTGGAGCCCGTTTCATTGACGGCATTTCCAAATCCATCTGTTCGAGGAAGTGTGTCACTTTCTTGGCCGGGGATGGAGTCCATCGCAGACGTGGCTGTGTTCGACTTGACAGGCCGGCAAGTCGCAGGGTTGACCCAAGTCGTCCGCAACGAAATGGTGAACCTGGACTTGCCTCAGGGAACTTACGTCGTCAAAATGCGGACTGAAAATTCTTCCGCAACCACGCAACTTCAAGTGGTCCGCTAAGCCGGCAGCTTGACGTGCTGAAACTCCGATTCGCTGGAGGGTGGTTCTCCGACAGGGAGAATCTACCCCCTCCAGTGTGGTCAGTGGCCTGAGGCTCGAACACCCCGTCTGAACGAGGTGCTGCGCTGCAGCCTGCTTGTAGACAACGATTGCGAGGCGGTATTCGCAAGGAAACAAGGGGAAATCCTGAAAAAATCCCTCGAGTTGGACCCAGCAGGACAGAAGCCGAACACCCTCAACACCGATTTGGTCAAGTAGGCTTTACAGAATTACTCGGAGTCTTGGATGCAGCGGACTGAAAAGCCAACAACATCACAGTAGCTGGAAAGAGTCAAGGCATCATTTCCAAGATGCAAATTCCTATGCCAACCACCACAACCTAGTGGAGTTGATGTCCACCAATAACCTACACTCCCACCACCGAAGACTCCATTCATTTCTCTTTTACCTCCTGGCGCTCCAGAAAATCCACTGGAATTTGTCCCATCCCAACTGGGGTAATCTGACTCTGAATTCTTCATAGCCAAACCGGCCACTTCAACACCGCCAAGAGAGTTCGCCATATGGACCCATTCGGCATCAACTGGAACATGCCATCCCGAAGGACATACCCCCCTGTCGTCAACGACTGCGATGTAATTGTACAATCGACCTGTAATGGGAACGTTTGCTTCGTTATCTGCAAACGCACACTGCGCTCCTTCCGTGGCGTTTGACCATTGTTCATCACTCAGGCCACCAAGCAGCTGTTCACCATTTCGGTACGAGGAAGTCCTTAAATTTTCAGCGAACCAGCATCGATCACCAATTTGGACTGTCGCGTAATCGTAGCCCCGATACTCAAGTGGATCACCACACGACCAGTCTCCCAATTCTGGCTCAACCTCCGTACATGTCCCAAACACAGTAAGCAGATCGAGCAAATCAGGCATACTCACACACCCATCAAAATCGGTGTCAGATGGCACCATGATGATGCACTCTTGCCCCTCATCGTCCCAATAGGTTCCCGGTCCGCAAGCGCTGGATGGTGTAATGTCGCCCACACATTCACCCAGCAATTCATCCCAAACTGTGTTGGCGCCGCAACTTGCAGCTGTACTGATGCACATTTGAGTTGTGGGGTCCCACACGTTGGGTAAGCTGCAACACCCGGGGCCAGGACAACACGAGAATTCGCACGAACCATCGTCGGTAATTGTAAATTCACTGAAATTGCATGCGGTTGGGTCCATGCACCCCTCGCTTTCCAACTGGTCACAAACCCCATTGCCATTGAGGTCGGTAAATTCAAAATCAATCACCTCAACCACCGTGGTGTCCACACATACTTGACCAGATTCTAGGGTGCTCTGAATGCCGTAGGCTGTGGTTTGATTTGGCGTGACCACAAGGTTGGGCATTTGACTTCCATTGAACCAGGTAACCACACCTTGTGGGAACGGTGCTTCCGTGCCAATCCCTCCAACAGGGGCGCCATGGTTAGCTCCAACAACATCCAAAAAGAACCCATCTTCCAACTGATCCAAAGGCCAAAAACTGACCAAATCATCCGACACCACCGTGGCGTCATTGTCCATGATTTCGACAACCTCGTCCTGGGCCAGCGCTTTGGACCACAAGGCCATGTCGTCCAAATATCCAGAATAGAATCCTCCCAAGGGAAGACCAACTCCCAAACGAATGGGGACGTCTGCCGCATCGTAAGTCCACCCACCCCAATTGTGTCCACAAAAATCCTCTCCTGTTGAAGCGGGATGCAACTCACCATCGACATAGATTTTCATATTCGAGAAGCTCATGGAGCCATCACCCAGGACGTACACGTAGTGGTGCCAATTGCGATTGTCCACAGGAAAAGGGAATGTGGCGAAATGGGAGGGGCTCTTGAAAGAGGGTCCGACCAAACCGCATTGGGGCGTGTTCATCCCAAATCGAATGTCTGCCCAGCTGTCATCGTCGGTGGCCTGCGTAAAAATGTCCATGGCACCATTGTGGTCTGTGAGGGCCCAAAAACTCACTGACATGGGATTCATACCTGTCACGCCACTCTCGGATGTCAAAATCCAATCGTCCACGCCATCGAAAAAGGTTCCGCGCTGCACTCCCGACTCAATCTGGGTGCTTGAGTTGAAGCATTGAACAACAGTGTCAGGCAAAGCCAAAACGCAAAAATCATCGCAATCGTAAGGCGCTTGCGCGTAAACACATGTTCCGTCATTGACGTTGACTTCGGGGTCGAAGTTGCAGGCGCTCACATCGTTGCATCCAAACACCAAGCATCCGGTGAAGTCGCAAGAAGAATCGTTAATCGTGGCCTCAGGATTGTAGTTACACGCCAAAAAAATCGTGCAACCATACACTTCGTCAGCCAAGGTCTCCACGCTGATTTCTGACGAGGCCAACAACGCACCCTCCAACGAGTGCACGTACACACCAAGGTTGTACACACCCACGTCATTGGGGTCAAAGTCCACATCTGCGCCTTCCGCGAGTTGTGACCAAAAACCGAAGTCGAAGTTCTGGCTATCCTGGAAGGTGCCCTGCTGGGAGTAATCGATGCCAGTCTCCGTCTCCACCAACGGGAACGCCTCAGAGAATGAACCGAAAATCGTGTAAGAGCCTTCAAGGTCTTCGCCGTTGAAGTCGTCGGCTGGATCAAAGTCCAATCCAAATTTCACATCAACATCTTCAAAGACGTGCTCGCCCAAGTTCACGCTCAACAGGTAGTTCCAACGGGCTCCAGCTTCAGCACCCTCTGGCACATCCGCAAAACCAGTGTTCACTTGGTAGTTCGTCAAGTTGCCCGTTTCTGGCTCCACGTTGCCCACGTAGCGCTCCAACACACCCAACGAAGTCGTGATGCCATTGCACCAATCAATGCCCACATTCATGTGGTCATTCGACAACCCAGAACCAATCGTAAATTCCTCCTCTGGAAAACTGTTCAACTCGGTCGTGCTCTCGCAATACGTGCAAGCGCCTTCGCCCAAGTTGTAGTTCGATGCGAATGGATCGGTGCAGCCAAACGTAGGTGCAGGGGCATGATATAATGCCAGAATTTCTTCACTGGACAAAACTCTATCCCAAATCCCGAGATCATCTAAATCCCCATAGAAGTACTGAGGTCCAGAAGGCAAGTAGATGTAAGGCTCTTCACAGCCAATGTATAGCTGCCCTGTATTTGACGCTGACAAATTCAAGGACTGCAAAGGGCTGGAGCAGACTTCGACGCCGTTTAAAAACAGCTTCATCTCGCCTGCAGTGAGGTCTTTAACACCAACGAGATGGACCCACTCCGAGGACAAATCAAACCCAGAACAAAACGCACTGTTGCCCCATTGGGGACCACCTTCCCCTATTTCAACTTGGTTGTCAGGTGCAAATCTCAAATACGATCCAAACTCTCCCTGAGGTCCAATCTTCGTTATAAAATGAGCATGATCATTGCCTTCTGATTTACGCCCCCAACCTGCCAAAGTGTAACTCGAATCGGCAAAGTTTAACCAAGGCTTGTGTGGTGACTCGATATGGTCGTCTCCATCAAAATGGTATGCATGATCGGCAATCCCAAATCTGTCGTCGGTGAGATGTGCCCCAACAACCATGGCTTCATTGCCAAATGTACTTTCGTCCTCTGCATTCCCGTTGAAAGGATACCAAGCAACTAATCCGTCAAGTGGGACGTATTCAGGGATCTGGGCAAGCCCACTTGACATCAAGGCAAAGGCAAGGAGGGTCAAGACGTGTTTCATTTGGTTGGTTTTCAACCCTCAAGATACATATTCCAACTCCACTCCCCTATTCCCAAACATCAAGCCCACTTTACTTGTGGGCCCAGCAGGACAGAAGCCGAACACCTTCAACCCCGATTTGGTCAAGTAGGCTTGACCTCTGAGAAGGGAGAATCGAATCCCTAGGGATTCACCCTTTGAGGACACAGATTCTCATTGCGGTCTCTGTATCTCTTCAGGTGTCGAAGGTCAACGCTCCAACATCAAGACCGAGTCAGGTTGATGAAGGCCGTGGTTTGCAAGTACCAATAATGGGCCCAGCCCAGGCTGCCATTCGCATCCAACTGCTTCCAGCTCACCAAAAGTGGACCAACTTCCCATTTCACACCTTCGTTGAACTGACGGCTGAATTGCAGAGACGTCCATGACTCTCTGAACCGGTCCGCTCCTTGTGTGAGGTCGGCGCCATCCCACGCTTCTAAGAAGACCTCTGCACTTGCCGTCAGGAAGGCCATGCCCAGGGGCCAGGAAGCCCCGAATTGTTGACGGACACGGGGGCGCCATGACCAATCATCTTGGTCCCAATGAAAGGGGTCATTCTCAATCATCCTCTGATCCCAACGCGTCCTCGACCACCACAACAGACGCTCTCCCTGATGCATCCGCTTCGCCTGCAACCAAACGCGGTGCTCGTCACGCGTGTAACGCTGTGGTGTCCAAACTAAAGCACTCGTCATCGGCACCCATTCATGCGTGTAACTCCCTGTGACCGACCACGTCTCACTCAAGGTGCGCGTCAAATCAAATTCCGTGTAAGCAAAGACCAACGCCCGCACACTGCGAAACTCCCCGCGTTCTGCGCCTGGACCATAGTCCTGCATGGTTTGAACTTGCGAGAACGACGGGCGAGATTGTTCGAATGGGAGAATGCTGGCAAATGAATAATTCTCGAGATACCAGCCTTCACCAAGGCTCACTCCCAAATCCACAGTTGGCATCGTGCCGGCCAAATGAATGTGTTGTTGCCCATTCACGTGGAGGGTGGGCAACAAGCATGCACCTGAGATCAGAATTATTGAAAAGCGTCTTAGCATGTCGCAAATTACCGTGGACTACATTTCCCCTGCATCAACCACATGGAGCCTGTATGTGACCAAGTAAGACAGAAGCCGAACACCCTAAACCCCGATTTGGTCAATTAGATTTTACAAATTCACTCAGCATGTAAAGTCCAAGTGACAGCATCAAGAATGCAGGCCTACGACCTCCAAACCTTCTTGCCTCGTATCGAGATTGGCTGAAATAAAGAAGGTTCTTGAAAAGTGTCAACCACTCCAACCGAGGGTGAGAGAAGAAAGCAATAAGAAGATTGCTGC
>MDSV01003112.1_pt1 | contig 10017 bp, 12 predicted proteins | sample 810851 | NCBI WGS metagenome assembly MDSV01 (sample SAMN05326640, study PRJNA326480) | marine metagenome | isolation source: seawater | place: Atlantic Ocean: North East | collected 2012
AAAGAATGAACGTGTTAGGATCATGGGCATTGACACTCCAGAATCAAGAACAAGAAATAAGATAGAAAAGAAATTTGGATTAGCCGCAAAGGCAAAATTAAAATCATTATTAGGAAAAACAACAGTGCTAAAAACTACAATTAATAAAAAAGGCGTAGACATGAAGGGTAAGTTTGGCAGGGTGCTTGGTGATTTTCTACAAAATGATAAATCTGTTGCAAAAATAATGTGTGAGACTGGTCATGCAGTACCATACTTTGGTGGTGCTAAAGCAGGCAACTTACTATATCACATGAAAAACAGAAAGAAATTAGTAGCCGAGGGCGTTGTCAAAGGAGCAATCGAATAAATACGTATATTATTATGTGGTTCTTTTTAGTTAAATCAATGTTAGGTGCAGTAATTGGACAAAGCACAAATGCCTGGTTCAAAAAAACTGCAATGGGTAAATGGTTTTATGCCAAAGTTGAATCATGGTACAACTGGGCGGCAGAAAGATATGATCTAAAGATATTAACTGCTGAAGAAAAAACAATGCAGAAGTTTCCAATATTATCAAAAAGACTTGATGCTATTGAGAAAAAACTAGGAATTAAAAAATAATGGCTGACCTCAAAGAAGACAAACTTATCATTAAAAAAGAAACTATTGTTTCACAAGCAAAAGACGAAGCAGTAGATAAAATTAAATGGGTATGGTGGTTCTTAAAAGAAGAATTACCACAATTCTTATCCAACTGGAGAACAGTTCCAAGAATAATGATGATACTATATGGTTTGGTATTTTATAATACTATGCAATGGTTCATGGCACTTGAGAATCCAAACAACGCACAGGCAGGCTTTGTGTCAGTTGTTGTTGGTGCTGGTGCGGCTTGGTTTGGTCTTTACGTCAACGGTAAGAAGACAGACATTACTCCTAAAAAATAATTACCAAGCATTGACAAATCGTCAATCTGTTATACAATATACTAAATGAAAAACTATTACAACATCCTAGGTGTATCTGAAGATGCCTCACATGATCAAATTAAAAAAGCATTTAAAAATATTGCAAAAAAAGAACATCCAGACAGAGGTGGCAATGAAGCACGATTTAAAGAAGCCAACGAAGCATATGATACCTTAAAAGATACACGAAAAAGACAGGAATATGATACTGTAAGGAAATATGGACAACCCGGACAAGGTGGAAATTTTAACTTTAGGTCTGGTGATTTTTTCGGTGATGACATTTTTGAAAACTTTTTTAGTGGATTTGAATTTCAAACAGGACAAAATGTAAGATCAAATTTTAGATCAAGACAAAGAGGAAATAAAAGTGTTAATGTCAGAATGGCTATTTCAATAAAAGAAGCAATGAACAATATTGAAAAAACTATTAATTTTAAACTTCCTTCAGGCAGAGAAGAATTTGCCACAGTAAAAATACCTGCAGGTGTGCAACACGGAATAACTTTTAGATATAAAGGAATGGGCGATGATTCAATTAAAAATATGCCCAGAGGAGATTTGATGGTTGTGATGAGTGTGTTGGATTCAGACGGATATACTAGACAGGGTAATGATTTACATACTACCAAAACAATTAATTGTTTTCAAGCAATACGTGGTTGTGATATTGCACTAAGGACATTATCAGACAGTACAATTAAAGTAAGAGTGCCCGCAGGAACACAGCCTGGTACAATGATTAGTTGTAAAGGACAAGGTATGCCGGTTCATAAAACATTAAATATTAGAGGAAACCTTTATGTAAAAATAATGGTGCTTATTCCACAACTATCCGCAGGAGATTTAAAAAAGATAAAAGATTTATGATACCAAGTCCATGCATGAAAATCTGTATATTTGATCAAGATAGTGGTTACTGTCTTGGATGTAGTCGTACGGAAGAAGAAGTTATCAAATGGAAAGATGCCGAAACTACCGATGAATGGAAAAAAGAAAATTTAACTGAATTAAAACAAAGAGAGCAATGATACAAATATTTCAATACCCACACGAAACTTTAATGCAGATAAGTTCACATTGGACCAAAAATGATTCAATCGAAGGCTACAATGACATTGAAAAATTTGAACATGATTATATTAAATTAATGAAAGATAATTTTGGAATGGGTCTTGCGGCTAACCAGGTAGGCATTACCAAAAGATTTTTTGGAATAGGACATGACTCATTTGACAGATTTAAAAAAAGTGCTATAATATGGAATCCAAGGTTGATAAAAACAAGCGAAGAAAAAGTTATCGATGTAGAAGGATGTTTAAGTTTTAAAGGAATATGGTTGAAAGTAGAAAGACCAAAAACAGTAGAAGTAGAATATGAAACAACACAAGGCGAAACAAAAACAGCAAGACTCGACGGAATGGAATCCAAGTGTTTCCAGCATGAACTTGATCACCTTGAAGGTATTACATTTAATAAACGAGTTAGTAAATTACGATGGGACATGGCAAGAAAAAAATAAGACGACCAAAGGACACTAAACTATGGAAAGTATTAACGGGTACATACGGCAAACAAACACGAGAACAAAAAGCAGTCGAGAGATTAATTTGTGCAATACAACAAGAATTGGAATGGGACGACAAAGATATAGCGACGTTTACAAAAATACAACACGGAATAATAGATTGGAGTGGAGATGTTAGAAGCAAACGAAAGCCTAGAAAACATATTCGAAAACGCAGTTAAAGAAGCAGAGAAGAGAAAGCACGAATACGTAACCATTGAACACGTTTTATTATCATTGGTGAAAGATCAAAACATAGGAACAACACTTTTGGATTTCAAAGTTAATAATGGAGCATTAATAAAAGACATTGAGGACTATTTAGATACAAAATGTAATGATATCATTACAAAAGGTAAAGAACCAGTTACTCCAAGAAAAACTGCATCATTAGAAAGACTAATGAACCGAGCATTTACCCAAGCATTATTCCAAGGCAGACAAGATGTAAGTTCAATTGATATATTAATCAGTATATTTGCTGAAAAGAAAAGTTATGGTGCGTTCTTTTTAAAGAAACACAAAGTTAACAAACAGGATCTAATGGATCTTGTTTCAACAGAAACAATACTTGACGAAGGTATGGCGGCTATGGGTGGAGGTGTTGCACCTGGCCCTGAACAAAAATTGAGACCTAATCAAGCAGATAGAATTTTAAAAAGTTATTGTGAAAATTTAAATCAAAAATATTTTGAAAAGAAAATTGACCCTGTTATAGGTAGGGAAGAAGAAACTGAAAACTTGAAACAGATACTTGCAAGAAGAAACAAGAATAATGTATTAATAGTGGGCGATCCTGGCGTAGGTAAAACGGCAGTTGTAGAAGGACTTGCAAGAAGAATAGCAAAAAACAAAGGAGATGTGCCAGAATATTTGAAAGATCACATTGTTTGGAGTTTGGACATTAACAGTTTAATTGCTGGAAGTAAGTTCAGAGGTGATTTCGAGGAGAGATTAAAGTTAATTGTTAACGCATTAGATCAAAAAGGCAAGTCTATCTTGTTTATTGATGAAGCACACATGATGGTAGGTGCTGGAGCAACTGGGCAGGGAAATAGCATGGATATGGCAAACGTTATTAAACCTGCACTGTTGAAAGGATCTATTAAGGTTGTTGCATCTACTACTTGGGAAGAATACAGAAAGTATTTTGAAAAAGATAGAGCACTCATGAGAAGATTTCAAAGGCTACAAATTGGAGAACCTACAAAAGAAACTGCTGTAAAAATTTTAAAAGGTGTAAAACACTATTACGAAAAGTTTCATAATTGCACAATTACAGATGACGCCTGCGAAGATGCAGTTGATTACTCAAACAAATTTATTGCGGATAAAAAATTACCTGATAAAGCAATTGATATTATGGATGTTGCCTGTGCTAGATTAAGATTAAAAGGCATTAAAGATGGTAAAATAGATCATGATGAAATTATACATGAAATATCCCAGATGACAGGTATAAGCATTGAACAATTATCTCAAAAACAAGCAAGTAATTTAAAAACACTTGAGGAAAAAATGAAAATGCAAGTGTTTGGACAAGACAAAGCAATTAAAACAATTACTGATAAAATATTAGTTGCAAGAGCAGGATTAAAGTCATTAAACAAACCAGTTGGATCTTTTTTATTCTTAGGACCAACAGGTTGTGGTAAAACAGAAACTGCAAGACAACTTGCAAAAACACTTGGCGTTGAATTACTGAGATTTGATATGTCTGAGTATCAAGAAAAACACTCTATTGCAAAACTAATTGGGTCTCCTCCTGGCTACGTAGGTTATGAAGATAGCAATATGGGTGGCGGAATGTTTGTAAACGAAGTTGAAAAAAATCCACACGCAGTTGTTCTATTTGATGAGGTAGAGAAAGCACATCGTGATGTATCAAATATGCTGTTACAAGTGATGGACTATGGTACAGTGACTGGATCTAATGGTAAGAAAGCAGACTGTAGAAACATAACTTTAATTTTAACATCTAACTTGGGTGCAGAAGCAATGGAAAGAAACAACATTGGCTTTGGAGCAAGTGAAAGAGTTGGTGAAGATGATGCGGCAATGAAAAGATTCTTTCCACCAGAGTTTAGAAATAGACTTGATGCTACAATTAAATTTGATAAACTTGCAGAAGATACTATGAAATCTATTGTTAAGAAATTCTTGCTAGAATTGAATACTATGACACTGGAAAAAAATGTAGAAGTAAATGCTACAGATGAAGCAATTGATTGGTTAATGAAAAAAGGGTTCAATGCTAAACTTGGAGCAAGACCATTACAAAGAGTTATTGATGAAGAAATAAAGAAACCACTATCTCGTATGATATTGTTTGGTGAATTAACCGAAGGCGGGATGGTTGAAGTTGGATTATCTGACGATGCAGTACCAAAACTTACAGTTAATTTTAAAACTAAAAAAGTGTTAGAACCTGTCAAAGAAACAGATGCGAAAACATCATAATAAACTTTACTATGACCTGTACAGGCATAAAAACGTTTTTAATATGCCATGGGCAGGTATTTTATATCCAACCTCTGACGAAAATTTACAAGCATTTTTAGATGGTACACATCAAGATGTTAAGCACATAAACAAATACTTTTGGAAAGTGGATTCTAAAGTTTTAAAACTAGCAAAATTTATAATAGATCATAGATCAAAAATGAAATTTAGATTGCAATCAGGAAAGTCAATATTTTACTCTGACGAAAAACACGCAAAAGTTATTGTCGAAACTTTTTGGGACTATTGGCAAAGATCCGAAACAGTTGATCCAAGGTATAATAAAATAGGCAAAAATATTGTAGGATGTACAAGATATCCACATGGAAAATTTCAATATCAAGTGTATCTTAAAAAAGATGTTCACAAGTATTTGAGTAATCATGAAAAAAATAGTCTTTGGACCTTTTTAGAAAGGAACGATCTTGATTGTTTAGTGTCAAACAAATATGTATTAGATTATCTAATAGGCAAAAGTCCTTATTGTTATCATGGATATTTCTATTTAAGTGAGGAAAAAATGTTAACTCCTGTGTACATGATAGCACAAAAAGGTATTGATAAAGTAATAAAATATAAAAAGGTGAAAAATGGAAGCAATAAAAAAACTAAAAGAAAATAAAATTTTTGCAGAGAACACAATAGTCGAAAGTGTTGTGCAAAAAAGTCTATGGGGATCTCCAGTACCAAAAAAATGTTTTTTCCGAGTCAAAAAGATTGATGAAGAACATTGTATCTGTGAGGAAGTTGGCGAAGCAGATGGGAAAGCACACAAAATAAGATATCTTAATATTCTTACAGTGGACGGGCAAGAGCCAAACGAACTTGCCGCTGTGTATGGACTAGGGCCAAAAACTGCAAGATTCAAGAGACGCAAAAGCGAATAAATAACTGCAAATGGCACAAACAAGTACATCAATATTATCAAGCAAATCACACAAATCAGATGTGACTGGTACGGATATCAGTTTTGAGGCTTCGGGTAGTGTGTACAAGATAACATCAACAAGCACTGCTTTAAACAATTTTGCAGTTCGTGACATTATATCAGTAACTGGTACTTCAAGCAATAATAAGTCTTTTACAGTAAAAACAGTAACAGATGCAAATGAACTTATTGTTGAAGAGATTGCTACAACAGAAAACGCAGACGGTTCTACAACAACTACTTTGGATCATGTGGGTTTTGTTTCTGATAAGCAAAAAGGTGATGGATATTACTCTAAACCAGATGGTGTACACACAGTATCATACAAAGTAGATGCCACAATGAACGTTGAAGCCACTCTAAAAATGCAAGGATCACTTGCAACAACTCCAACAGAAGATGATTGGTTTGATGTATCAAGTACAACTCCAACGTTGGATCAAAGCACTACTATTTTTTCTTACAATTTCACAGGCAATTTTGTTTGGGTAAGAGCCAAAGTTCAGGGTGTTACTGCTGGTTCTGTCGAAAATATTCTTTTAAATTCATAAAAAAGTCGCATAAACACTAGGTCTTAGCAAGACCAACTTTGGTTGACAATTACCAATGATGTGTTATACTTGTTGTATGAACGACAAAGACATAGAACGAATAGAAACTGTAGATATTAATATTACAGCAGAATCAGTTGACGCCCACGTGCTTTGCCTTAGAGCAAACGGATATAAAGTTCTTAAAAAATCATCAGCATACACACATTATCTAATGTACTTCTTATTAGGTGGTTTGATTGTGGGAAGTATGTTGCAATGAAAAAATTAAGAAATATATTGCTTTCAGGTGCAATGGCAACAACATTAACCGCCTGTGGTGGCGGTGGAGGTAGTGGTGCTGGAGCAGTAAATGATTTTGTTCAAGGAGATCTATCAAACTTAATTGGTAGTGAAAGTATTGTAAGTTCATATTCCAACTTATTAACTGGATTTAATTCTACAATATCAAGTGGTAATTTTGCAAGTTTATCAGCAGTAATGACTAATCCAGATGAGCAAGATATATCAAAAGCAAACAGTCTTTTAGGTATGCTATCACAAGCAGAAACACTGTGGTCGCAAACACTTACTCTTATAGAATCTCAAGATGCTGATACAAAATTAGCAATATACAACAGTGATGATTATAAAAATGCCCATGCGGCTGTGCTTTATTTAAAAAATCATGTTAAACCTATTATACAAAAAGTATCACAAGGACAAAAACTTACACTTACAGAATTTAACAAAGTTGCAAGTACTAAAAAAGCAGAAGATCTTATTAAAGAAGAAAAAAGCAATACAGTAGACGCTTATGTAGAAGATAAGAAAGCAAAAATTGAAAAAGAAAAGAAAGAAGCAGAAGAAAAGAAAAAACAAGAGGAAAGTAAAAAGGAAGAATCTAAAGAAGAAGAAAGTAAAGAAGAACCTAAAGAAGAAGAATCTAAGGAAGAAGACAAAAAAGAAGAAAAAGAAGAATCTAAGGAAGAAGACAAAAAAGAAGAAAGTAAAGAAGAAGAGAAAAAAGAAGAAAGTAAAGAAGAAAAAGCAGATCCATGGAAAGGAATTGAGGATAAAAAGAAATTTATCGGATCAACAACTCCAAATTATAATTCAGATAAAACAACATACGAAAATACTGAATATGTGGGCAACAACAATGGATTTAAAGAATTTAAACAAATCAATGTTAGTTCAGCATATGCAAGAGGTTGGACAGGTAAAGGATCAATTGTGGCAGTAGCAGATACAGGTTATGATATTGATCACTCCGAATTTAGCGGTAAAATTCATTCAACAAAAGACTATACAAATACAGGAATGGATGACACAGGTTTCAAATCAGGTTCAAACACTTATTATCACGGTAGTCATGTACTTGGTACAATAATTGCAAACAAAGATGGGTCTGGAATGCACGGTGTTGCTTTTGATTCTAAAGCGATTGTAATTAAAATCGGTAATGGAAGATCTGTAGACACTTATAAAGCAGTTGATGGTTTCGTTTATGCCGCTGATCAAGGTGCAGTTGTAGGTAACCTTTCTGCAAATAGTAATTACGATGTTGCTTTTAGAAACGACACAAAAAAATTAAGCGACGGCACATATTACTATGATGGTGATAGAGATATTGATTATACTAAAAATAAATTTTATAATGCACAAAATCCGGATACTTGGAAAGCAGTCACTGACAAAGGAATGGTTGTTGTAAACTCCGCAGGTAACCAAGGTTTTGATATTGCGGCCAATCCCGGATTCTTTGCAACAGTGGTTGATGCAAACGGCAATTTAGTGCTGGGTGGAAAAATGCTTATAGTTGGTGGTGTTGACCATACCAACTCAATATATGGGTGGTCAAATAAAGCAGGACACTTATGTATGGATATTGTTGATAATAAATGTAATGACAAATACAAAGTATCAGATTTTTATGTACTTGCACCTGGTGCCACTTATTCAACAAATGGTGACGGTGGATATCAAGTATTGTACGGTACATCGATGGCGGCTCCTATTGTTTCAGGACAAGTTGCAATATTGCACCAAATGTGGCCACACATGAAAGGTGAGAATTTAGTAAAACTAATTACATCAACTGCAAACAAAGATATTATAAATGGTTATGATGTGAATATACACGGACAAGGTGTTGTTGATTTTGATAAAGCAACACAACCACAAGGTGTTATAGGAATACCAGTAGATGGTAGAGCAGATGGAAAAACAAGCAGTATTGAAAATTCCTATGTTTCGGGTAGCAGTTCTTCAATCGCAAATCTATCAAATATTAAAATAATGGTATTAGATGACTTCGACAGAGACTATTATCTAAATTTAGGTTCTAATGTAATGGTACAAGATAAAAGAAAAACATCAGACATAAATGCTATGATGAACGGATACACATATCTACCTGTCAATAATATGTTTGGTTCGTTTGCACAAGGTGGACAATATGATCTAGGTTATATGAATTTTGGTTTATTTACAGGCGAAGGCGGAAACGGTGACTACTCTGCCAACATAGGTAAGACATTCTGGTTTAGTAATAACTTTAATGTTAGAACAAATGTTGGACAATTAAACGAACAAGATACTTGGTTAGGAAATGATTCTAACGGTATACTTGCAGTGGGAGACAACAACCAAACTAATTTTGGACAGTTTGGAGTAAGTTATCAGTTAGGAAATAATGTATTAAGTTTTGATTACTCTAAAGGTTACACAGATGTGAACACAACAAGCAACAGTTTGATTAAAAATTTCAACACAATAGAATCAGAATCTTACAAATTGGCTTATGAAATACACAAAGATAAGCACAATACACTCGGTTGGTCGTTCTCACTTCCAAGTCATATAACATCGGGTTCGATGGATTTGGGAGTAGCCGAGAGTGTTAATTTGGACGGAACAATTAATTACAACAATATTAAATCAGACCTTACACAAACAAACAAGGAAAAAAATATTGGTTTCTTTTTTACACATACACCAACACACGAACTTGATGCTTCTTTTAGTTTTACTGCTGAATACAGAGAAGATATTGCTGGAGTGGCAGGAAACGATGGCGTTGAAGTTGGAATGAATTATGTAAAAAAACTTAATTTATCATGCGGTATACCAAACACAGGAATCAAACTACTTGATAAAAAATTAGGTTGGGCAAAAAATCCTAAATGTTATAACGATGACGGAACTGCAAAAGACATGAAAAAATTATACGCAACACAAAACGGCACAATAAACAATTTAGAAAAACACGGTTTAGTGTATGACATGAAAACTGATATGTTTGTTCCAATTAAAGAATAATGCAAAAAGAAATATATAATGAAGATTATTTTGGCACATTAATGAGTGTCCTGGTAGATGAATCACGTAGAATGATGCCCACGTTCAACCCAACACCCGAACTGCATAAAACACAAAATGATATGTGCAAGGCAGGAAGTTGGATTGATAGTATGCCCATTGGAACAATAGTGCAATCGGTACCACAGGAGTCAATACAAAAATTACAAAGAGATG
>MDSV01215466.1_pt1 | contig 10016 bp, 8 predicted proteins | sample 810851 | NCBI WGS metagenome assembly MDSV01 (sample SAMN05326640, study PRJNA326480) | marine metagenome | isolation source: seawater | place: Atlantic Ocean: North East | collected 2012
AATATGGCTACGACAGTCGTTTATAGCCCACAATGGAATAAAGGAGTTATTGGAATAGTCGCTTCAAGGCTCATAGAAACGTACTACCGCCCAACACTTGTTTTTACCAAAAGTGGGGATTTATTGACGGCTTCAGCCCGTTCTGTGCGGGGCTTTGATGTGTATTCGGCTCTTCAAAATTGCGCTTCTCATATAGAACAATTTGGTGGGCATAAATATGCCGCTGGTTTGAGTATTAAGCCAAACAATTACAAAGCTTTTAAATCCGCTTTTGAAAAAGAAGTTAAATCTAGCCTGCCTCTTCATCTTAAGACCCCTGAGCTCAACATTGATAGCGAAATAGAACTTAGCGATATTACGCCAAAATTTTACAGAATATTAAGTCAATTTGCACCGTTTGGGCCTCAAAATATGGCGCCTATTTTTATGACAACACAGCTGCGAGATACAGGTTTTGGGAAATGCGTTGGACAAGACAATAAACACCTTAAGATTGTTGTCTATAAAAACAATGAGCCTCCTATAAATAGTATAGGATTTGGATTGGGAAATAAATTAGAGCTTATCCAAAACAAAGCTCTTTTTAATATTGCTTATTCGATTGAGGAAAACCACTGGAATGGTCATGTCAGTTTGCAATTAAAAATTAAAGACATCAAAGCTTAATTAATGCAAAAAAAAGATCCTTATGCAGCTCTAAGGTATAAAGAGTTTAATGTTTTTTTATTGCTCCGCTTTATACTAGTCTTTGCTTGGTCTATGCAATTTATTGTGATTGAATGGCAAGTGTATTCATTAACTAAAGATCCATTGTCCTTGGGTGTTATTGGACTAATGGAAATCATCCCGGCTTTAAGCATGGCCTTATTTGCAGGACACATAGTCGATCAGCGGGAAAAACGGAACTTATTTTTGTGTTGTATTGGTTTATTTTCATTAATTAGTTTGGGTCTGTTTTTTCTATCTAAAGAATCGGTAATGACCCTTTGGAGCCAAAAATCCATTTTATATTGTATTTATGGGTTTGTTTTTTTTGGGGGCTTGTTACGTGCATTTTTTGGGCCCACCATTTTTTCTTTAGTAGCGCTAATTGTCCCTAAAAGGGTATATCCAAATGCCGCAACATGGAATAGTTCAACTTGGCAAATGGCCTCTATTTTAGGGCCTGCCACCGGAGGATTAACTATTAATTTGCTGGGTGTACACTGGTCTCTGTGTATTGTATTTGTTCTGGTGCTATTGTCATTTCTAATGGGTTTATTGATATCTAAAAAGCCGGTTTTAAATCCAAAAATTGGGGAGCCTGTTATACAAAGCTTAAAAGAAGGGGTTCGTTTTGTATTTAAAACAAAGGCCATATTAGGCGCCCTTAGCTTGGATATGATTGCGGTGCTTTTTGGGGGCGCTGTAGCACTTTTGCCAGTTTTTGCTCAAGATATTTTAAAAGTTGGCCCAGAAGGTTTTGGAGTCTTAAGAGCGGCTCCTGCTGTTGGCGCTTTTTTAACCATGCTTACTACCGCCTACATTCCAATCAGTCGAAGAGCTGGAATGAAATTGTTGGTCGCGGTCTTTGGTTTTGGTATTTCTATTATTATTTTTGGTCTTTCTTCAGTCTTTTGGATCTCGGTAGTCGCGCTCTTTTTTAGTGGTGTGACTGACGGGGTATCTATGGTGATTCGACAAACGATCTTACAACTCAAAACCCCAGACCATATGCGGGGCCGAGTGTCATCTGTAAACTCTATGTTTGTGGGGTCCTCAAATGAATTGGGTGCTTTCGAGAGTGGTTTGACTGCAAAACTTATGGGCACTGTGACAGCAGTTGTTTTTGGGGGCTCTATGACGCTGTTAACGGCTATTACCACAGGACTTGTATCTCCGAGCTTTAGGGACTTAGATTTAGAAAAGGACTTGGAAGCACACGAAAACTAACCGGTTTAAAGTTGTTATTTTGTAAGGTTTATTCTATAGGTATATTTAAATCCTATAATAGATTTACTTTTTCTAATGGGCGTGGAATAGTCATCTTGTAGGGCATAGAAAATGCCAAAGGTCCCAATATTTTTGAATTTTCGATTTACTTTAAGAGTATATCGGTGGCGGTTAAACCCTTTATTCTCGTTCGGACTTTTAGCCTCATTAAAGACTTCTCCAAAGAGCTTTAAATCTAACTTTAAAGGCTTTAATTTATAGCCCAAGCCCATTCTATATCTAGTGTATTCTTTAGGCACATCCCCCTCACTTTCTGAAAGACCAAGCTGATTTTTATTTTGAAATCTCAAACGAAATGAAACCCTGACTTTATCAATTTTTTGATTGAAAACCGCATCAAATTGGTACCTGAACAAAGATTCATTACCCTGTATATTTCCCAAATCGTCATTGTTGGTAATATATCGTACACCACCACCCAATTCAAAGTTTTTAAAAAGTTCATAATTCACTTTAACTTGTGTAAAGTAATTCTTAACGGTTGTTATATCATTGCGTAATCGTAAATGTTCAGCGATAGAAAACGACAATTTCTTAGTAGCTTTTAGATCGATTTCTACAGCGCTCCAACCCTCAAGATCAAGATCGTTTTGTGCATAAATTGAGCTTAAGCCAAACGTTAATGCACATATTAAAGCACGTAAGAAATATGTTGAGATTATTTTTATGATTATTTTTTGAAACGGATTTTTATTTTGGCGGTTTGTTTTTCAAAGTCAATTTCATTGATATCAAGTTTTAAAATTTCAACACCAAGAGAATCCTCAAGCTCCTTTTTAAGTAAGCTAAACTGTTCAGGTTTTATGTTTTCAAGAGAGTTGTATATAATATCCTTTGTTCCAGAATAAGAAATTTTTGGCTTTAATCTTTGTAGACTCCAATAGCGATCCAAATAAAATACAAATAAGCTAACCGTTGTGTTTAATGTTAGTATTTCTACATAACTCATTTTTTTATTGGATAGCCCGTTAATGAGAGAAAGCCCAATAATAACAAATAAATAAGTCATTTCTCTAATTTTAATTTGATCGGTTCTGTATCTCAAAATCCCGAAAATTGCGAAAAGGCCAAGAGCCAACCCTAGGTTTATCTCATATTTTTTTAGTGTAAAGCACAAGAAAAACACAATGATACCCACTAAAAAAAAGGCAAATAAATAATCTGCTTTTTTTGAAAAGCGATAATAGGAGAATCTAATAATTAAAGTTAAGAATGCTAGATTAATTAAAAACCTAAAACACATTTTATAAAAGTCGTTATCAAAAACTGGTACACCAAATAGTTCCATATTAAAAATATTTTTCTCACACAAAGGTATTCTTTATAATTTAATATTTAATTAACATTAATTAAACAAATTAACTTTTATCTAATATTTTTTTAAAGCCTATTAATTTTAATGTAATATTCTTTTAATAAACTCCTTGAAATTCACCCATACTTTTGTATAAAAACTAACCAATTATGAAAAAGGTACTTTTTATTACTCTATTATTTATATTTCAACTATCATATGCCCAAACTTCAAGCATTAAAGGGCGCGTATTAGATTCGGCCGGTTTTCCACTCCCCGGGGCCACCATACAGGCACAGCCATCTGGCAAAGCTGTTGTTTCTGATTTTAATGGATTTTTTACAATTTTAGGGATTGACGTTGATCAAACTTTAAAAATATCCTACCTTGGATTTGAAGTCATTGAAGAGACTGTTAGTATAGTTTCAGGAGCTACGTTAACGAAAGATTTTATTCTATATCCTTCAACAGATGAGCTTCAGGAAGTAGTGATTTCTGTGTTCCAAGATGGTATCATCAAAGGTTTAAACAAGCAGAAATCTGACCTAAATATTACCAATGTAGTATCATCAGATCAAATTGGTAAGTATCCTGATGACAACGTGGGGGATGTTCTCAAACGAGTTGCGGGGATTAGCATGCAAGGAGATCAAGGAGAAGCCCGTAACATAGTTATGCGTGGCCTTGGTCCAGGACTGAACTCTGTTACTTTAAATGGTGAGCGTATCCCATCAGCTGAGGGAGACAACAGAAATATACAGCTTGATCTTATTCCTTCGGCAATGGTCCAAACAATTGAAGTTAATAAGACCTTAACTCCCGACATGGAGGCCGATGCAATTGGAGGTTCAATAAATTTAATTACACGTTCTAATCCAAGCGGTTTTAGGGCCAACGTTACAGCTGCTGGTGGAGGACAACCTATTAGAGATGGAGGCTACAATTCTAACTTTGCATTAGTGTTTGCCGATAAAGTCTCTGATAAATTTAGCTATACATTTTCTGGCACAATCCAAACAAAGGATTATGGTTCCGATAATATAGAATTTGAATGGAATGATCCTGAGGATTGGACAGAAGATGGCCCTATTAATGAGATGGATATCAGACGATATGATGTCAAAAGAACCCGCCGAAGTCTCAGTTTAAATTTAGATTGGAATGTTGACGAAAACAATCTATTTTATTTCAAGTCAATCTACAACCATAGGGATGATTGGGAAAATAGATTTAGAATGCGTGTTAGAAGTATTGATATGGAAGATATGTCTGCAACCATAAGACGTCAAACCAAAGGAGGTATTAATAATGACGACAATGAAGGAACTCGACTAGAGGATCAGAGAACTCAGAAATTCACATTAGGAGGCGATCATCAATTCGGGAAGCTTGGTTTAAATTGGAAAGTGAGTTCTTCAAAGGCTAGCGAAGACAGACCAGATGAACGCTATGTTCGATATCAGTCAGACGAAGACATACCATTTACATCAGTCGACATCAGTAATCCGGAGTTTCCTAAATTCAATTGGGACGGTGGTCTGTGGAATGATCCCTCAAACTACGAATACAGACAAACCCAAGAAGCTTTCAAATCAACCGAAGAAGAGCACACAGTTTTTAGATTAGATTTAGATTTACCTTATAACAATAACGATGAATTTAAAGTTGGTTTCAAATACAACGATAAAACGAAAATGCGAAACGATGTTTGGTATGAGTATGACAATGGCTTAGCTAACTTAGACGGTATCGCAAATTTTGATGCCACTATTAGTAATTATGAGGCTGGAGCTGAATACCAAAGTGGAATTTTTATGACTGCAAATGCACTAGGTGATTTGAATTTAGGTGGGATCAATGATGATCAATTTGATAGCTACGTAATGGATGAGTTCGCTGCTGGAAACTATGACGCAAATGAAGAGATAACAGCATTTTATGCGATGATTACAGATAAATTATCTGATAATTTAACAATGATTACTGGTGCTCGTATTGAAACTACTGATATTAGCTATACAGGCTATCAATTTGATGAAGAAACAATGGATACTCCGGACCAGTTAGGAGTTGTTTCAGGAGGCTCAAAATATACCAATGTTCTTCCAAATTTGACATTTCAATGGGATGTAAACGATAAATTTAACATGAACCTAGCTTTTACTAAGTCTTTAGCCCGTCCCGCCTATTTTGATTTGGTCCCCTATGAGTATTCAAATTCAGAGGATCAAGAATTGGAATTGGGTAATCCAGATTTGGATCCATCATTATCAACAAATATTGATTTTATGGCCGAATATTATTTTGATGGATTTGGGCTATTCTCAGTTGGGTATTTTAACAAACAAATTGATGACTGGATTTATCAATTTACAACTAATGATTTCACTTACAATGGAGTCTCAGGATACGAGATGGATCAACTTAGAAATGGTGAAAAAGCGGAGGTAAATGGTCTAGAGGTTACCTTTCAAACAAGATTTTTAAAAAACCTTTTGTTTATGGGGAACTATACAGCAACCAGTTCTTCAACTGACAGAGTTGAGGGCAGAGATGATGTTCCGTTGGTAGGTCAAGTAGATAATATGTACAACCTATCGCTTGCTTACGAAAACAGTAAATTTTTCTTTAGAGCTTCATTTAATTACTCTGATGGTTCATTAGATGAACTAAGCGATAACCCATTTGAAGATCGTTATTATGATGAGCAATCTTTCTTGGATATTAATGCCAACTACAGAATAAATGATAATTGGAGTTTATTTGCCGAAGGTAAAAACTTAACAAATCAAGCTTTGAGATATTATCAAGGTACAAGATCAAGAACCATGCAGCTCGAATACTATAACATAAGTTGGGTTGCAGGTATTAAATATGATTTTTAGTGAAGAAATGTTTATTTGTGATTAGTAGTTTAATAAATGGTTATTTTTCATTTGCACAGGAGCCCAAACCGTTGGGCTCCTTGCCATATAGAGAGGTCAGTGCGGACATTGAGACCGCCCCAGTTTTTGCTGGAGATGACGCGGCGGACGATATTTGTATTTTAGAAAATAAATCAGCTCCGAATCAATCTCTCATTATTTCCTCCGACAAAAAGTATGGAATCATTGTTTACGATTTAAAAGGAGATAAAGTCAATGAATATAACGTTGGCAGAATTAACAATGTAGATATTGTTCCGTCTAAAAGTTTAGAACACCACTTTATTGTTTGTGGGACAAATCGCAGCTATAACACCATTGACTTATACCTTTTTAACGAATCAGGCGTACTTGTAAAGCAACTTTTGAGAATGGAAGTTAAGTCTCTCAAAGATGTTTATGGTATTACTTTTTATGACGGAGATGTCAATACTTATTTGTTTATTAGCGATAAGAAAGGTCGTGTTGAACAGTGGGTTTACAATAATAATGAAGAAAATCCAAAGATTTCTAAGGTTAGGACTTTAAAGTTTTCTTCAATAGTTGAGGGAATTGTAGCAGATGAATTTAAAGCAAAGGTATACATCGCCCAAGAGCGCAAGGGTATATGGGAAATCAATGTAAGCCCAGCACTACCATTGAATCGCAAACTCATTTACAAGAAAAATAAATTTATAAAGCCCGATTTTGAAGGACTAACACTCAGAGATGAGCCCAATGGCAAAGGACAGCTTATAGCATCAATACAAGGCTCAAACGGTTATTTAGTTTTAGATCGACAAACCCTCTTTCCTTCTTTATTTTTTAGAATTATTGGAGGAGAAACTATTGACGGTACCACTGAAACTGATGGTATTGATGTATCAACAATCTCAACAGAGAAATTTCCTGAAGGTTTCTTTATTGCTCAGGATGATGATAACGATGGATTGAACCAGAATTTTAAAATCGTGGATTGGCAAAAAATAATGAAATGAACAAGTTCCTAACTATCATTGTTATGTTATTGTCATATTTGTGTTATCCCCAAAAAGTCACAAAATCTTACAACCTCTCCAAATTGTTACACGAAACATCGGGGCTAGAAATTCTTGAAGATTATTTTATAACTCATAACGATTCGGGAAATGACCCTGCACTTTATTATTTAAATAAAAAAGGTAAAATCATTCAAAAGAGATTATTGGAGGGCCATACAAATATTGATTGGGAGGATATTACCAAAGACGAGGCTTACTTTTATGTGGCAGACATGGGAAACAATTATGACACTCGTAAAGATTTAAAAATTATCAAAGTCCCCATCAACCCTAATAGTCTGGAGGACATTGAAATAATTTCTTTTTATTATCCCGAACAAAAAAATTTTAATTATAAGACAAAATCAATATTTGATGCTGAGGCACTAGTTTCTGTAGGGGAATCGCTTATTATTTTTACCAAAAACAGAGCAAGTAAAACAACACAAATATATAAATTGCCTAAAATTCCTGGCCATTATGAAGCAGAAAAAATAGGATCCCTTAAAACTCAATCAATTATAACCGGTGCTGATTACCACGAGGACTTGCGGACCTTGGCGTTAACATCAACTATTGATTTTAACACCTACTATTTACTTTTGTTAGAGAACTTCAATTTCACCCCTAAGACGTACTACATGATTGACATGTTCGAAATACCAATTGGGAAATCTCAAGTAGAAGCCATAAAAATCATAAGTCCTGTAGAATTTTGGCTCACTTCTGAGGACGAAAATAACTCAAATAGCGCACTTCTTTTTAGGATTGAGATATAGTCAAAGAATATGATAATAAAAAAAAGAAAACTAGAGCTAGTCGTGTTATCCGATACCCATTTAGGTACCATGGGAGCTAGGGCAGAAGAACTATTAAAATATTTGAAAAGTATTGAGCCAGAAACTATTGTTTTAAATGGGGATATTATAGATATATGGCAATTTAGTAAACGCCATTGGAATAAATACCACACAAGAGTGGTCAAGCAATTGCTTAAGTTTATATCCTCTGGAGTCACTATTTATTATATTGCGGGAAACCACGATGAGGCACTGAGAAGATTTCTAGATTTTGAGCTAGAGGGCCTAAAAATTTCTAATAAGTTGTCGCTGAACCTAGATGGTAAAAGAGCATGGTTTTTTCATGGGGATGTTTTTGACCTGACCATGCAACATTCTCGATGGCTTACCAAGTTTGGTGCGATTGGCTATGATTTTTTGATTTTATTAAACTCAACCGTTAATAAAGTCCTAAACTTCGTGGGCCGAGAAAAATTATCTTTTTCAAAAAAAATCAAGAACAAGGTCAAAGCAGCAGTATCCTATATCAACAAATTTGAAATGATTGTGGCAGATATAGGCATACAAAATAAATTTGATTATGTAATTTGTGGGCATATTCATCAACCCTGTATCAAAACACTAAATAGCCAAAACAATGAAATCTTGTATTTGAATTCTGGCGATTGGATTGAAAATATGACGGCCTTGGAATACAATGAAAAAAAATGGAATTTGTTTTATTACAATACAGAAAATTTTGAAAACCAAGGCCGACAAGAGGTGCCATTTAAAAAATCCTCAGAGCTATTTTCAGATTTAGTTTCGGAAATTTATCAAAAAACTTCAAATCCATGAAAATACTTTATGCACTACAAGCAACCGGGAATGGGCACATATCAAGGGCTCAAACACTTATACCTTTATTTTCAAAATCCTCCCAAGTTGATGTTTTAATAAGCGGGACTTCTTATGACATATCTCTAAATTTACCAGTAAAATTCCGCTTTACTGGTCTAAGTTTTATATTCGGTAAAGATGGGAGTGTTGATTTATTAAAAACCATATTTAAAATTAATTTTTGGCAATTTTTCAAGGATGTTAGAGGTTTAGATTTAAGTCAATATGATCTAATTATTAGTGATTTTGAGCCTATATCTTCTTGGTCTAGTATTTATAATAATAAATATTGTATCGCGCTAAGTCATCAATTTAGTTTATTGAATGATAGGGTACCAAAGCCTAAAAGAAAGTCATGGCTTTCAATGCTAATTCTAAAATATTATGCGCCCTCTAGTGTTGGGTATGGCTTTCACTTTGAAGAATACTCTAAGAATATTTATTTGCCGATAATTAAATCTGATTTAATAGAGTTAAAGCCGATAAAAAAAAATTATTTTCTAGTTTATCTTCCTTCTTATGATGATAAAACGATTATAAATGTACTTTCTAAAATTCATAAAACAAATTGGGTTGTATTCTCTAGATACGCTAACCAAAAATACCAATATAGCAATGTTAAAATTAACCCAGTTTCCTCAAAAAAATTCAACAAAAAGCTAATCAATTGTAGAGGGGTTCTATGTGGAGCGGGTTTTGAAACACCCTCTGAAGCTTTGTATTTGAGAAAGAAACTCATTGTCATACCAATGAAAAATCAGTATGAACAACATTGTAATGCGGAGGCTTTAAAAAAATTGGGTGTTCCTGTTTTATACAACTTTAACGAGACTGTTGTTGAAGATTTAAAATCTTGGGTGAGTTCAAAGAAAATAATTAGTGTGGATTACTCAGAATCTCCTCAAAAAATAGTAAATCAAGTTTTTTTGGATTTTATAAAATACAAATCTATGAAAACACGACTAATAGAACCAGGCGCTTAGTCTATATTATATTTTTCTGACTTAAGTACTTTCCCATCGAAAACGCCATAGGTGTAGTGCGTAATCCAATCCCCTAAGTTAAAATATATTGATTTTGAGTTTAATGGCACCTCAAGCGGCAAGTG